>OBMA010000946.1_pt1 | contig 17625 bp, 15 predicted proteins | sample 1539141 | NCBI WGS metagenome assembly OBMA01 (sample SAMEA3991484, study PRJEB22521) | metagenome | biome: anthropogenic terrestrial biome; feature: sewage plant; material: raw primary sludge | place: Sweden | collected 2012-09-26 | reverse complement strand
GAGGATACTCATACTCTTGCTTGTAAAGGCCATCCTGACTTCTGAAATCGGGAATTCCACTTTCTGTAGATACCCCTGCTCCTCCAAAAAAAACAATATTTTCTGCCACTTCTACAGCTTTTTGCAATTTTTCAATATTATCACTATCAACATTCATTTTATTTTTCGGCTCCGCTTTCAGTTGTTGCTGCAGTTGATGATTCTTTTGTTTTTTTCTTAATTACAATTTTTGCAGTCACATATCCATCAATTGTATAATCATCATTTTTGGTAAAAACGATTACCTTATCATATGTTCCCGGTTCAAGACCACTCATATCAATTCTGGGATTCAAGTCTTCAGCCTTAATATTTTTCACACTATCTTCAAATCCGTTTAAATTCAGTGTATCACCGTCATCCAGCGAGAGCGTGTATGTATAATCATCATTTTCACCAAACAGATAAATATCCTCCGGTTCAAATGTTATTTCATGATCAACAAGCTTTTCAATCATAACATTTACAGCAATAACTGCACTTGAGTCTTCAAGATATGTATCATCCGGAAGATAATTTGAAATCTGTTCATTAACTTCAACATCTGATGTCGCATCTGTAACATCTATATCATCAATATTTATTTTTGCTATATCTTTTATTACATCATCCTTACCTGCAATTTTTACAGTTTCAGGATTATATTCAACATTCTTTACTGCATATCCCTCTGCCGGGGTTCCTTTGGTTGATACTATAACTGGCACGTTCTTCAATGGATATATCGGAACAGTAACACTAATTTCTTTTGAAGATAAAGTCACATTTACTTTATCAACTGCGCGTCCATATGCATCAACGCATCCAAGTGTTGCCGTCTGAACACCTGTGGCTGATAGTCCGTCAACGCTCACTGCAGCTCTAACTTCTGTTATTGTTTTGAGTACAGATTCAGGTCCTGTTACTGTCACTATGTTAGGTGTTGTAGATATATTTCCTACTGCATATCCTTTTGCGACAGCTCCTGTTTTATATACCTTTACCGGAAGTGATGCCTCAGCCTTATCCTCTATACTGAGTGTCATTTGTTTAACAAGAGTTGTTATTGAAATTTTGTCCGCTATATTAGATCTGTTGCAAATAACATTTATTTCTGCAGAATTTGTAATTGAAAGCTGTGAAAGATCGGCCGAGGCTGTAAAATCATTTACAGAAAGTTCATCAACAATTGATCTTGGTCCTTTTACAACAATAGAAGTTTCCTCCCCTGCCGTAACATCATATACTTTTCCATTTTGCAGAATCACATCTCCATTCTGCTGTTCAACTGTTATACCGTTAAAAGTTTTAGTCACCTTATAATCAACAATATTTGTAACAATAAGCCATGTAAAAAAAGCAATAACTAATGCCAAAATTCTATATTCTATATTTTTAAAAAGACGGGATTTAAATTTCTTCATTCTTTATGTCCCTCCTTTTTATGACCTGACCTTTTTACTTTTTCATTTGGATCCTGAATCTTTAACAGTTGTCTTCTCAGTCCATCCTCATCAAGATCACGATAAAGAGAACCTTTATATGCAACAGATATACCTCCGGTCTCTTCTGAAACAATAAGTGTCATGCTGTCTGTCACTTCACTGACACCAAGTCCTGCACGATGTCTTGTCCCAAGTTCTTTATTCACATCGTGTCTCTGCGTCAAAGGCAGATAACATGTAGCAGCTACAACTCTATTATTCCTTATCACTACTGCTCCGTCATGAAGCGGCGTATTCTTTTCAAATATATTAACCAAAAGCTGCTCTGTTACAACTGCATCTATCGCAATTCCGGTTTTTTCATATTCACCAAGAGGTGTATCATGTTCTATAACAACAAGCGCTCCAGTCTTCGCCTTAGAAAGTTCAATTGCAGTCCTTACTAACTCATAAACAGTTTTATCACTTAAATTTATGTTTTCCTGATTTTTACTGCCATCAAGAATAACCTTGAGAATTTTTTTTCTTCCAAGCTCATCAAGTGCCTGTCTAAGCTCCGGCTGAAATAAAATGATAATTGCAAGAAGAAATGCCGAAAGAAGATTTTGTGCTATCCAGAGAATTGTATTTAATCTGAAAATATATGCTACTCCCAGAAAAATGAACACAAAAATAATGCCACGAAGCAATGTAAATGCCCGGCTTCCCTTTATCCATACTAAAATATGAAATATAAGATATGCAATTATTAAAATATCAATAACATCCGTCCATGTGATATGCGGAAAATAAAATCCGTCAAAATAGGAACGGAAGGTAACCCAAAACCCATCCATTCTTTTTTCCTTTTCTGTTATCTTCAGTCTATATTTTCACAATTATCTTTAGGAATAGCTTTCACATAGTAATAATAATCATCATCTTCATATTCTACATGCTCCGTATGCTTATAATCGAGTACTCCCATTCCAAGTCTGACCAGAAGTGCTGCTGCAACTCCAATAAGAGATCCTACTGCTATAGCTGGCAGATTAACATTTATACTGAATATAAATCCCGATAAAATAGCTGCTAAAATATTAGCAAGAGCTCCAACTCCTATTGCAGCATATACAGAATAATCAAATGAAAGTTTCTTTATAATTCCTATTACAAGTACAGTAATTGCTGCCGTAACTATTGCTGAATACATTTCTTTATTATTTAAAAATGTATTTGCAAGCGTTTCAATTGCCTTAAGCTGATCTGCTTCAGCAGAAGATGTTGCAAGAGAATTTACAGTACGAAGTGCGTCCGCAAAATAATAAAGAACTACTCCGCATGCTGCCGGAACAACCCCGCCGATTCCTGCCACAAGACCAATTATTATTGGAGCTGCATATTCCAGATGAAATAAATAACAGACAAGAAGAAGCATTACTGCATATGCATATTTCGGAAAAAATCTAACATAAAAACAATAAATCAGAATAAAAAGAACTATAAATACAGCTCCCGATTCCAGTGATACCGAAAATGAATGTACTGCAATCACTACTCCAACCATGAAAAATAAAAATCCATCCGGAAGTACTGCAGTAAGTATTGCCATAAGAACTATAACAACCGGTTTGTCCATCAGTCCTGAGTATCCAAATAAAATTCTGATCGTGACAAATACAGTTAATGTCCAGATCAATTTCAACAAAGGCATCACATACTCATCATTTTTTCTGCAGAAATTGCGAATACTATTTTTTATATTTATTAATCCACTCATCAGTTATTTATCCTCCTCATCGTACGGAACATTTTCCTGTGATTCATCTCCGCCGATATTATGATAGATTATTGGAGCTTTATGAATATCATCATTTGAATTACTGTGTGCCTCTCTGTTTCTGATTTCATAAAGTTTCATGAGTTTTTTCAGATTTTTATTATAAGAAACAATCTTTTTACGCCCTTTTTCATATCTTACAGAATATACAATGAATGCATACAAAAAAAACACAATCATTGTAACTATCCAACCAGCCATAAGTGTCACTATCAGTCTGAAATAATCCTTGTTATTCAATTCACCCAATATTTTTTCAAAACGAAGAAGAATATAAACCGCAATCAAAAACCAATATGATATTGTAGTTGTCACAAGTGTTCGCAGGCATCCATATTTTATATAATCTTCCCGATAAAAATGGCTGAGCCGCAAATTGTGATCTTCTTCTCTCTTTTCAAATATTGCAATCTTTGTCATTAATTTTACTTTGATTTCATCCAACATATTTATTACCAGCTATCCTTTGATATTTTAATCAAATAATTCAGTTAAATATTTTCCAAATATCACTGCTGTTTATTCTGATTTTTATTTATATTTCAAATGATTTCATACAGCCTCAACCAGTTTCAGTTTATCTGTAATAATTTCATTTTTACACATCTTTAATATCTTATGTTAAATCCATCTGAAAATCAAGAAAAAGCAGAACAGCTTTTCATGTGCCGTCCTGCTTTTGAAATTATAATTCTTAATTTATTATTCTATTCCCTCTGCTGATTCAAGAACTTCAAGAGTATGTTCACTGTTCATCTTCTGACACATTTTTACAAATGTATCAAGTTTTATTCCCTGTAATTGTTTATTACCGCGTATGTTTATGGAAACCGTACCATCTTCAGCTTCCTGATCTCCTATAATTAAAACATAAGGATTTTTATAATTCTTAAATTTTTTGATTTTATTCTTCATATTAGCATCTGAATAATCTGCCTCAACCCGTACTCCTGCTGCATGAAGTTCTCTGTATACTTTTTTTGCATATTCATTATGCTGCTCACGAATCGGAACAATTCCAACCTGATATGGCGCAAGCCAAAATGGAAATGAGCCTTTGAAATTTTCAATAAGAATTCCTATAAAGCGCTCCATCGAACCAAAAATCGCTCTATGTATCATTACAGGTCTCTTTTCAGAACCATCCGCAGCAACATATTTAAGGTCAAAATTAAGAGGAAGCTGGAAATCAAGCTGAATCGTGCCCATCTGCCATTCACGTCCAAGGCAGTCCCTCATTTTAAGATCTATCTTGGGTCCGTAAAATGCTCCGTCTCCTTCATTCAGTTCATAATTTCCTTCACCATATTTCTTGTCCAAAATCCTCTTAAGTGATGCTTCTGCCTGATCCCACAGTGCCGGATCACCCATAAAATCAGCAGGTCTCGTCGATAATTCAGCCTTATAAGTAAGTCCAAAAGTTTCATAAATTTCTTTTGCAATATCCATAATATCGCCAATTTCATCTTCAATCATATCTTCTGTAAGAAACGTATGATCATCATCCTGATGAAACATCTGTACTCTGAAAAGTCCATTTAATTCGCCAGATTTCTCACGTCTGTGAATTACCTGTGTCTCACTATATCTTAATGGAAGTTCCTTATAACTATGTTTTGCATTCTTATAAACATTTATTGCATTTGGACAATTCATTGGTTTAATAGCATATTCAACACTGTCATCATTGACAGTTTTCATTTCACCCGTTTTTTCATCTGTTTCAGCTGTAGTCACCAAAAACATATTTTCTTTATAATGTCCCCAATGTCCTGATGTTTCCCACATTTTTCTATGGTTGATTACCGGAGATAAAATCTCCTGATATCCATGTTCTTCATGTATATTTCTCCAGAAATCAAGAAGTGCATTATATAACTTAAAACCTCTCGGAAGCCAATATGGCATTCCTGGTGCTGTCTCATCAAACATGAAAAGTTCAAGTTCTTTTCCAAGTTTCTTGTGATCTCTTTCCTTTGCTTCTTTTACAAGCTGCAGATGTGTTTTAAGTTCTTCCTTAGAAGGAAATGCATATACATAAATTCTCTGAAGCTGGTCATTATGTTCATCGCCTCTCCAATAAGAACCTGATACAGATTTTATCTGAAATGCAGCATTCATAAGTTCCTGTGAATTTGACACATGAGGTCCGCGGCAAAGGTCAATATAATCATCTCCTGTATAATAAACAGTAATTGTCTCATTATCATCAAGATTTTCTATAAGTTCAGTCTTATACTTCTGACCCGCAAAAATCCTGGCCGCCTCAGCTTTAGATACCTCTTTTCTTGTCCATTCTTCTCTTCTCTTTATTATTTCATGCATCTTGTTTTCAATTTCTTTAAAATCATCATTTACAAGAGTACGTGGCAGCATAAAATCATAATATAGTCCATCATCTATCTGAGGGCCTATAGCATACTGCACATTTTCCTTGCCAAACATCTCAACTACCGCTTTTGCAAGAATATGTGCAAGTGAATGCCTGTAAACGCTTAAATAAAACTCTTTTTCTTCATCATTCATAGTATTTTCCAATCTCCTATATTAAATATTTTATGCACAAAAAAATCCCTCACATCACAGATATGAGGGACGTTTGCACGCGGTTCCACCCTGATTCCTGTAAATTTCTTCATATTCATCTAAACTTAAAGTTTATAAGGATCCACTGAAATATATACAGGCACTTTTTGATTATAACGGTATCACCGGATCTGTTTGCAGATCTCTCCGAGGCAGTTATTCATAAAAGTTCTTCGCATGTGTTCTCAGCCTATGACACATTTCTCTGTCGAAGTAATCATTTTATTACTTTTCTCATCTACGATTTATATTATACAGATTTTTATAAGATGAATTATAACGCTGAGTCTTCAAATTGTAAACAGTCATAAATTTTTATATTTCTATTTAACATACCTGACATATTAATTACAATAATATGTTAGTGAAAAATCCAGCAGTTTCATCCATTGATTACATGAAATTTATTGTATGTTTTATCCGATTTTTTTCTTCTGCTGATGTGCAGTCATACGTACAACAAAATTTCTTGGCACAAAACGACCGAATAAAGTCACAAAACGGATATATTTTTCCGGAATAATTACAATTTTCCTTAGAAACATCTGCCTTACTGCCTCGTTTGCACAATCTCCAGGACTGATTCCATCCAATGCAAATTCAACATTTGCAACCTTATTAAACTCTGTATCCACAGGTCCCGGGCAAAGGCAGCCTACATAAATACCACTCTTTTTCCTTCTAAGTTCTTCCGCAACTGCCTGAGTCAGACTGGTAACATAAGCCTTGGTAGCATAATAAGTTGCCATATACGGTCCAGCCGGAAGCAGGCCTGCTGAAGAAGCTGTATTTAAAATATATCCATCGATATTATGAGCTTCAAAATATTTAACCATGAATTTGGTCATAATATGGACTGCTTTAATATTAACATCAATCATTGAGAGTTCTGTACGAAATGATGTTTTATCAAATGCGCCTGCTGTTCCAAACCCTGCATTATTAATAAAAACTTCAATTCTTTTATTTTTTATTTCTTTAAACACGCGAATGCACTCTTCTGGTTTTGAAAGATCTGCCGGCAGTATTTCAACACCGACGCAATAACATTCATGTATTTTCCTTGCGATTTTTTCAAGTCTATCCTTTCTTCTTGCTATCAGCACAAGTGAAAAGCCAAGTCTGGCAAAAACTTTTGCAAACTCAAGTCCAATTCCTGAACTTGCTCCGGTTATTACTGCATATCTTCTTTTATCCATTTTAACCTCCCATTTTTTCGCAAAATATAAAAATCCGTAAATTTATCTATTAATGAAAAAGATGGCTCTTCCTTATAGAAAGAGCCATCTTTATTTAAGTATATTTTATATGATTTTAATTACAAATGCAATAATTCTTAACTTCATGTATGTTCAAAATATAAGTTTATTCAGAGTCTGTTGATGTTGAGCTGCTGTTCATATCTGCATTTTCAGCTGAAATCTTGTCAATTTCACCATCATCCTGCATTTTCTTGATAGATGAATTTATTTTATCAAGAAGCTCTGTATTTCCTTTCTTCACAGCAATTCCATATTCCTCTGCAGGAAATGTTTTATCATCTTCAACAATTTTAAGTCCTTCATTATCTTTTATGTATTGATTTGCTGTTGCAGAATCAATTACGACAACATCACATTTACCATTTACAAGTTCCTGAACTGCCTCTGTACCTTTTTTGAACGCCTCATACTTATATCCAAGGTCCTTAACAGCAGTTTCTCCCGTATAGCCAAGAACAACAGCAATTGACTTATCTTTCATATCTGACGCTTTTTTTATATCCGAATCATTTTTTACAATCATAACCTGTTTAGCTTCATAATATGGATTTGAAAAATCAACTTCTTCTTTTCTTTCATCTGTAATTGTCATGCCGGCAATAACAGCATCAACCTGTCCATTTTTTAATGCAACTGTAAGTGAATCAAATTCCATATTGTTTACCTTTGCAGTCATTCCATTATCTTCTGCAATTTTTTTGATGATTTCCATATCTATTCCTGAATACTCATCAATAACCCCATTATCTGATGAGACATATTCAAATGGCGGAAACTCTGCGTTCGTACCTACTGTCAGTGTTTTGCCATCTGATGCTGTACTTTTTCCTTTACCACATCCTGTAAGAGATGACATACTTACAGCTGCAATTAACGTCATTACAAGTAACTTTTTAATGTTCTTTTTCATTTTCTTTCCTTCCTTAATTGAAAAATAATATTATTAAAACAGACATTTCAGATTCAATTGCAACGTCTCACATGACTAAAGTCATAATTATGCGTCACCGGATCATTAAAGTCATGACAAAATCATAACAATTTTATAACTTTACTGATTTAAAGAACCTTACTCAAAAACTGCTTTGTTCTTTCATTCTGAGGATTTGCAAATACTTCCTTCGGTTTACCGCTTTCAGCCACAACACCTCCGTCAATAAACAGAAGCCGTGTACCGACTTCTCTTGCAAATCCCATTTCGTGTGTTACGACTACCATAGTCATTCCTGCTTCTGCAAGTTCTTTCATGACATCAAGAACTTCTCCTACCATCTCAGGATCGAGTGCAGATGTCGGTTCATCAAAAAGCATGATTTCCGGATCCATTTCAAGAGCTCTTACAATTGCAACTCTTTGTTTCTGTCCGCCGGAAAGCTGAGAAGGATAGTCATTTGCCCTATCAGCAAGTCCTACCTTATTCAGAAGAGCTATTGCCTTTTTTTCTGCTTCTTCTTCCGAAAGTTTTTTCAATTTAACCGGTGCCAATGTAATATTCTGTAAAATTGTCAAATGTGGAAAAAGATTAAATTGCTGAAATACCATCCCCATTTTCTGCCGAACCGCATTTACATCAACACCTTTTTTATTTATTTTAACACCATCAATAATTACATCTCCTGAATTCGGATTTTCAAGTAAATTCAGACAGCGTAAAAATGTACTTTTACCCGAACCTGAAGGTCCGATAACAACAACCACTTCGCCTTTATCAACATGTTCTGTAATTCCATTAAGAACTTCCTTATCTTCAAAACTTTTATGGAGATTTTTCACCTGAATAACAGTATTCGTTTTTTCTGCTCCGTCTTTAATTTCATTTTTCATTTTACTACCTCTGTTCAGACTTTCTCAGATGATTTTCATATGCGCCAAGCAGCAGTGTCATGATTTTTATCATTATGAAATAGATAACAGCTGTTCCTATCAATGGCATAAATGCCGTATATGTTGCAGACTTTATAAAGTCTCCCGCCTTTTGTATATCAACAAGCCCGACATATCCTACAATAGCAGTTTCCTTAATAAGTGTTATAAACTCATTGCAGAGTGCAGGGAAAATATTCTTTACAGCCTGCGGAATGACAATACTTTTCATTGTCTGGCTTCCCGAAAGCCCAAGTGAGCGACCGGCTTCTGTCTGTCCTGAATCTACAGATAAAATTCCGGCACGAATTATCTCTGAAACATATGCCCCTGAATTAATTCCAAAAGCTATAGCTGCAATAAGCCATTTGGGCCACATAACTGTCGCAAATATCACAAAATAAATAATCATAAGCTGTGTAACCGATGGAGTACCTCGAATAATATCTGTATAAATTTTTCCAATTACATTGAGTGGTTTTTTCTTTGAAAGATTGCATAAAGCAATCAGAAGTCCTATTAACAGTCCTATTATAACTGCCACCAGAGATACTTCCAGAGTCACACCTATTCCACCGAGCAGCATTTTATATCTGTCGTCACGTATAAAACATTTATAGAAGTCTTTCACGACTTCATGCCACCATTCCTGCATGGTTAATCTCCTTATTTGAAAACGTATACACCTAAAGTGAGATTCTAACATAATATAGAAATTCTGAAAAGAGAAAATATCTTTTCACTCTATGCGCTTTTCTTTATTACACTTTCAGGAAAAATACTTCTTTAATCATAGTCGATACTGTCAAGGCAAAGTCCTTCCGGCGGTGCTGTAAATCCGGCGGCAGTTCTTGATCTGACATCAATAATTTCCTTTATATCACATGGTGCTTTTTTTCCATATCCGACTTCAAGAAGTGTACCTGTCATAATTCTAACCATATTCTGAAGAAATCCATTTCCATGATAAATGAATCTTATAACCGGACCTTCTTTTGTAATCTCAATTTTATCAACCACACGAACTGACGATTTTTTAAAATGCGAATTACCACAAAAACTTTTGTAATCATGCATCCCAGTCAGATCTTGCGCAGCTTCTTTCATTTTTTTTATATCAGGCATTCTGTCAATAACTGTAACATACTTACGATTAAATACAGGTTTTATGTCGCCGCACCAGCATGTATAAATATATGTTTTACCTTTTGCGTTGTATCTTGAATGAAAGTGATCTGCACATTTTTTTACTCCATCTATACTTATATCTTCAGGAAGATAGTGATTCATATAACTGCAGATTTTTTCATCCGAATACTCTGTATCAATAATTGCATTTGCAATCATTGCCTTTGCATGTACACCAGCATCAGTACGTCCTGCAGCAATCAGATTTATAAGCGTATCATCAATACCTCTTTTTACATTTTTAAAATAATCATCACCATGTTCAGTTTCTATCATTCTGGTTAAAACAGATTCTATTTTTCCCTGAATTGTATCTCTGCCAGGCTGATGCTCCCATCCCTGATACTTTGTTCCATCATATCTTATTGTGAATTTATAATTTTGTTTCATCTGTATTCATCTTTCCGACAGGGAATATATTTCCCTATATTTTAAGCTGTTTTCCTTTTCCGCTGATTATTATAATCTGGCATTCTTTCAGTGTCAAAAGGATTAATCTTACTGGTGCCTGGGAGCTGATAGTTTTTACTTTTATTTTCCGGATAATTATTATATAAATGCTGTAATTTATCGTTTAAAAAACCCACCGAAACATATATAATATTGCGGTGGGTTTTTATTTACCTTTTAATGGCATAATCAATTTAAGGAGGAAGTTTTTATGTTAGAAAAGATTTTCAAACTAAAGGAACATGATACAACTGTTAAAACTGAAATATTAGCAGGTTTAACTACATTCCTTACAATGGCATATATTCTTGCTGTCAATCCAAATATTCTCGGATCCGTAATGGATCGAGGCGGTGTTTTTGTAGCAACCGCTCTTGCATCAGCAATTGCCACATTTATAATGGCTTTTCTCGCCAACTATCCTGTTGCACTTTCCGCCGGTCTTGGCCTAAATGCTTATTTTGCATATACAGTCTGCCTCGGTGAATTAAAAGATGTTCCAAATGCTTTTACCATTGCTCTCACAGCTGTATTTGTTGAAGGTATAATTTTTATAATCATCTCTGCATTTAAAGCCAGAGAACAGATTCTCAATGGTATTCCTAACAATCTTAAAAACGGAATTTCTGCAGGTATCGGTTTATTTGTAGCATTTATCGGACTTCAAAATGCCAATATTATAATTGCAAATAAGTCAACAAAAGTTGGTCTTGGAGACTTCGGAACCCCCCAGGTTGCACTTGCACTCATCGGTTTCCTTATTATAGTTATTCTCTCTCATTATAATGTAAAGGGAGCTGTATTGTGGGGAATACTCATCACATGGGGACTTGGTATTATCGCCGAAACTATCGGCTGGTACAAAGTCGACCCTGAAAATGGAATTTATAGTATGATTCCTGATTTTTCAAATGGCATTGAACTCAGTGGTCTTTCAAAAACCGCATTTAAATTTAATTTTGTCTGGGTTGGACAACATATAATTCAGTTTATAGCAATCACATTCTCATTCTTATATGTAGACCTTTTTGATACAGTAGGTACAGTTGTAGGTGTAGCTGATAAAGCCGGTCTGCTTACTGAAGATGGAAAGCTTCCTCGTGCAGGACGTGTCCTTATGTCAGATGCAATCGGTACTGTTGCAGGTGCATGTCTTGGTACTTCAACAATAACCTCTTTCGTTGAGTCCTCTGCTGGTGTTGCAGCAGGCGGAAGAACAGGATTAACTGCATTTACAACTGCAGTTCTTTTCCTTCTTTCCCTTGTACTTAGTCCTATTTTCCTGGCAATTCCTTCATTTGCAACCGCTCCGGCTCTTCTGTATGTAGGAATGCTCATGGTTTCATCTGCAAAGAAAATTGATTTTGACGGAGACATAGCAGACACAGCCGGTGCTTATATGGCTATGATTATGATGCCTCTTTCATATTCAATCGCTACAGGTATTATGTTCGGTATCATTACATGGGTTATTGTTAAAGCTTTCGAAGGCAAAGCCAAAGATGTCAGCCCTGTTATGTGGGTTGTATTTGTATTATTTGCCGCCAGAATTGTAACTCTTATCACAAATTTTCAGTAATTTAATCAAAAATCCAAAAGTCCCTCCGCATATGCGGAGGGATTTTTGAATTTATTGAAGAAAGAAATCAAAATAATGATTTATATAATTACCGCTCTTTACATTGAAGCTGAACCCTTTATAAAACATTTCAACCTGAAGAAAAATTTTTCTTTCCGGCTTGGACAGTTTTTCGAACCGCATACTGTCAAAAATTCATATAATTGCAAAGACACACCTTGTTCTATCCTGATTACCGGCACAGGAGAAATTCATGCTGCAGCTGCTGTTTCTGCACTTTTTTCATCTGTTGTTTTAAATTCCAACGACATTTTAATCAATTGTGGCGTTGCGGGCGGACCTGATTCTTTATCCGGAACATACCTTATTTCCAAAATAACTGAAGAATCAACCGGCAGAGAATTTTATCCGGACTTATATTATTCTGTTCCATTTGAAGAACAGACAATTACAACTGTTTCCTCAGTTTCTCATTCAATCAGAAAAAATCTTACTGACATGGAATCGGCTGCAATATTCCAGGTATGTCTGAATTTCTTTTCTCCTGAACGTATGATTTTCTTAAAGAAAATTTCAGATCATGGTGAAAACGTTTCAAAAATGAAACTGATTAATACAATTTCTGAAATGTTTTCTGAAATACTTCCTCTTATCATTTCACTTTCAGAGTTGACGCTTGAAAATACACAATGCAAAAAGGTTCAATCTTCATTAATTGATAACAGTTCAATCAATAATAATATATCTTTTTCTTCCGATAAGATTTGCACTGATATGATTGCATCAGAAACAATGTCTCATGAAATTGAACAGATAATAACTTATCTCAAAGCTGCAAACATTTCAATTGATGAATTTTTTATTCCATATTATCAGGATTTCCGTCTTCCGGTCAAAACAAGACGTGAAGGAAAGGAGGTTTTAAAATCATTTTATGATAAACTCTAATAACTCATTTTCACATATATATGTAGAAAAAAGCGTATACGAACACCCTAACACAACTCATATTCTATCTGAATTTTCAGGTTCAAAAATTATTTTAATAAATAATTATAAAGATTTATTTAACAGAAAAAATCAAAATAAGCACACACAAGGTTTATCACAAAACATAATCCTTGCCAGAAAAACTTCCGGTTTTCTTTATCCGGGAGCTCCCGTCTGCCAAAGTTTTGGGAACCCATATTTTTTTTATTCTTCCAATATAATGAACTGCCTATTTGACTGCAGTTACTGCTTTTTAAAAGGAATGTATCAAAGTCGAAATATTGTAATATTTGTCAACATTGAAGATACATTCAATGCTGTCATGGAAATGAAAAAAATCAAAAATCCACTTTACATTTCTGTTTCATATGACACCGACTTAATTGCAGCAAATGGCATTCTGCCCCTTGATGAAATGTGGCAGAACTTTGCAGCTTCCAATCATGATGTCTCAATTGAAATTCGGACAAAATGTGGTATTTCACCCCATTTCAAAAAACTTCTTAATCAGTCATCTGGCAGCTCAGCCACAGTTTTTGCATTCACAATCAGTCCACAAAATATATGTTCAGCTTTTGAAAAGAAAACAGCAAACCTTTATTCAAGAATAGATGCTATAAATTATGCTTTTAAATGCAATGTTCCTGTGCGGCTGTGTTTTGATCCTATGATTTATACATATGGCTGGAGAGACAAATACTTATCCATGCTAGAAATCCTTGATTCTAAAATATCATGGGAATCACTTAATGATGTGAGTATCGGAAGTTTTCGCGTGTCCAAAGAATATCTAAGCGAAATGAGAAAATGTGAACCATCAAATCAGATAGTTCAATTTCCCTTTGAAACATTAAATGGATATGCCTCATACCCTGCTCATATCCGTTCAGAAATGGAATCATTTCTCATGACCGAACTATCAAAAAGACTTCCTGTTAAAAAAATTTTCATATGGTAATATCAGAAACTTAATTCAAATTTACACCTGAATAGCTATATTTTATAATGTCTTAATTCACAATTTTTTATTCCAAATGCAGAAAATTCTTCATTTGTCATATCTTCAAAATAAGACTGTACAAAACGCGCAATTCCATTATGTGCAACAAGCAAATAAATTTTATCGTCCCTTTTTATATCATCAAGTAGATTATAAATTCTCTGAGCCATGCCCAGCATTGATTCTCCCGTTCCATAATGACTGATAAATTCCTTCTTTGCTTCATGAAACTCTGCTCCATTACGTGGTGTTGATTCATATTTTCCAAAATTTTGTTCAGTAAGTCTCATATCAACACTAAGTTCAAGTCCAGTAGCATCTGAAATATGTTTAGCTGTATCAAACGCTCTTTGAAGTGGAGATGAAAGAATTTCATCTATATATATCCTGCCAGACTTTAATTCTTTCATAATATTCATTCCTAACTCTTCAGCCTGCTTATGTCCATTTTCCGTAAGAGCAATATCCGTTGCACCACAAATTTTATTTTCCACATTCCAGACGGTTTGTCCGTGCCGTGTAAAATATAAGTCCTTCATATATACTTTATCCTCCTGCTAATATTATATTCATGCCTTGAAACTTGATTACAAATGGATAATAATAAATGTCACAAATGAACGCAAGCATTTCTAAAAATTATCTCTTCAATAAAGGAGTTTTATATGAATATCGTTTTTGCTATGGATTCTATGAAAGGGAGCCTTTCATCTATGGAATGCGGTATGGCTGCCGCAAAAGGTCTTACACTTGCAATTCCTGACGCAATATACACAGTCCGACCAATTTCAGATGGAGGTGAAGGGACAACGCAGGCTCTTATATCAGGTCTTGGTGGTGTGATACAAAATATTACTGTACATGGTCCTCTTGGAAATCCCACTGTTGCTCAATATGGCATAATACATATGCCGGATAAATTTTCCGATTCAGCTAAATCTGTACCGACTGCAATTATTGAAGTTGCAGCCGCTGCTGGAATTACACTGGTTCCCGGTGATGAACTTAATCCACTAAAATCAACGACATTTGGCGTTGGTGAAATGATTCTTGATGCCATCAATGAGGGATGTCGTAACTTTATTATCGGTCTCGGAGGAAGCGCAACAAATGATGGTGGAATAGGCATGCTGCAGGCACTTGGCGTTCATTTTTTCGACATAAATTCAAATGACATGAATGATGAAATTTTATGTGGTGAAGATTTACAATTAATTAAATCTATATCTCTGAATTCACTAAATCCTATTCTTGCCAGCTGTACATTTGAAGTTGCATGTGATGTCAATAATCCGCTATTTGGTGAAAATGGTGCAAGTTTTATATTTGGACCACAAAAAGGAGCATTTGAACCTGACATCGAACTTCTCGATGACAGTATGAAATCATTTGCCGAAATTTCAGCAATATCAATAATAAGTAGTTCCTCATCACGTTATACATCCACTTCCGAAATCGATCCATATTTTCCAGGATGCGGTGCTGCCGGCGGTCTTGGATTCGCATTTCACTATTACTTGAATGCCACTCTACGATCAGGAGTCGAGATAATAATAGATGAAACAAATCTTGAAAAATATATAAGTCAGGCTGATATTGTAATAACAGGCGAAGGTCGTATTGATTCGCAGACCCAGATGGGAAAAACTCCAATAGGTGTTGCAAAACTTGCCAAAAAATACAATCTTCCGGTTATCGCATTAGCAGGTGAAATTTCTACCGATTTTGATGGAACTACAATTCCTGAAATAGATGCATATTTTTCAATACTAAGAAGAACTTCCAACAATTTACAAGCTATGAACAGGGAATATGCATCAAAAAATCTTACTGATACATCATTTCAAATATTCAGTCTGATAAAAAAAATAATATAATAAATATCCAAATACATACAGAATTACATTAAAAAACAAATATAAACTGATATTTAAAATAAAGTCAAGTATGCATTTAAAAATATTTGATCAAATAAAAATCCCCTTACAGGCTTTATGCATTCATTGTCTTTCTGACAACAGATGCATTTTCCTATAAGGGGATTTATCTGTTACATATTAATCAGGTTATAATTAATCTGCTTTCTTACTATAAAGATCTGCAAGACCGCTTAAATAATCATAACGTTTCTTGGCATTCTCAGCTGCGGCATCAAATAATTTATCTGCCTTATCTGAATTTACCTTCTTAAGTGCTGTATAACGAGCCTCACCTGAAATGAAATCAAGATAAGGAATTGTTGCTGCCTTTGAATCAAGGCTGAACTTATCATCATTCTCAGGATTAAAACGGAATAAATTCCAATATCCTGCATCAACAGCTTTCTTCTCTTCTGCTATAGACTTGCCCATACCAACCTTAATCCTATGGTTAATACATGGAGCATATGCAATGATAAGTGAAGGTCCATTATAACTTTCAGCTTCTTTAATTGCTTTAACAAGCTGAGCAGGATTTGCACCCATTGAAACCTGTGCTACATATACATAGCCATATGACATTGCGATTGATGCAAGATCTTTCTGCTTAATTTCCTTACCACCGGCAGCAAACTGAGCAACAGCGCCTGTAGGAGTAGCCTTAGAAGACTGACCACCTGTATTGGAATAAACTTCAGTATTAAATACAAATACATTTACATCTTCGCCTGAAGCAAGAACATGATCAAGTCCACCGAAACCAATATCAAATGACCATCCGTCTCCACCGAAAATCCACTGTGATTTCTTAGCAAGGAAATCTTTATTCTTTATAATATCCTTAGCATCTGCTGCAGATGAACCTGCAAGTGCATTAACAAGTGCTTCTGCTGCTTCTGTATTAGTATTTGTGTCATTATATGTTGCAAGATATTCATCAGCAGCATTCTTTACTGATGCATCCTCAGCAACAAGCTTCTCTACCTTAGCTTTCAGCTGATCACGAAGTGTCTTCTGCGCAAGATACATACCATATCCAAATTCTGCATTATCTTCAAAGAGTGAATTGTCCCATGCCGGTCCACGTCCGTTCTTATCAATTGTATATGGTGTTGAAGGTGATGAATTGCCCCAGATTGATGAGCATCCTGTTGCGTTTGCAATATACATTCTATCACCATAAAGCTGAGTAACAAGTTTTGCATATGGAGTTTCTCCACATCCTGCACAAGCTCCTGAGAACTCAAGATAAGGCATCTTAAACTGTGATCCCTTAACTGTTGCAACTCCGAACTTATCAATTACTTCCTGCTTTGGTTCAACACTTACTGCAAAATCAAAGTACTTCTGTTCTGCCTTAAGATCATCTGTAAGTGTTTTCATTTCAAGTGACTGTGTAGGACATACATTTGAACATGATGAACATCCAAGACAGTCCATATCTGATATTGCTACATTAAAGCTATATCCTGGTACCTGCTTAATTTCCTTTGTCTTAAGTCCCTC
>OBMA010000940.1_pt1 | contig 17669 bp, 13 predicted proteins | sample 1539141 | NCBI WGS metagenome assembly OBMA01 (sample SAMEA3991484, study PRJEB22521) | metagenome | biome: anthropogenic terrestrial biome; feature: sewage plant; material: raw primary sludge | place: Sweden | collected 2012-09-26 | reverse complement strand
TGACATATGAATGACCCTGCTCATTATAATAGCAAGTCCCGTCATACCTCCCGGTGCAAGGTTATTCGGATCTGCAAACTGAGCGACTCCTACAGCATATATCAGACTCGCCAGAGTCATTATCAGATAATCCTCGACCCTTCTAAGTACACTTTTTGATGATTCGCGGCGTTTTTCGTACGACTGCTCTTTTGCGTAATTCTCATTCACAGACACGTCTTTATCCTCATCTTTCTGTACCTCGGGGGAAGTCTGTCAGATTTTCGCCTTTTCAAGCTTCACGTCGTACCCCGCTCCCTTAAGTGCGCTTATTATCTGTTTCTTATGATCAGTTCCAAAAGCTTCCATCGTTATAGTAAGCTGAACTGCTGCATTTCTGTTGATCGAAACAAACTGATCATGCTCAAGTTTTATAACATTTCCATTTGCCTTGGCGATAACACCGGCAACTCTTGAAAGTTCACCCGGTTTATCAGGAAGCTGAACTGAAACTGTAAATATTCTATCTCTCAGGATAAGTCCCTGCTGTATCACACTCGACATCGTGATAACATCCATATTTCCACCACTCAGTATAGAGACTATCTTCTTATTCTTCACATCAAGATGCTTGAGCGCCGCTACTGTGAGCAGACCTGAATTTTCAACTACCATCTTGTGATTTTCGACCATATCAAGGAATGCAACTACAAGTTCCTCATCATCTACGGTTATCACCTCATCAAGATTTTTCTGCAGATAAGGGAATATCTTTGTTCCCGGAGTCTTTACCGCAGTACCATCCGCGATCGTATTTACTGTAGGAAGTGTTGTAACCTTGCCATTCTTAAGTGAAGCAGTCATGCATGCCGCGCCTACAGGTTCAACTCCGATCACCTTTATCTTAGGATTGAGGAGCTTTGCAAGTGTAGAGACACCCGTTGCAAGACCGCCTCCTCCGATCGGTACAAGTATATAATCGACAAGCGGAAGTTCCTTGACGATCTCCATTGCGATCGTTCCCTGACCGGTAGCTACTGCAAGATCATCAAACGGATGAACAAATGTATATCCCTGTTCATCTGCAAGTTTGTACGCATATTCACATGCTTCGTCATATACGTCTCCATGAAGTACGACTTCAGCACCATATCCTTTTGTACGATTTACTTTGATCAGCGGAGTTGTCGTAGGCATAACGATAACTGCTTTGACTCCGTACTGTTTTGCAGCAAATGCGACACCCTGAGCATGATTTCCTGCTGAAGCAGTGATAAGTCCCTTTTTACGTTCACTGTCGCTGAGTGTGCTGATCTTATAATAGGCTCCACGAACCTTGTACGCGCCTGTGCGCTGCATATTCTCAGGTTTAAGATATACGCTGTTGCCAGTCTGAGCACTGAAATAGTCACTATACACAAGTTTAGTCTCCTGTGTGACTTTCTTTACAGTGTTGTATGCTTCCTCGAACTTCTCAAGTGTAAGCATCTTCTCTTCATTCTTTGCCATATCTTTCCTTCCCGCGGCACTGTGCCGCCTCCTCAGATGCATCTGCGCATCCAGACCAGCCTGCTCTTCTGCTGACACATTTATACCTGTACTTCTGTTTCTGTATCTATATCCTCAGTGTCAAATAAGGCACTTACAAAACTATCAGGATCAAATTTCTGAAGATCATCTATTGTTTCTCCGACTCCGATATATTTTACCGGAATCTCAAGTTCGGATTCTATCGCTACAGCGATGCCGCCTTTGGCAGTGCCATCCATCTTAGTAATAACGATACCCGTAAGGTCTGTGACCGACCCAAACTGTTTCGCCTGCTCAAGTGCATTCTGCCCTGTCGAAGCATCGAGTACGATAAGATTCTCGCGGTGTATCTCCGGCATCTCTCTGTCTATGATGCGGTTCATCTTCCCGAGCTCATCCATAAGGTTCTTTTTGTTCTGAAGTCTTCCGGCTGTATCAACGATAAGAACATCAGCATTTCTTGCCTTCGCCGCATTTACTGCATCAAACAGAACGCTTGATGGATCAGCGCCTTCTGCTCCTGATATGATCGGCACGCCTGCGCGGTCTGCCCATACGCTAAGCTGCTCAGTCGCTGCTGCCCTGAATGTATCTGCTGCCGCAAGTATCACACTTCTGCCGTTATTCTTTAGTTTTCCGGCAAGTTTTCCGGCAAATGTAGTCTTTCCAACGCCATTGACACCTATAATGAAGACTACCGATCTTTCATTTTCAAATGCATATGCGGTCTCTCCGACCTGCATCTGATCTCTGATATCATCTATCAGAAGCTGTCTGCATTCGGCAGGTTCCTTTACGTGTTCTTCGCGTACCTGCGTCTTTAGCTGATCAAGTATCTTCTCTGTCGTCTCAACTCCAAGATCGCCCATAATGAGCGTTTCCTCAAGACTGTCGTAAAATTCATCATTGATGGCTTTCCCGCCAAATACACTTCCAAGGCTGCTCGCAAAGTTCTTTCTCGTTTTGCTAAGACCTTCTCTAAGCCGTTCGAACAAGCCTTTCTTTTTATTTTCCGTATTATCTTCCATTCATATACCTATACCTTATGCACTGACATCCTTGTCTTACACATTAAGCTTCCGCCTGATGTACCAGAGATTCTTACCTTATGCATCCAGCTCTTTGTCTACAAGGTTTACGCTGACGAGCGTGGATACACCCTTTTCCTGCATAGTGATACCGTAAAGGCGATCCATGTTCTCCATTGTACCACGCCTATGTGTAATTACAATGAACTGAGTATTCTTTGTAAGCTTGTGCAGGTACTTTGCAAACCTTCCAACATTGTTCTCATCAAGTGCCGCTTCGATCTCATCAAGCAGGCAGAATGGCGAAGGTCTAAGGTTCTGTATGGCAAATAAAAGGGCTATAGCAGTAAGTGCTTTTTCTCCGCCCGACATCTGCATCATATTGATAAGTTTCTTTCCCGGCGGCTGCGCATTGATCTGAATTCCTGCTTCAAGTATATCCTCTCCTTCTGCAAGATCGAGAGTACCTTTTCCGCCTCCGAACATCTCCTTAAATACCTTGTCAAACTCTTTATTGATCTGTTCAAACTTTTCAGCGAACTGTTTTCTCATAGCGCTGTCAAGTTCTGTTATGATCTCATCAAGTGTCTTTTCGGATTCAACGATATCGTCATGCTGTTTCTTCAGGAATGTGTACCTGCCCGAAACATCTTTGAATTCCTCGATTGCGTTGACATTAACGTCGCCAAGTTTTTTGATCTGATCTCGTAACGAACTGATATTCTTTTTCATTGACGCAAGATCTGTCATTTCCTCATCCCGCATCGATGAAGCATCCGTGAGTGTGATCTCATACTCATCCCACATGTAATTGATCTGACTTTCCATTCCGGATGTCAGTTTATCTTTCTGCGCGCCAAGTCTGTATGCTTCCTTGTCAAGACTGGCAACCTGTTCGGATAGCTTTTCTCTTTCACCTACAGATGACTTCTGCTGTGCCTGCAGTTCATCCCTGTGCGCAGTCTCCTCGGCAAGACGTTTTTGTGTGTCTGTCTTGTCCGTACCTGCCGCCTCTATTGTAGCCTCAAGCTGCTTTATCGCTTCTTTTTTTGATTCTGCATCATTTCCGTTTGAAGAGAGGCTTTCATTGACCTCATCAAGGTCTCTCTTGTATCTGCCGACTTCTTCAGTTATACGATCAAGGTTCTGCTGCTCGAATTCCGCACTCTGCCGTTTCTTTCCAACCTCTAGTTCTGTTTCGGTAACGCGTGCAGATGCATCACTTTCATCTTTATGCTTTTCCTCAAGGTCTTTCTGCAGCAATTCGATCTTTTCATTTATCTCTTTTTCAAGGTCTTCTGAATCCTTCAGTTCATTCAGTATCTCGCTCTTCTGCGTCTTGATATCCGCAGTCTTAATATCTATCTCATCCTGTTCGGACTTAAGATTTCCAAAGCCTTCCTGTGTTTCTGACTGCTTTTCTTTAGCCTGCTCAACACCAAGTCTTGCCGTATTCTGTTCAATAAGCCTGCTCTGAAGATCAGACTTCTTCTGCTCAAGTTCAAGACGCCTGCTATTACGGTCTTTCTTTATATCTTCGATTTCCTTTTCGATATCATCGCATGTCTTTTTGAGCTCTTCTGTCTTTTTACGAAGTTCCTCGATCTCCCTGCGTCTTCCGAGAAGATTACTGTTGTTCTTGAACGCACCACCTGCTATAGCACCGCCGGGGATAAGAAGTTCACCTTCAAGTGTTACCATCCTGATGCTGTACTTATATTTTCTCGCGATCAAAAGCGCATTATCAACGGTATCGACTACCATTATCCTGCCAAGCATAGCCTTTGCGACATTTCTGTATTTTTCATCAGTCCCGACGATCTCGTCGGCCATTCCGATGACGCCTTTCTCTTTCTCAGCTGCAGGCGTTCCAAATTCCTGAGGGTGCTTAATCCCCGTAAGCGGCAGAAATGTCACTTTTCCCGCTCTATTCTGCTTAAGATACGCGATCAGATGCTTTGCGGTATCTTCATCATCTGTTACAACATTCTGAATATTTCCACCAAGCGCAGTCTCGATAGCGGTCTCATATTTTTTCTCGACCTTGATAATATCAGCTACAACTCCGATGATTCCGGATACTGATTCTTTCTGCTCCATAACCGCTTTTACGGCGCCGCCATAACCTTCATATCTCTCAGTCAGATTTGAAAGAGCCTCCAGCTTCGATCTCTCCTGATGATATTCAAGCTGATCTTTCTGAAGCTCCTGATCCTTTGATACCAGTTTCTCTCTGATTCCGACAAGTTGTGCATCCTGTTCTTTTATCTCTGCACTTATAACCTCAATATCCTTTGTTATCGTATCGAATCTGGCCTGCATCTTCGTGATGCTCTCTGCCTGTTCTGCTTCATCCGATCTGGCCTTAAGAACTCTTGCGCTAAGCTCTGCCTTGCTTATATTTATCTGTTCAAGCATAGTATCAAAGCGTCCGATCTTTGATTTGATCGTCGCTCTGTTGTTCAGAGTTTCTATTATATTGTTTTTATATTCCTCGACCTTTTTATTGATATCTGCAATATCATTCTGGATCTTTTCAAGATCGTCATGCGCGGTCATACTGTCATTCGAGAGTTTTTGAAGTTCATCAGCCGCTTTTTCTTTACTTTCAGTAGCCTGTTTGAGCTGATCTTTTCTTGCATCTATCTCAGCTGTTATACTGCTAACACGTTCTTTCAGATGAGATTCATTACCCTGTGCAGAATTGATCTGCTCCTTAAGAACATTGATCTCTCCTTCAAGTTTGCTTACAGTCACTCCGTTATCAGCAAGCGAATTCCTGTCTTTTTCGATATCCGCTTCTGCCGTATCGATCTTTTCCTGAATAAGATCAAATGCAGCCTTGATATTGTCAAACTCATCCCTTGTACGGTTAAGCTGATCATTCGTTATATCGTAATTTTTTTCAGTCTCTTCAAGCTGTGCCCTTGATCTGGCGCTTTCGACAAGAAAAGCATTCACATCGTACTTTTTAAGTTCTTCTCTTTTATTGAGATAGTCTTTGGCTTTTTCAGCTTGTTTTTCAAGCGGTCCTACCTGCTTTTCGAGTTCCGTGAGTATGTCATTTACGCGGGTAAGATTCTGCTTTTCTGTCTCAAGTTTTTTTTCAGCAGTCTCTTTTCTTACCTTGAATTTTACGATTCCTGCCGCTTCATCAAAAAGCTCACGACGTTCTTCAGGACGGCCGCTGAGGATCTTGTCTATCTGACCCTGTCCTATGATCGAATAACCTTCCTTGCCGACACCTGTATCATAAAAGAGTTCACTTATATCCTTAAGGCGGCATATCGTACCGTTGATCATATACTCACTTTCGCCCGATCTGTACAGACGTCTTGATACAGTTACCTCATCGTAATCGACCGATAACTTATGATCTGAATTATCAAGACAGATTGCCACATATGCAAAGCCCATTGGCTTACGCGTCTCTGTCCCGGCAAATATGACATCCTGCATAGACTCCCCGCGAAGCTGCTTGACTCTCTGCTCCCCGAGCACCCATCTTACTGCATCGGAAACATTGCTCTTACCGCTTCCATTAGGACCTACTATACCTGTTATCCCCTGATGAAACTGAAGAACGATCTTATTTGCAAATGACTTGAATCCCTGAATTTCGATACTCTTTAGATACATTATTCCCTCAATCCTGTTTCATCTTTATCAGTTCATTATAGGCGGCTTTTTGTTCAGCAGCCTTCTTGTTGTGTCCAGTTCCGGTTGAACATTTTAATCCGTTGATCACGACCTGTGCCGTAAAGCTCTTGTCATGATCAGGTCCGGATTCATCTATTATCTCATAATGGACATCGCTCTCATCTTTTTGCTGAACTATCTCCTGAAGCATCGTTTTTGAATCATAGAAGATTCTCTTATCCTCAAGATCATTCATAACAGCTCTGCAGACAAAATCCTTTGCGTCATCAAATCCGCTGTCAAGGTATATCCCGCCGATCACTGCCTCAAGAACGTCAGATGTGATAGAATCCCTGTTTCTTCCGCCTGTAGAATCCTCGCCGCGTCCAAGTCTTATATACTGCTCAAGCCCAAACTCTCTTGCACAATACGCAAGCGCCGGTTCACACACCATTGATGCCCTCTGTCTTGAAAGCTCTCCCTCTGGTTTATCCGGATATTTTTTGTAAAGAAAATCACTTGATACAAGTTCAAGTACAGCATCGCCCAGAAATTCCATACGCTCATAATCACCATCATAATTCAATTTGAGTTCATTTGCATATGAACTATGGGTCAGTGCGCGAACGAGCAGATCCCTCTGTTCAAAATGATATCCTATACTATCTTCCAGTTTATCCAGATCCGAATTAAACAAAACTTAGCCTCCCAGACAAAAAGAGCCTTTCAAAAAGAAAGGCTCTCCTTATGATTTACTGATTAGTAGCGTTTCTAATGAGTTCAACAGCTTCTCCTACTGTTGCTATCTTCTCTACCTTTTCAGGATCGACATCTATATCGAATTCTTCTTCGATGCCCATCATTACCTGAAAAAGGTCGAGTGAATCAGCGCCAAGATCATCTACAAATGTTGTCTCTTCTGTTATTTCATTAGGATCTACATTAAGTACTCCTGCGATTATCTTTTTTACTTTTTCAAGTTCCATTTTTTCTGCCTTTCATTTTTTTATTTTTCGCTGCTGTTATCAGATACCTCATCCTGCGATGAGAGCATTTCTACGATCTTATCATTAATCCCCATCGCTTTGAACTTTTCACACTGAAGGATAGAATTTTTTACCTCTATAGCCTTGGCATTGCCATGCGTCTTTACGACAAGCCCCTTGCATCCCAGTAGTGGCGCTCCACCATATTTTTCTATATGGAATGGCTTTAATGCTTTCTTGACCGACGAATTTATCATCAGTCCTCCGATCATACTTATCGGATTAGCCATTATTCCCTGTTTGATGATCTTCTGAAGTGTTGATGCAACTCCTTCGTACATTTTCAAGATGATATTTCCGACAAATGCCTCGCATACTATGACATCAGCATCACCCGATATAATATCACGTGCCTCAATATTTCCTATAAAGTTAATGTCAGGACAGTTCTTGAGAAGCGGATATGTCTCCTTTACAAGCGCATTCCCCTTTTCTTCTTCCGCACCGATATTAACGAGTGCTACCCTCGGCTTTTCTATACCTACTACATTTTCCATGTAGATCGATCCCATTTTGGCAAATTGAACAAGATTGCTTGATCTGGCATCTACATTTGCTCCACAGTCAATGAGCAGTACGCAGCCTTTCTCTGTAGGCATAAGAGGTGCGAGCGGTGGTCTCTCAACTCCTTTTAGCCTGCCAACGATCACCTGTCCTCCGACAAGAGTAGCTCCGCTGCTGCCAGCAGATACAAGCCCATCACATTTTCCATCTTTAACGAGATTCATTGCTACTACAAGCGACGAATTACGCTTCTTCATTACTGCCATGACCGGTGGTTCACCTGTTTCTATCACTTCCGGTGCATCTATTATCTCTATCCGGTTTTTATCATATTCATATTTAGAAAGTTCAGCCTCTACATCATTCTTCCGTCCAACGAGCATGACCTTGATATTGCTGTTCTCATTGACTGCATCTACTGAACCTTTTACTATCTCCAGCGGGGCATTATCTCCACCCATCGCATCTACTGCTACAACACACGTCTCTGCCATCATGCCTCCATAATAATCTGATTTCTTTCTATAAAATCATGATGCTTCAAATTGCTGCATTTCAGCAAAGCACCGCGGTTCTAAAACACACCTCTTAATATACATAACGCTGTCCCAAAAATCAAGTGCACGAGCATCGCGACGTTCGGAGCAATGCTCCTCCCCGTTCGGAGCAATGCTCCTCACTTACGCGATGCACGTCAAAGTTCCATTCGTGCAAGCACGATGGAGCCTTTCCTCGCTATTCGCGAAAAAAGGCACCCGCCTAAGCGGATGCCTTGTAATCATCAATATTACTGCTCGTCAGTAGCGATGACCTGTTTCTTATTGTATGTACCACAATTTTTGCATACATGATGGGGAACCATAAGAGCTCCGCACTTGCTGCATTTTACTAATGTAGGCGCATCCATTTTCCAGTTGGCTCTTCTCTTATCTCTTCTGCCTCTGGATGATTTGTTCTTAGGACATATTGACATAACTGACACCTCCTTACTGACCGTATTATGCAAATGGAATATATAAGCTTATTCCATTACTACCTCTAACCACACTTGTATCATTATATGCATCAGGATGTGCTTTGTCAATAATTTTTTCCTGTACATTTATGCTTCTTCATATGATACTTTGATATTTCTGTGATCATTTAAGCAGTTCCACTGTTTCTCTTGCTATTGCAAGTTCTTCATTTGTCGGAATAGTAAGGACTTTGACCGGTGAACTGTCTTCCGATATAACGATCTCCTCGCCGCGCTTATTATTTGCCGCGTCATTGATCTTTACACCCAGATATCCAAGATATTCGCAAGTCATCTTCCTTACGAGCGGACTGTTTTCACCGACTCCTGCCGTAAAGCAGATCGCATCTACACCATTCATCGCAGCTGTATATGCTCCGATATATTTGGCTACACGATAAGTATACGCATTAAATGTTCTGATTCCTTCAGGTTTGCCTTCATTATATGCTGCTTCCAGATCCCGGAAATCAGATGAAAGCCCACCAGAGATTCCATATACGCCTGACTCTTTGTTGAGTACTGTCATTATATCGTCGACTGATTTATTCTCTTTCTTCGCTGCAAAACTGATTATCGCAGGATCTATGTCTCCGCTTCTGGTTCCCATTATAAGCCCCTCAAGCGGTGTAAGACCCATCGAAGTATCTACACATTTTCCATTCATTACAGCTGAAACGCTCGCACCATTGCCCAGGTGGCAGACAATGATCTTAAGGCTCTCATAAGGCTTGCCAAGTACTGCTGCGCAGCGCTTTGATACATACGAATGACTTGTTCCGTGAAAACCGTATCTTCTTATCTTGTACTTCTCATAATAGCTGTATGGAAGACCGTACAGATAAGCTTTTTCAGGCATTGTCTGATGAAATGCCGTGTCAAAGACTGCTGTCATCGGTGTTGTCGGCATAAGTTTTCTGCACGCTTCGATTCCGATAAGATTAGCCGGATTGTGAAGCGGTGCAAGATCGCTGCAGTCCTTTATCGCTGCTATGACATCATCATCGATCATCATTGCTTTGGCGAATTTCTCCCCGCCATGTACTATCCTGTGTCCGACTGCCCCTATTTCAGAAAGGCTCTTTATGACTCCTGTCTTTTGATCAGTAAGTGCTGAAAGTACCATCGATACTGCCTTAGTATGATCAGGCATAGGTGTTTCTGTTATGATCTTGTCACCGCCATCCGGTGTATATACAAGACGGCTTCCTTCTATACCAATTCTTTCACACAGACCCTTCGCGAGAACTTTCTCTGATCCTGAATCTATAAGCTGAAACTTCAGTGATGAACTTCCGCAATTTATAACTAAAATATTCATTTTATGCATCTCCTAAATATATCCCGTAGTTCAAATCGATATCATGTATTATGTCAACCTGTTATGTCGCTTTATCATGATACTATCATTTATTATGTAAACCAATGCAATGATCAGCCCAGCTGGCACTGTACTGCCGTAAGAGCTACAACGCCTACTATATCTTCCCATTTGCATCCACGGGACAGATCGTTTACCGGCTTTGCTATTCCCTGAAGCATAGGTCCGTACGCATCCGCACCGCCAAGTCTCTGAACCAGTTTATATCCAATGTTTCCTGCATCAAGATTCGGGAAAATAAGAACATTTGCTTTGCCTGCAACTGTAGATCCCGGAGCCTTTGATTTTGCTACTTCCGGTACAAGAGCCGCATCAAGCTGAAGTTCACCATCAAGATTAAGTTCCGGATAACGTTCATGCGCTATCTCTGTGGCTTCCACTACCTTATCTACAAGTGGATGATGTGCGCTGCCTTTTGTTGAATGTGACAGAAGTGCGATATAAGGTGTCTGTCCTACAAGACTGCTAAAGCTCTTTGCACTTGATTCTGCAATATCAGCGAGCTGGTCAGCCGTAGGATCCTGATTAAGTCCGGCATCAGCAAAAAGAAAAGTTCCATTGCTTCCATATTCACAATTCGGTACATCAAGGATAAAGAAACCAGAAACGAGCTTAACACCCGGGGCTGTACGAAGTATCTGAAGTGCCGGGCGAAGTGTATCTGCTGTCGCGTGACATGCACCTGCGACCATTCCGTCTGCATCATTTGCCTTGACCATCACGACACCAAATGTAAGAAAATCAGTTGTAAGGATCTCTTTTGCCTTCTCCGGTGTCATCCCTTTTGCCTTACGTGTCTCATAAAGAAGATTTACATATTTATCTAACTTATCTGTTGTGTTCGGATTGATGACTTTGACCCCGTCAAGGTTGATCTCAAGCCACTTTGCGCCGTCTTTAATCTTTCCCTCATCACCTACCATTATGATGTCGGCAATACCTTCTTCTACAATGTGTGCTGCTGCGATCAGTGTTCTCTTATCGTCCGTCTCCGGCAGAACGATCGTCCTCTTGTCTGCCTTTGCCTTTTCCTTGATTCTGTCAATGTAAGCCATAATCTACACTCCTTTTTTCTAATAGTGTCTTGATACAATTGCATTTTTTACTCAAAAAAATCCGCAGGAATTTTAACCCGCGGATTAATTATAGATTAAAAAATGTATGTATACAAGAAATAATGCCGAAAAGATTGTCTATTTTTCAATACAAATTCGTCACTTTGACAAATAAATAACGATTAGTCTTAACGAACGACAGGAAACTGCTTTCGGTATTCGTCTGTCATACGCATCCCGAATTTATCAAGTATAACATTGTTATATATCTCTGCCGCGGCAATATCCTGTTTGAAATATGAAAATGCTTCTGCATCAAGTTTTTTCCCCGCATCTGCAACTTTTGTTATCATTGGTACTTTTGCGTTTACTGATATCTCATGCATAAGGTCACCCGCATTGTCCCTGAATCCAAGGACTCTTATGTACTGTGCTCTGTCTGGAGCTTTCTTTATTCCGAGCACTATATGCATCAGCACCCGTGATATGCGTGAGTATGTCATCTCTTTTGTCTTTAGCAGCTTTGCAAATCCGGTAAATGTTGTAAAGCCACCTTCCCGCTTTTTGATCCTGTCTGCGAGTTCAGGACTGCACTCGTAATATTCCGCCAGTTCATCTGACGAGTGATTCATGATCCTGTCATGAAGTAAAAGTGAAAAATCGTCGATAGTCACCTGACAAAGTTCTGGTGATCTATTTACCATATCAAAAGAAATATCAGGAACATATTCTCTTATCGCGGAAATTCTGCCTTCAGCCATGCATTTCCGTAGTGCAGAAGCTGACGAGATCTTCATCTTTGTGTGTTCTCCATCTCCAGTAAGCACCTCACAATATCCGTCTCGCCTTTCGCTATCTCCGTGTGCAGATCCCATGCGTGTAACCGGTGAAGGTTCTATAAGACTTTTATTTGCCAAAAGAGCTTTCAGATATTCTATGCCAAGGATATTGTTTGAGCCCTCAAGAACAGATGTATCAACCAGATTTCCATTCAACAGATGCCCGTTTCCGCATGTTTCATTTTCATACGGACTATTGCCGCATTCTGCTTTCCACATTTCCATAGCAGCCTGTCTTGATGACGCATACGTCATTCCTTCTGACAGCTTCTGCGTAACATATCTCAGATACTCCTTGGGCGGGTCATCAAAGAAATCAGCCATTGCCTTAAGCTGTCCTATCGTTCCACACTCACTCCCAAAGCTAAGATAATCAACAGTCCCCAGTGCATCTAATATCTTCACACATCCATCTGCATATTGCTGTGCCCCTGATATCGACACAGATACAGGCATCATTATCACAAGATTCGCTCCTGCCTTAAGTACGGTTTCCGCGCGCGAATACTTATCTAAAACGACCGGTTCCCCACGCTGTGTAAAATCCCCACACATAAGAACGACCATCCTGTCAGCGCCCGTGCGCCTCCTGGCACATTCAAGCTGATAGAGATGACCGTTATGAAACGGATTATACTCCGCTATTACGGCAACTGTCTTCATGTCATACCCTCACGTAAGTTCATTTATGAAACATCTGTCAAATGCAAAAAGTCTGTCGGCATTTTTTACCTGAAGTTCATCCGATACGCAACCGTTCATTCCAAAGAGACATGCAAGCTCGCTCGCGTCTATCATTGGATATCTTTCCCTTTCTTTCTTTGGGATATCTTTGTCGGATATCCTTTTCACACTGCATTTTTTTTCAGATACCCTGCATTCGAAACAACTGTTGTTCTGCGGGATTATATCATCTGAAAGCCTGAATTTTATTACAGTTCTATGATCATATTTCTTTTTGCAGCGCAGCATTTTCAGCATTGTTTCAGCATCCGCCGGTCTTCCCATCATAAATGGGCTAAGACCTTCCGCATCAATCTTATTTTTCTCAAGTATGTCCGGTATAAGTGTCATGCCTGTGATCTGTTTCTTTCCATTATCGGAGATAAATGAATAACATCCCACTATATCCTTGTCATCCACTCTTCTGATAATGACTATCCCGCCGCCATCAGCCGAACATTCATCAAACAGATCCTGATAATACCTGTCATTTCTCTTTATATAGACACTGTACTCCTGCCTGACATTTTTCTTTTCAAACTCTTTCCATTCATCTGTAGGCTCATCCATATTCTCTTCAATATAAGAACTATCACTGCAGATATCGTCTCTGATCTTCTCCCACTTCATCTGAAAATAAAAATATGAGAATCCATATGGCGTATATATGACCGGATCTGCCGGTATAAGAAATGCAAATGGAATCTTTTCTTTTGCCATATCGCAAAGTGCTGTTCTGAGCATAATGTCCATATATCCGCGATGCCTGCAATCATCTCTTGTAGCGACACCTACGATATAGTCTGCTTTCATTTTTTCGCGGCTATACTCAGTGCGCAGGCGCAGGCTGTATGGAGTTCTGATCATCATTGAGACAGGATCTTTCTCTCCAATCTCATTTAGACAATAGCACAAGCTCTTAGGTGCTTTTCTTGTAAAATAAAAGTCATTATATCTCTTTGTCTCATCTGTAAAGACATCTGACCACAATCTGTAAAGCATTGAAGACGCGCTGCCTGAAAGGACGCGGATTCCACATTTGCATCCCTTTACCGTCTCAAATTTTCGCTCTGCTGATATTTCTCTGATTTCATTTTGAAGTCTTTTATCTTCCGACATATGATCGCCCTCAGCGTATCTTGACTGCACTAATCCTGTAGTACATCTGTCTCTCTGTTTTACTTTATATTAATTTCTGCAGTATATTCATCTCTCTATCGCACGTACTGTATATTTTGTAAGAATCCTGCACGGACGATATGACAGTTTCGAACGTCTCAGTCCTTCGTCACCAACATCCTCTTCCCTGTTTATATACATAACTTCAGGTGTTACTGCATGTTCCGGAAAATCACGTGCTATGACCTGATATATGCCGTTATATGTAGTATCAGCTTTCTCTATATGGTCGTACAGTGTATCGCCTATTATCTCTCCCACGGAAAATGCCGCAATCTTGCCTTCCGTTCTGATCAGTCCGCCGACAAGACCATATGTATCGTATTTTTCGAGTACCTCTATAGTCTTTTCCTGCTCTTCATGGAACACCGCGGATTCTTTTGAATCGATAAGGTCTGATCCTTTGTAAAAAGATAAGACTTCATCAAGATTATCATGTGTTATGACTTCATATGACGCATCAGGGTTTTCTCTCCTGAAAGCGTTGATATGATTACGCTGTCCGCTATAATGCCTTCCTTTCAGATCAATAAGATCAGAAGCATTGTAGAGATAATCCGACCAGTCCGGCTCGACTCTCTTATCACACGAAAATCTCTTTTCAAGTTCCGGCAAATCTTCATCTGTAACAGTTCCGAATATCAACGGTATATTCTTTTCTGAACAATATGCACTGATCTCATCATATGCATGCTCAAGGTTATCTCCAAGCGGAATCGTAAATACTTCCCTGTTATTTGCATAATGTACAATCGATTTTGTGATAAGCGTATCATCCGTTATCGCATATTCTGTATGAAAGAAATCGCGCCACATAAATGTTCCGCCAATAGTGAAATCACATGTACGATTTATTTTATTAATAAAGTAATGCTTCAGTAACGGTATATCATCTAGTGTAAGTTTATGAAAATCTAACATATCTGCTCCTGATCATAATATCTGTAAATCTGCGCTGACTTCCAAATGTTGGAATCACATTTTAGAAAGCAATGCAATTCGTATCATCACACAACTGCTGCTTTTGACACCCACATCCATATATAATAGCACCAAGATGAATCAACATACAGTTTTATATTCTGTACAATGTGATGGTGCAAGTGTCAACACAATTCCCGGCAGCATAATACATATGCTGCTTTTGAAACTTAACTATATGATGCAAAAAAATCCCCACAGCATGAACACATGCTTAATCATATGTGTTCAGCCGTGAGGAAACATATCTTTAGTACATCACTATTTCTGCCTGGTATCAGACTATACCCTGAGCTTCCATAGCTTCAGCGATCTTCTTGAATCCGGCGATATTGGCACCTGCAACATAGTTGCCCTTCATGCCATACTGTTTTGCAGCATCATCACAATTGTGATAGATATTGACCATGATTCCCTGAAGCTTCTTATCAACTTCATCGAATGTCCAGCTAAGTCTCTCTGAATTCTGGCTCATCTCAAGTGCTGATGTAGCTACACCACCTGCATTTGATGCCTTGCCGGGTGTGAAGAACAGACCATTGTCAAGGATATACTTTGTAGCATCATATGTAGTAGGCATATTTGCACCTTCACATACTGCATAGCATCCATTGGCAACAAGTGTCTTAGCATCGTCAAGATTAAGTTCGTTCTGTGTTGCGCAAGGAAGAGCGATGTCGCACTTATTTGTCCAAACGCCCTTTCCTTCATGATACTTGGCATTAGGCTTCTTAGCTACATATTCTGTAAGACGTGCTCTCTTTACCTGTTTCACATCCTTAAGGACATCGACATCGATTCCATCGGGATCATAGATCCAGCCAGTTGAATCAGAGCATGTAACAACATTGGCGCCAAGTTGCTGAGCCTTCTGGATAGCGTATGTAGCAACATTTCCAGCTCCTGATACGTTGACCGTGGCTCCCTTTATATCTTTGCCGTTGCACTTAAGCATCTCTTCAACAAAATATACAAGACCATATCCTGTAGCTTCTGTACGTGCAAGTGATCCGCCGTATGAAAGACCTTTTCCTGTAAGAACACCTTCATACAGACCTGTGATTCTCTTATATTCACCATACAGATAACCGATCTCACGTCCGCCTACTCCGATATCTCCGGCAGGAACATCAGTGTCAGCACCAATGTGTCTGTAAAGTTCTGTCATAAAGCTCTGGCAGAAAGCCATAACTTCACGATCAGATTTGCCCTTAGGATCAAAGTCAGCGCCGCCCTTGCCGCCGCCTATAGGAAGGCATGTAAGAGAATTCTTGAAGCACTGTTCAAATCCAAGGAACTTTATAATGCCAAGGTTAACAGAAGGATGGAAACGGAGACCTCCCTTGTATGGCCCGATAGAACTGTTGAACTGTACACGGTAACCGTTATTTACCTGAACCTGTCCCTTATCATCTACCCACGGAACACGGAACATGATAACTCTCTCGGGTGTTGTAAGTCTCTCAAGAAGGGCTTCCTTGCGGTATTTTGCTTCATCTGCTTCAACTACTGCACGAAGAGATTCAAGCACTTCCTTTACCGCCTGATGGAATTCGGGCTGTGAAGGATTCTGAGCTACTACTCTGTCATATACTTCATCAACATAAGACATTTCCTTTTCCTCCTGTAACTACTGTTTGTTTTTTTATTACGTTATATAGTATATCCCCGGTCGTTTCCGCGCACAAGCCACTTTATCACTGTAATCAGTAGAAATTTTGTGCGTTTTTTTGTTCAAATTGTACATTAATACTTGTATACATGCATACCAGTGTGCTTGTACATCTATTTGATTCAATTAAATACACTTCCTGTTGAATAGAATTCACCTTATTAACACACAACAAAAAGAGGAAGAGCTTTATACTCTTCCTCTGGGTCTCAAATATTATTGTTTTGCGTATTGCTCCATTTCCAGATATGTGAAAGACTTCTTAATCCAATGATTCTTTTACTCCAGGAAATCTGCCTTTATGTATCCTGTCTTGCCGTTATAATCAATCTTTACCCATCCATTCTGCATCTGCATCAGGACTTTAAAATGATCACCTTTATAAGCAGATCCAAGCTTCATCGAATCTGTACTTGCCCCACCTCTTATACGTACCGTTTCTTTTACTGTGACAGTACTGCCCTGAGCAAATGAATTCGTCGATGTTGTGTCTGTATCTGCATTCTTTGTGTCAGTGCTCTTTGAATCATCGGTCTTAGCTGTATCATCTTTATCCTGAGTATCATCAGTCTTCTTAGTATCATCTGATGAATCAGCAGTTTCCGTTACTTTTTTCAGAAATTCCGTTTTTATATATGCATCCGTTCCATTATAATCTATCTCGCTCCAGCCGTTTTCCTTTTCCTGCTTAAGTTCAAATGTATCACCTATCTGTGCCTTACCTAGTTTATCTGCAGTCTCGCTGTCAGATGATCGTACATTTACAACGTCAGTTGTCTGGACTTTTGTACCGGCTGCTACAGCCGTTGTTTCTGCTGTCTGTGATGCTGTCTCTTCTGTAGATTCTGTTTCTGTTGTATCACCGGCCTCAGTACTTTCTGCCTGTGCGAGTGTCTCTCCGACCGCTACATCTATATCATTTGAAAGCTTAAGAAGAAACTTGCTTAAGTCGGAATCCTTTGCGATCATATCATTATATGAAACTGCGACCTTGTTATTCAGATCTACTACATCATCCTGAAGAGAAACTTCTCTTATATAATTTATTACTGATTCGTCCTGTTCATTCTCTCCAATTCGTCTTGAGAAATTTGCGTT
>OBMA010000939.1_pt1 | contig 17672 bp, 14 predicted proteins | sample 1539141 | NCBI WGS metagenome assembly OBMA01 (sample SAMEA3991484, study PRJEB22521) | metagenome | biome: anthropogenic terrestrial biome; feature: sewage plant; material: raw primary sludge | place: Sweden | collected 2012-09-26 | reverse complement strand
GGCACCAGCAAGGTGCCCGTGGTGGACGGCACGCACGAAGCCAACAAGGACCCCAAGACGGCCCTCACCGCCTATGTGTCGGTGCCCAAGAACCCGCACGGCGTGAACGCCAGCCCCGATGGCAAGTACTTCATCTGCGCCGGCAAGCTCTCGCCCACTGGCACCGTGATCGAGCTGTCCAAGGTGCTCGACTGGTTTGAAGGCAAGCTCGAAAAGCTCGACTCCGCCATCGTGGCCGAAGTGGAACTGGGCCTGGGCCCATTGCACACCGCATTTGACGGCCGTGGCAACGCCTACACCACCCTGTTCCTGGACAGCCAGGTGGTCAAGTGGAACGTGGAAGCCGCCATCAAGTTCCACGCCGGCGACAAGAACGCCAAGTATGTGGTGGACCGCCTGGACGTGCAGTACCAGCCCGGTCACGTCAATGCCTCGCAGTCCGAAACCATCGCCGCCGACGGCAAGTTCCTGGCTGTGGGCTGCAAGTTCTCCAAGGACCGCTTCCTGCCCGTGGGCCCGCTGCACCCCGAGAACGAACAGCTCATCGACATCTCGGGCGAGAAGATGGTGCTGCTGGCCGACCACCCCGTGCGTGGCGAGCCCCATGACTTCATCATCTTCAAGCGCGATCTGGTGCGTCCAAAGCAGGTCTACACGCTCGACGAGTTCCCGCTGGCCGTGAAGGACCCGAAGGAGTCCGGCGTGTTCCGCAATGGCAAAAAGGTCACCGTGAAGATGACTTCGCAGGCCCCCGCATTCAGCCTGCGCGAGTTCAAGCTCAAGAAGGGTGACGAGGTCACGCTGATCCTGACCAACCTGGACAAGATCGAAGACCTGACGCACGGCTTTGCGATCCCGAACTACAACGTGAACTTCATCGTGAACCCGCTGGAGACCAAGTCGGTGACCTTCATCGCCGACAAGCCCGGTGTGTTCTGGTGCTACTGCACGCACTTCTGCCATGCGCTGCACCTGGAGATGCGTACTCGCATGATCGTCGAAGCTTGATGGAGCGATCCCCCTGAGGCGCTGCGCGCCTTCCCCCTTCTCTCTGCGCGCTTCGCGCTCCGGGAAGGGGGACGATGCACTCGCTGCGGGGCGGCGCGGCCGGCGTAGGCCCTTGCTCTGCATCCCTGGTCTGAGGGCGCGCCAGTCGCATCGATTGCGCCCCATTTTTATGCCAAATATTGCTCTAGCGCTTTATGAATAAGCGCCAGCAGCTATCAAAAAGATAGTCCCATGACATCCCTCGGTCGGCGGTTCTCCGCACTTGTTCTGGTCTTGCTGTTGCCTTTGTTGCTGCTGTCGCGTGCCCATGCGGCGGCGGGTGCTTACGAGGCAGAGCTGCCGGCGGAACTGGCCACCGCGCGCGACCTGTGCGCCCTCGTGCCCTGCAAGGATGTGTTTCCGGGCGCCACCCATTTTTCTGAACGCAAGGGCCAGCCGCCCTACGTAGAGGCATACGACCAGGCCAGCGAGCCGCGCAAGCTGCTCGGCTACGTCATGCTCTCGACCGACATCACCGACACGCCTGCCTACTCGGGCAAGCCGGTGGTCACGCTCATCGGCATGGACACGCAAGGCCGCTTTGTGGGCGTGAAGGTGCTCAAGCATTCCGAGCCCATCCTGCTGCTGGGCATTCCTGAATCGGCACTGCTCAACTTCAACGCCCAGTACCTGGGCAAGTCGGTGGCTGACAAGATCGAGGTGGGCCAGTCGCGCCCCGATGAGAACGTGATCGGGCTCGATGCCATCTCGGGCGCCACCGTCACCGTCATCGCGCAGAACCAGGTCATGATGGCTTCGGGCTCGGCCGTGGCGCGGCAGGTGGGCATCCTCGCGCCCACGGTGCGCGAACCCGCCCGCTATGCCGAAACCGGCAAGCGCCTGACCTGGGCCGACATGGTGCAGCAAGGCGTGGTGCAACGCCTGCGTGTGCAGCCCGAACAGGTGGGGCTGGACAAGGGCCCCGAGCCTTTCATCGAGCTGTGGTTTGGCGACCTGAACCACCCCGACCTGGGCAAGAGCCTGCTGGGCGACAACGGCTGGAACAACCTGCGCCTGCAGCTCAAGGAAGGCGAGCACGCCTTCTTCATCATCCGCACGGGCGGCAAGGAATCGTTCAAGGGCTCGGGCTTTGTGCGTGGTGGCATTTACGACCGGGTGCAGGTGCGCCAGGGTGCAGATTCCTTCACCTTCCGCGACCTGGACGCGCTCAACCTGTATGGTCTGGATGCGGCTGGAGCACCGAGCTACAACGAGTCCGTCATCTTCATCATCCGCTCGGCCGCGTTCTCTGCCGCCTACCCCTGGAAGCTGAGCTTCCTGGGCAACCGCGTGGACCGCGCCACCGGCACCCGCAGCTTCACCAGCTTTGATACGCCTTACTGGCTGCCCGCCAGCATGCTGCAAGGCGGCCGCCCCACGATTGAAGAGCCCGACGCCCCCTGGGTGCGCGTGTGGAAGACACGCGCCGTGGAGATTGCGCTATTCGCGCTGGTGCTCATCGCCGTCACAGTGGTGTACGCCTTCCGCGAAAAGCTCACCCGCCTGTCCACCCACAAGAACAAGTGGCCCGTCAATGGCTTCAAGTACACCTTCTGGGCCCTGGCCATTTTCTGGATCGGCTTTGGCGCCATGGCGCAGCCCTCCATCACGCAGGTGCTGACCTGGTTCCACTCGCTGCTGTTCCAGTGGACCTGGTCGCTGTTCCTGTCCGATCCGTTCATCTTCCTGTTCTGGATCTTCATCATCGTCACCGTGTTCCTGTTCGGGCGCGGCCTGTTCTGCGGCTGGATGTGCCCGTTCGGCTCGCTGCAGGAGGCGATCTACAAGGTCGCCCGCATGATCGGCCTCAAGCGCTTCCAGACCCAGCTGCCGCAGAAGTGGCACGACCGGCTCAAGTGGGTGAAGTACGCGGTGTTCTTCGGCCTGCTGGTGGTGTCGATGTTCTCCATGGGCCTGGCTGAAAAGCTGGCCGAGGTGGAGCCGTTCAAGACCACCTTCCTGGTGGGTGTGATGAACCGCGCCTGGCCCTACAGCCTGTTTGTGGCGGCCATCCTGGGCGTGTCGATCTTCATCGAGCGGCCTTATTGCAAATACATCTGCCCGCTGGGCGCGTCGCTGGCCATGCCCAGCACGTTCCGCTGGTTTGGCCTCAAGCGCAAGCAGGACTGCAACAGCTGCAAGGCCTGCGCCGTGGGCTGTGGCGCCCAGGCCATTGATGCCGATGGCCGCATTGACCACCGCGAATGCCTGCACTGCCTGGACTGCATGGTGCTCTACACCGACACCAAGGGCTGCCCGCCCCTGGCCAAGGAACGCAAGCGCCGCGAGAAGGATGGCCTGGAGATCACGCCCATCGGCGCCAACGGCTACTTCATCCCGATCCACCCTGCCACGGTGGCTGACCAGATTTCGGCCAAGGCCGCCAAGGGCCCGGATCCACGCATGCCCACGCCACCTGCACAGCCTGCGCCTAAGACCGGTGCACGTGGCTTGCGCTGGGTGCTGCTGGAGTTGGTAGACCACCTGTGGCCCTGGAGCCGCGAGGGCTGGGCTTCACGCCGCGCCTTGCAGGTAGCAGGCTTCTCGCTCGCCGTGGCTGCCAGCGTGGCCTGGGTCATGGCCGCCATGGGCTCGCTGTCGTCGGGTGCCATCATTGGCTGGTGGTTTGGCTGGAGCGTGTACGAGGTGCTGATCCGCCTGTCGGGCAAGCGCTATGTGAAGGACGGCCCCTGGTGGCGCGACCAGTACCGCGTGGCCGGCGTGATGGACATGTTGAGCTATGTGGGCTTCAAGAACCTGCTGATCGGCGCTGCCTTGTTCCTGGCCATCAAGACCCTGGTAGGGTTGGCGTAATGAAGTCGCACCTTGCCGCCCTCGCGCTGCTGGCCTTGGCCGCCAGCCTTCTCAGCCAGCCCGCCAGCGCCGCTACCGTGCGCGTGCAGGCCGGTCAGGATCTGCAGGCCGCCGTGCAAGCTGCCGCCCCTGGCGACACAGTGGAGGTGGAACGGGGTTTTTATCGCGTGAACCTGCGCATCGACAAGGCGCTGACGCTGCGCGGCGTGGGCCGCCCCACGCTCAGCGGCGGGCAGGTGGGCGACACCATCCGCGTCACCGCCCCCGATGTGGTGCTGGAAGGCCTGATCGTGCGCGACTCGGGCACCAGCCTCAAGGACCAGAACGCGGGCATCTACATCTACCCCGGCGCGCACCGCGCCGTGGTGCGCAAGAACGATCTCACCTATAACCTGTTCGGTCTGTGGATTGAAAAGGCCAACGATGTGCGGGTGGAGCACAACACCATCACCGGCCTGCGCGATGTGAACTCGTCGCAGCGCGGCAATGGCGTGCAGCTGTACAACACCACCGGCGCACGCATCGAAGGCAACCACATCAGCTTTGTGCGCGATGCGCTGTATGTGGACGTGTCGCACCACGCCATCTTCCGTGGCAACAAGCTGCACCACAGCCGCTACGGCACGCACTACATGAATTCCTACTACAACCTGTGGGAAGACAACGACACCTACCTGAACCGGGGCGGCCTGGCGCTGATGGAAGTGCGCGACCAGGTGGTGCGCAACAACCGCGCCTGGGGCAACAGCGACCACGGCATCATGCTGCGCACGCTGCAAGACTCGATCATCGAAAACAACGTGGTGGCCGACAACGCGCGCGGCTTCTTCATCTACGACGTGGAATACGCCACCCTGCGCGGCAACCTCATCCTGCGCAACACCGTGGGCGTGCACCTGTCCGCAGGCTCCACCCGCAACAAGGTGGAAGGCAACGACTTCATCGGCAACCGCGAACAGGTGCGCTACGTGGGCGCACGCGACGAGCGCTGGGGCACCGACAGCGGCAATTACTGGAGCAACTACCTGGGCTGGGACCGTGACGGCAACGGCGTGGGCGATGTGCCCTACGAAGCCAACGACATGGTGGACCGCCTGACCTGGCGCCACCCCACCATCAAGCTGCTGCTGGCCAGCCCTGCGGTGCAGGCACTGCGCCTGGTGGGCCAGCAGTTCCCTGTGCTGCGCGTGCCCACCGTGGTGGACCCAAAGCCCCGCATGCAACCGAATCAACCCCAACGGAATTTTCAGCGTGACTCGCAAACCTCCCCCCACTGACCCGAGCGCAACCGCCGCCATTGAGGTGCGAGGCGTGCACAAGCACTACGGTGCCCTGCACGCCGTGGACGGCATCGACCTGCGCGTGGAGCGCGGCGAGATCTTCGGCCTCATCGGCCACAACGGCGCGGGCAAGAGCACGCTGTTCAAGATGATCCTGGGCCTGGTGCCCGCCACCTCGGGCGACATCCGGGTCAGCGGCGCCACGGTGCAGGGCCGCGACTTTCGCGCTGCGCGCCGGCACCTGGGCTACCTGCCTGAAAACGTGGTGCTGTACGACAACCTGAACGGGCTGGAAACCCTGCACTTCTTCGCCCGCCTCAAGGGCGCGCCGCTGTCGCAGTGCCAGGCGCTGCTGGACCGCGTGGGCCTGGCCCATGCAGGCAAGCGATCGGTGCGCGAATATTCCAAGGGCATGCGCCAGCGCCTGGGCTTTGCGCAGGCGCTGCTCGGCAACCCGCAGGTGCTGCTGCTGGACGAGCCCACCAACGGCCTGGACCCGCAGGCCATCCGCGACTTCTACGCCACGCTGCGCGAGCTGCAGGCCGGTGGCGTCACCATCGTCATCACCTCGCACATCCTTGCTGAGCTGCAAGAACGTGTAGACCGGCTGGCCATCCTGGCCGCAGGCAAGCTGCAGGCCCTGGGCAGCGTGCAGGCACTGCGCGAACAGGCCCAGATGCCGCTGACCATTGAGCTGGCGCTGAACGAAGCCGACATCCCCGCTGCGGTGCTGGCCCTGGCGCCCCTGGCAGGCATCACCACCACCGCAAACACCAACGCCAGCGGGCTCAGCATCAGCTGCCCGCGCGGCGCCAAGATGGCCGTGCTGGGCGCCCTGGGGCCACTGGGCGCCAAGGTGCTGGACGTCAACATCATCGAGCCCTCGCTCGAAGACGTGTACTTCGGCCTGCGGGAGAACTGAGCCATGGAATTCACACAGATCCTCACCATCGCGGGCAAGGAATTCCGCGACCGCATGCGCAACCGCTGGGTGCTGGCCGTGGCGCTGGTGTTCACGGTGTTCTCACTCGCCATTGCCTACTTTGGCGGCGCGCAGCAAGGCACCGTGGGCTTTCGCTCCATCGAATTCACCATCGCCAGCCTGGTCAGCCTGGTCATTTACCTCATTCCGCTGATCGCGCTGCTGCTGGGCTTTGACGCCATCGTGGGCGAGCGTGAGCGCGGCTCGCTCGACCTGCTGCTGTCCCTGCCCATCACGCGGATTGAGCTGCTGCTGGGCAAGTACCTGGGGCTGGCGGCGGCACTCACGCTGTCTACCCTGGCGGGCTTTGGTCTGGTGGCTGTGCTGCTGTACCGGCAGTTCAACTGGGCGGGCCTGTTCCACTACGGCGGCTTCATGGTCAGTTCGGTGCTGCTGGGTCTGGCCTTCTTGAGCCTGGCCGTGCTGCTGTCCGTCCTGACCCATGAGCGCACGCGCGCCTCGGGCCTGGCCATTGCCACCTGGTTCTTCTTTGTGCTGGTGTTTGATTTGTTGCTGCTCGGTGCCCTGGTGGCCACGGGCGGCAGCCACGGCGGTGCGGCCATGGCCTACCTGCTGCTGCTCAACCCCGCAGACGTTTTCCGCATCCTCAACGTGTTCTCGCTGGAAGACGTGCGCACCCTGTACGGGCTCACCAGCATCGTGCCCCCTGCCCTGGCCAAGCCATGGCTGATGGGCTCGGTGATGGCGGCCTGGATTGTGGTGCCACTTGGCCTGGCGAGCTGGAGATTCAAACCATGACCCATCCTTACCACCCCCAATGCGGCTGCGCCACCCGGCGCCACATGCTGGGCTGGGCCGCCCTTGCCTCCATCGGCGCCATCACGGGCCTTACTGGCCTGACCGGTTGCAGCCAGGCCGACAACAGCAGCGCCCAATCCCTCAAGCCCGTGGAAATCGACGGTGCCACCAGTTGCGAGCTGGACGGCATGCTGCTGGCCGACTACCCCGGCCCCAAGGCGCAGGTGCGCTTTGCGGGGCAAGACAAGCCCTCGTTCTTCTGCGACACGGTGGAATTGTTTGCCACCCTGCTGGCAGGCGAACAAGTGCGGGCCGCCCAGGCGGTGTACGTGCAGGACATGGGCCAGGCCGACTGGAATGCCCCCAAGGGCCACTGGATTGACGCCAAGACAGCGGTGTATGTGGTGGGCGGCAAGCGCCATGGCTCGATGGGCCCAACCATCGGCAGCTTTGCGCAAGAGGCCGACGCGAAGAAGTTTGCAGGCGAATACGGCGGCAAGGTGCTGCGCTTCGCTGAAATCACGCCCGCCATGGTGGACCTGAGCGGCGGCGCGCTGCACGACACGCGGATGTAACCATGCTCTCGCAGCCATCCTGCCCACCCGCAGCCCGCGGCCCGCAGCCCACCCGGCGCATGGCCGTCGCTGCGCTGCTGCTGGGCACTGCAGCCACGGCCGCGTGGCAGTGGCAATCAGGCTGGGGACAGCAGGGCGCAGAGACTACAACGCCACCCACCGTAGGCGACGATGTGTGCGTGGTGGCGCCCCCCACGCCGTATGACCCGGCTTCCGGCAAGCCCCTGGCGGCAGCGCGCGATGTGCCCGCAGACGCCCGCTGCCCGGTGTGCGGCATGTACCCCGCTCGCTCCCGCGCCTGGGCGGGGCAGGTCATCTTTGCCGACGGGGACGCATTCTTTTTCGACTCCCCCCTGAGCCTGATGATGTACCTGGGCAACGTGGGGCACTACACGCGCGGCCGCACGGCCAGCGCCATCGTGGCCCGCTATGTCACCGACATGGACAGTGGGGCCTGGGTGGACGCGCAGCAAGCGGTGTATGTGGCGGGCTCCTCAGCCCTGGGGCCCATGCGGGCGGGCAACCTGCCTGCCTTTGCAGACCGCGGCGCTGCCCAGCGCTTTGTGCAGGCACGCGGGGGGCGGATTCTGGGTTTTGACGCCATCGACGCGCCCCTGCTCACCAGCCTGGCACCACAGCGCCGCAGTGGCAACGGGCAACACGCGCACTGACGATCGAGAACTTCGAGCGCTTCGCTATCTTTTCAATAGCTGCCAGCGCTTACCCAGCAAGCGCTGGAGCACGATTTAATCAAAAAAACGCCCCTGAACAGGGGCGCTTCTTCATCACGACTGGCTGGTGGGCTCGGTGGCCGGAACCGCCTTGAACAGTGCCGCAACCTTGCGCTTGGGCTTGATGTTGGCCGAAATGCCGCTGCGCGCGGGCACCTTGGCGGCAGCTTCCCAAGCGGGTGCTGCGTCAGAGACGCTGGGCTCGTAAGGCTTGGCAAAGAACGGGTCACGCGACACCGTGGCAGGGCGGAAGCCACGGTAGTCACGGGGTTCGCGGCCCTCGCGCGGTTCACGGGGTTCGCGCGCCTCGCGGCGGTGGGCAGAGCCTGCGCTGCGCGGGTCGTTCGAATCCGCTCCTTCGCGCCATGCGCGGCGGCCGTCGTTGATACGTTCCTTGGGGCGGTCATCGTCGTATTCGATAGCTTCCAGCTCGATCTTCTTCTTGATGAGCTTTTCAATGTCGCCCACCAGGCGGGCATCACTGCCCGACACCAGGGTGACTGCCAAGCCCGAGGCGCCCGCGCGGCCGGTGCGGCCAATGCGGTGCACGTAGTCTTCGGCATTGAAGGGCACATCGAAGTTGAACACGGCAGGCACGTCCTTGATGTCCAGACCACGCGCGGCCACATCGGTACACACCAGCAGATCCACTTCGCCCTGTTTGAAGGCTTCCAGCGCTTTCAGGCGCTCATCCTGGCTCTTGTCACCGTGCAGGGCTGCGGTCTTGAGGCCTTCGCGCTCCAGGCTGCGAGCCAGGCGGCCACAGCCGAGCTTGCTGTTCACAAAGATGAACGCCTGCTTGATGCCACGGGTTTTGAGCACCTGGTGGATGGCGCGGCGCTTGTCATCATCGCCTGCGCTGTAAAAGCGCTGCTCCACCGTAGAGGCCGTCTCGTTCGGGCGGGCCACTTCGATGGTGATGGGGTTTTGCAGGTAACTGCTGGCCAGGCGCTTGATCTCAGGCGAGAACGTGGCGCTGAAGAGCAGCGTGGTGCGCTGCTTGGGCAGGTACGAAAGGATGCGCTGCAGGTCTGGCAAAAAGCCGATGTCCAGCATGCGGTCGGCCTCGTCGAGCACCACGTACTCCACCTGGTTGAGCACAGCGTTCTTGGCTTCGATGTGGTCGAGCAGGCGGCCGGGGGTGGCCACCAGCACTTCAACGCCTTTTTTCAGCTCCAGCGTCTGGGGCTTCATGTCCATGCCGCCAAACACCACGGTGCTGCGCAGCTTGGTGTACTTGGCGTACAGGGCGATCTGCTGGGCGACCTGATCGGCCAGTTCGCGCGTGGGCAGCAGCACCAAGGCGCGCACGGGGTGGCGCGCAGGTGAGGTGGAGCTGTTTTCGTGCTTGAGCAGGCGCTGCAGCAGGGGCAGCGAAAAGGCTGCCGTCTTGCCGGTGCCTGTTTGGGCCGCACCCATCACGTCCTGCCCCGTCAACACGACGGGAATGGCCTGTGCCTGGATGGGCGTCATGGATTCGTAGCCCATTTCGGCTACGGCGCGCGCTAGCGGCTCGGCCAGCGATAAATTGGAAAAGGAACTTGTCATTTAGCCCACTATTGTCGCACCGCAGGCCCAAGAACGCATTTTTTTCCGGATGGGCGGGGCTGGATAAGTGCTGCTGCGGTGAAAGGCAGCGCAAACCGCTATCAAAAACATAGCTGCCTGCGCTTTTCAGATAAGCGCTACCGCCTGATTACATCCAAAATCAACGCAGTGCCACCCCACCCACCCCTGAGCCCTGCGCGGCTTTAGAGGCTGCGAGCAGAAAACGTGTCGCAGGCCTGCACCGAGCCTTGCTTCAAACCCGTGTGGAACCAGCGCTGGCGCTGCGCACTGCTGCCGTGGGTGAAGCTGTCAGGCACCACGGCGCCACCGCTGGCGCGCTGCAGGGCGTCGTCGCCAATGCGAGCGGCCGCGTTCATGGCCTCTTCCACATCGCCCTGCTCCAGAATCTGCCGTGCGTTTTGCGCGTGGTGCGCCCACACGCCAGCAAAGCAATCGGCTTGAAGCTCCAGCCGCACCGACATGGCGTTGTATTCCTTCTGGCTCACCCGGCCGCGCATCTGGTCCACCTTGGAAGTGATGCCGAGCAGGTGTTGCACGTGGTGTCCCACCTCGTGGGCAATCACGTAGGCCTGGGCAAAGTCGCCGGGCGCGCCCAGGCGGCTCTTGAGGGTTTCGTAAAAGCCCAGGTCGATGTACACCTTCTGGTCTGCGGGGCAGTAAAACGGGCCCATTGCCGCCTGCCCTGTGCCACATGCGGTGGGCGTGGCGCCGCGAAACAGCACCAGGCGTGGCTCCTGGTAACGCCCCCCACCCTCGCGGAAAACCGCTTGCCAGACATCTTCCGTATCCGCCAGCACGGTCGATACAAAGCGGGCCATGGTGTCGTCTGCCGGTGGGCGCTGCGCGGGGGCCTGCTGCACCTGCGCAGGCATGCCGCCCCCACTGAGCAGGCCCAGAATCGTGAGCGGATTGATGCCCAGCACCCAGCCGCCCACAAGCGCGATCACGATGGTGCCGATGCCGATACTGCGGCCACCAAACACGGGCATGCCGCCCCCACCCCCACTGCCACGGCGGTCTTCCACGTTGTCCGACTCGCGGTTACCTTCCCATTTCATGCTGTTGCTCCCTGCACCTCGCCACCACGCGGGGTATGGCCTCGATATTAGGCCCAGTTCCCGGCGATCAATCCGGCGCAAAGGGCTGATTGGTAAACAACGGTACGCCCGCCTGCCACCCCGGCCGGTGCCGGATAGCGGGTTTTGCACAGCAGCCGCCCCTGAAGCCTGTATAAAGTGCGACCATGCTGACCACGCAAGCTGCAGGCCGTTTTGCCGCGCCCCCATTCACGAAGGCGCCAATGCGCGGCCCGGGCAACAAGCCCCCTGAAGGACGCCATCGGTGCCATTGAACACCCTCCCCTCTCTCATCTCGGGGCGCAGCCTGCGCACCCAAATTGCATGGGTGTTCGGCGCCCTCGTGGTGACGCTGGCGGTGCTGCTGTCGCTCGGATTTGGCGAGGCACTCAAGCGCCGCATCCAGGGGGACGCCAACGCATCCCTGCAAATGGTGACGGACAACACGGCTGCCTTCCTGGCCCACGGTTTGTTTGAGCGCATTCGCGAAGTGCAGGTGCTGGCCGACGCCGATGTCATCTGGCGCCAAGGGCTGGACTCCGCCGAAGTCAAAAATGTGCTGGCCCGCTACCAAGCCATGCAACCCCACAGCCTATGGCTCGGTGTAGCCGACGCCCAAGGCGTGGTTCGCGCCGCTACCAACAATATGCTGCTAGGCCAAAACGTGGAAGAACGGCCCTGGTTCCGGGCCGGCTTGCAAGCGCCCTACGTGGGCGACGCCCACCCCGCCAAGCTGCTGGAAAGCCTGTTGCCCCCCACCAAGAGCGGCGACCCCTACCGATTCGTAGACTTTGCCGCGCCCATCCGCGTCGGATCCACAACAGTGGGGGTGCTGGGCGTGCATGGCTACTGGGAATGGGTCAACGAGATGATCCAGACCCTGACACCTGCCGTGGCACGCGAGCAGCAGCTGGAAGTATTCATCTTTGACAGAAGCGGGCAGCTCATCCACGCCCCAGGCAAGCAGCAAGCGGTGCTCCAGCGGCTGGGCCAGGCGCTGCCCGATCCCAGCTTTGCCAAAGTACCCAGCGATGCCCACCAGCCCCGTGAAATCAAGGTGCTGCGCTGGCAAGACGGCAAGACCTACCTGACGGCGCACGCACACTTGCCCGCACGCAACGCTGAAAGCGACCTGGGCTGGCACATCGTGGCGCGCATTCCCGTGGACATTGCCTTTGCCCAAGCCGACGCGGCCGTGGCCAAAGCCCTGCTGGGTGGCCTGGCGGCAGCCGCCGTGGCATCGCTACTGGCCTGGTTGGCCGCGCGCCGGCTGAGCGAGGACCTGGACGCGCTGGCGCGGGCTGCGAAAGATCTGGAGGCAGGCAAGCGTGGGGCCGACATCCCTGCGGCCCACAGCAGCCGCGAAGTGCAGCGGCTGTCTTCCGCGCTGCGCGACATGATCCACAAGCTGCTGTCAGCCAACGAGGCGATGGAAACCCAGGTGCGGCAGCGCACCCAGCAGCTGGAAGAAGCCAACCAGGAGCTGGACCGCCAGGCCCGCAGCGACCCGCTGACCGGGCTGCTCAATCGCCGCGGTTTTGACGCGCAAATGAACCACGACCTGGCCCTGGCACGCCGCAGCGGCCGCCCCTTGTCGATCATCACGGTGGATGTGGACCACTTCAAACGCATCAATGACACGCATGGCCATGATGTGGGCGACCAGGTACTGCAGCGGCTGGCCGCCACCCTGGCCACGCGGCTGCGCCAGTCCGACGTGGTGGCCCGGCTGGGCGGTGAGGAATTTGCGGTGCTGTTGCCCGACACCGACCTGGAAGGCGCGCGCACCATTGCACAGGAGCTGGTGGATTCGCAAGCGTCCCTGGGCTACCCGGTGATTGGCGGGCTCACCATCAGCGCGGGGGTGTCCACACTGCGGGGCGCGGAGGACACAGCGCAGGAACTGCTGCGGCGAGGCGACATGGCGCTGTACCAGGCCAAGCGCGAGGGCCGCAACTGCGTGGTGGTGCAGGCGTAGCGCGGGGGCGAGCCTTCACTCGCCTTCGGCTGCAACGCCCGCTAACGCATGGGCCTCAGGCCTTGGGCAGGGTCACGCCCACCTGGCCTTGGTATTTGCCGCCGCGGTCCTTGTAGCTGACCTCGCAGACATCGTCCTTGTCGCTTTCAAAGAACAGCACCTGGGCGCAGCCCTCGCCCGCATAGATGCGCGCCGGCAGCGGCGTGGTGTTGGAAAACTCCAGCGTCACGTAGCCTTCCCACTCGGGCTCGAACGGTGTGACGTTGACGATGATGCCGCAGCGCGCATAGGTGCTTTTGCCCAGGCAGATGGTGAGCACGTTGCGCGGAATGCGGAAGTACTCCACCGTGCGGGCCAGCGCAAAACTGTTGGGCGGGATGATGCAGCTGTCGCCGTGGAAATCGACAAAGCTCTTTTCATCAAAGTTCTTGGGGTCCACCACCGTGCTGTGGATATTGGTGAAGACCTTGAATTCAGGCGCGCAGCGGATGTCGTACCCGTAGCTGCTGGTGCCGTAGCTGATGATCTTGTGGCCTTCGCGTTCACGGATCTGGCCAGGCTCGAAGGGCTCGATCATGCCGTGCTCTTCGGCCATGCGGCGGATCCACTTGTCGCTCTTGATGCTCATGCTGCAAATTCCTCGGCAATTACTACGATTTTGATAGCTGCTGGCGCTTGATAAATCGGCGCCCGAGCCATATTTTGCTTGAGAATTCTGCCGCCGCCACAGGACAAAGCCGCAACTACATCAAGGTTTGGCGAACTCCAGGGTGTTCACGGGGCTCCTGGAGCCATCATCATCCGACAGGTACAAGGTCGTGCCTTGCAACTCGAAAGTACCGCAATCCACCTGCGCAATGCGGTAGTAGTCGCGGCATACCTGGTTTCCCTTGAACTTCCAGCTTTTGCCAAAGTTGGCACCGCCTTCGGGACCGGACTCCAGCTTTCCGCCCGGTCTGAAGTGAACGAAGAACCGCTTGCCCGACTTTCCGCTGGTGACCAGCATCTTGGTCACCGCATCGTCCTTGATGAGCATGGACTTGATCTCTGCCTCGGTCAGCACCCGATCCGGCCCACAAGGGAGCCATTGCGGTGCGCCAGCCCGCGCCTCACAAGCCGCTGGGGCCGAGGATGCAGGCTCTTTGGGCGGGTCTTGCGCCAACGCCGCCAACGGCGTCAGTGCAGCGACGAACAGCAAACCACGCAAGCAGTGGGTCGGGGACATGGATACCTCCTGGGTCAAAGCAAACACGGGCCGCACGCGTCTGGCGCAGCTTGGTGCACGGGCCCACTGTGCCACCCTGCTGCGGGGCAAGGCATCCTTCGAACGCAGTATCGACGCAGGGATGATTCTGCGATAAGCGTTCAAACGCCTGCTCTGCGCAACATCGCGCTAGGTGGCACGCTGGTTGGCGCCTTGCTGACCAATCACCGTTTGCTCCACAACCCGGTCGTCGCCCAGCACGATCAGCGCAAACAATAGCTCATCCAGGCTCTGGGCCTGGCGCGTCTTGCGCGCCAGCAGCGGCGTAGCTTCGGGGTTGAGCACCAGAAAGTCAGCCTCGCACCCAGGCTGCAGGTTGCCCACCACGCCCGCCAGGCCCAGCGCCCGGGCTGCACCCGCCGTGTGTTGCCACCACAGCTGCTGGGGCGAGAGGCTCAGGCCGGGCTTGGTCTGCCCTTCGCGCCCCACGTAGTAGGCGGCCATCATCGTATGGAAGGGGCTGAAGCTGGTGCCCCCGCCCACGTCGCTGGCCAGGCCGTAGCCAAATCCCACCCGGTCAGCGCCCGCGTAGTCAAAAAACCCGCTGCCCAGAAAAAGGTTGCTTGTCGGGCTGACGGCAGCCACTGCACCGGTGTCGCGCATCAAGGCGCGGTCATCGTCATCAAAGTGGATGCAGTGCGCATACACGGCACGCTCACGCATCAGGCCAAAGTCGTCGTACACGCCAAGGTAGCTGCGCGAGCGCGGAAACAGCTCGCGCGCCCAGCGGATTTCGTCCAGGTTCTCGGCCACATGCGACTGGATCCACACATCGGGGTAACGCGCCGCCAGCTCACCCGCGCCGCGCAGTTGCGCAGGCGTGCTGGTGGGGGCAAACCGCGGCGTGATGGCGTAGCCCAGGCGGTCCACACCGTGCCAGCGCTGGATCAGCGCTTCGGTATCGATGAGGCTTTGTTCGGTGTCGTCGCGCACACCATCGGGCGAGTGGCGATCCTGCAGCACCTTGCCGGTGATCAGGCGCAGATGCTGGCGCTGCGCCTCGGTGAACAAGGCATTCACCGAGGCGGGGTGCGAGGTGGAAAAAGCCAGCGCCGTGGTCACGCCGTTGCGCAACAGCTCTGCTATAAAAAACTGAGCTACTTGCGCACTGTAATCGGGCGCTGCAAAGCGTTTTTCATGCGGAAATGTGTAGTTCTCCAGCCAGGGCAGCAACCCGTCAGCGGGCGAACCGATCACGTCCGTCTGCGGGAAGTGGATGTGCATGTCCACAAACCCGGGCGCAAGGATGCGCCCCGGCAGGTGGGTGACAGGCTGGTCTGCGTATTGCGAGCCCAGCGCCTGCCATGAGCCTGCCGCCAGCACACGCTGGCGGCCCTGCGCGTCGGGGCCAATGGCCAGCAGGCCATCTTCGTCATACAGGGCGCGGCCGTCGTCGGCAAAGCGCAATAGGGCGGAACGGTATACAGACATGGGTACTAGGGCCTGTTCACACTATTTTTGCCAGTGCGAAGGCCATGAAAGCCGCGCCAATCTAGGCGCGTGACGACGCCAAGGCCGGGGCCTTGGCTAGAAACGCAACAACGAGTGGCGCGGCTTTCATGGCCTTCCCTTCGGGTTGCAACCAAAAAGAGCCATCCGCGGCGTTGCCAAGCCTCGCTGGGGCCGCACCCCAGCTTCGTTTGGCGCCTGGCGCCTGACTCTTTTTGATTGCAACGCATCTGGCAAAAATAGTGTGAACAGGCCCTAGCTTACTGGCACCGTCCCGCGCCCACATACGGCGCACCCCATAGTGGCTATGGACGGCAGCATTCAAGGCATGGGCCGAGTCCATGCGGGAACACGGGGGCGCTCAACGCGCCAGCTTGCCCACCACCCCTTCCACCAGCCAGTTCATCTGCAGGATCTGTGCATCGCCCAGCGCCTGGCCTGCAGCAATCCGCTCCTGCCCCTCGTTGTCGCGCACGGGGGTCTTGCCTGCACGGAAGGGCAGAAGCGTGCCGGCTCCAATGGCCTTTTGCGCCTTCAGCACCTCCTGCTGCACAGCCGCCGGGACGCGGGTGCCGAAGTCACCGACGCGGATCATCTCCTCGCGCACGCCGCCCCAGAGGTTGGCACTCTTCCAGGTGCCGTTGGCTGCAGCGCGAACGCGCTCGGTGTAGTAGCGCCCCCACTGGTGCGTCACGGCCACGATCTGCGCATCAGGGCCGATTCGCCGCATGTCGGAGTGGTAGGCCACGGCCATCTTGCCGCGCTCTTGCGCCGCTGCCATCACGGCCGTGGAGCCGGTGTGGAAGGCGATCACGTCCACGTCCTGGTTGAACAGCGCCATGGCGGCATCGCGTTCCTTGGGGGGGTCAAACCACACGTTGAGCCACACGACCTTGACGGTGGCCTGCGGGTTGACCGACCGCATGCCCAGGGTAAAGGCATTGATGCCCTGCAGCACCTCAGGAATGGGGAAGCCCGCCACAAACCCGGCGACACCGGACTTGCTCATACGGCCTGCCGCGATGCCAGCCAGGTAGCGGCCCTCGTAGTAGCGCGCATTGGCTGTGGCCACATTGGCGGTCTGCTTGTAGCCGGTGATGGACTCGAACTTCACATGGGGAAAGTCCTGCGCCACCTTGAGCGTGGGCTCCATGTAGCCAAAGCTGGGGGTGAAGATGATCTGGTGCCCGGTGGAAGCCAGATCGCGGATCACACGTTCGGCATCCGCGCCCTCGGCTACGTTCTCGACAAACGTGGTTTTGACCTGGCTGCCCAAAGCCGCTTCGACAGCCTTGCGCCCCTCTTCGTGCTGGCGCGTCCAGCCCGCCTCGGTGATGGGCGAAACATAGACAAAGCCAGCCTTCACGGGCTCGGCCTTCGGCTTCGCGGGGGTTTGGGAAAAAGCGGGGGAGAAAAAACAGGCGGCCGCGAGCGCGGCAGCGAGGTTTTTGTACATGGTGTTCCTCTACATGGTCCCGGGGACAGAAAACAAAAAACCGCCGGGACAGCGGTCTTTGTCTGTGATTTTACCGCAGCCTCTCCAGGTTGCAGTGCGGGCTACCATACCGCCATCACCCACACGTTTGCGAAGGCCTCCCGCATGCCCATGTTCGTTGACTCCACGCCCCCTGGCCAGTGCCTCTTTTGCCTATTGGTGGCTGGCGAAATACCGTCGGCCCGGGTGTACGAGGACGACATGACCCTCGCCTTCATGGACATCGGGCAGGTCAACCCCGGCCATGTGCTGGTAGCCACCAAGCGCCATGCCACCACGCTGCTGGACCTGACGCCCCAGGAGGCCGCCGCTGTTATGCAAACTGCGCAGCGTGTGGCCAAAGCCATCGAGGCCACCTTCCAGCCACCCGGAATCACCCTGCTGCAGGCCAACGGGCGCGAGGGCGACCAGACGGTCTTTCACTTTCACATCCATGTGCTTCCGCGCCATGCACAGGATGGCGTCACCTTCACCTGGCCTCGCAAAGAGCCAGACACCGCCACACTGCAAGGCTATGCCGAACGCCTTGCAGCCGCCATTGCGGCGCCAGCGTAATCAACGGACTCAGTCATACTCGACAAAGCGCTCGAACACCCCTTTGAGCTGGTGCTCCCACGCCCGCTTTTGCGGGTTGGTGGCAAAGCTGGCCTCAA
>OBMA010000938.1_pt1 | contig 17680 bp, 11 predicted proteins | sample 1539141 | NCBI WGS metagenome assembly OBMA01 (sample SAMEA3991484, study PRJEB22521) | metagenome | biome: anthropogenic terrestrial biome; feature: sewage plant; material: raw primary sludge | place: Sweden | collected 2012-09-26 | reverse complement strand
CCATGAGTTCGATACCAGCTCGGTAACTGTCATCCACGTTCATTGCAATCATTTCGCCGTTGGAATCCTGTGAACCGGTAAGTACGAATTGATTTTTATATTTCATATAATACAGGTTGATGCCGGCATTGAAAAATCTTGATTTATAATTGTATCCAAGTTCCCAGTCGGACATACGCTCAGATTTAGGTTGAGCACTTCCGTAATCTTCATAATCATTACGTGTAGGTTCTTTCTGGGCTATTGCAAATGAAGCATAAACGTCATTATTCTTATTAATCGTATAATATAGTCCGGCTTTAGGATTGAAAAAGTCGAAAGTCTTGTTGATATTGAATGGTATTTGACTATGATTGTCATCAAAAGCAGCTGACATACCGGTCATCTCGTATTTTACATGGCGATATTGAAGGTCAATATAGGCATTAAGACCACCCATTAGATTATAATTTGCCTTTCCGTAGATGTTGGCATCACTCTTTTGGGCATTGTTATTGTAGTATTCTTGATTAGGATTAATCGAACCGTTGAATTGTCTCACCCATAGAACATTACCAATGTGGTCTCCATCGTATTTGTTCCAACCTCCACCAACAGTAGTTTCCAAACGGTTCTTCTTGTAGTTGAGGGACATCACAGTGCCGTAGAAATCATTCTGCATATTTTTCTGTCTTACAAGGTCGCTAGTGTTACCCAGTGCGGATGTGAGTAGATACTTATAAAGTTTCTGGTCTTCTTTATACTGTTCGTAGTATCCGAAACCGTGAGTGTAATGAAGAGCGACATTTAAGTTAAGCTCAGGGGTGAATATCTGGTTCCAGAGTAACTGATAATGTTGCTGGTGATAATAGTCTATTTGATTTTTATAAAATGCTTTATTACCCTTGTCGTCTGTATATTTTCCACATGGATTATAGGTTCTGCCATACTTCTCCCAATTATCTCTTGTGGAATAATCCCAAGCGTGGTAAGTCTGTTCTGTGCCATTAAAAGTGATGAACTTTATTGACGAATTGTTAGCGTAATATCCTCCTTGGAAAAAGTAAGAATTCATTTTTGCGCTGGCTCTGTCTATATATCCGTCGCTTCCTAGATTTGATAGACGCATATTGAAAGCCCAATGGTTGTTGAGTAACCCCGTATTGTATTTGAGAGTCTCTTTGTGAGTTCCGTACGACCCCCCCGAAAAGTCTACTCCTGTAGATTGTGCGAGTGGGAGAGAGGATGTTTGTAGGTTGATTGATGCTCCAAAAGCTCCAGCACCATTGGTCGAAGTTCCTGCACCGCGTTGAATCTGAATATTCTCGACAGATGAAATAAAGTCGGGAGTGTTCGACCAGTAAACCAAGTTTGATTCTGCGTCATTGAGAGGAATGCCGTTTGTTGTGATATTCACACGTGTAGGGTCTGTTCCTCGTACATGAATACTCGTATATCCGATGCCGGTTCCTGCATCCGATGTAGCGACTACCGACGGTGTCATCTGAAGAAGAAATGGCACATCCTTTCCATAGTTCACGTCTTGAATATCTTCTTTTGAGATGTTTGTGAAAGCCATGGGGGTGTGTTTACCAGCTCTCGTTGATGTAACCTGAACATTTTGTAATGTTACCATCTTAAGACTGTCTTTTACAGTCATTTTGTGTCTTTTTTGACCATAAGACACACAACTAACCATTACCAACATAGCAATGAAAGTAGTTCTTTTTTTCATTTATAAATCATTTTTGTTAAACAGAAAAGGGGTACTTTTCTTATCTCACTCCCTACGTCGGCATTACCCGTATCAGGTTCATGGGTGTATTCTCAGCCCAAATTTATTAGGGCACCCCTCAATTTCATTTTGAAATCGGGGGCGAAGGTACTGCTTTTTATCTTATATTGCAAATAAATATTATATTTTGTTCAATATATCAAATTCTTTTTTGTAATTTTGCGGCTATAATTTTTTGAAACTTAAGTATGGCAACAATAAATAATCATGTCGTTATTATGGCCGGTGGTGTCGGAAGCCGCTTTTGGCCTATGAGTACAAAAGAATATCCAAAACAGTTTATTGACGTTTTAGGATGTGGTAGGACTCTGCTTCAACTTACTGTAGATCGTTTCGAGGGAATTTGTGAAATGAAAAATATATGGGTAGTTACAAATGAAAAATATGCCGGTATTGTTAAGGAGCAGCTGCCCGAAGTCCCAGACACAAATATACTATGCGAACCTTGTCGTAGAAACACGGCCCCATGCATAGCTTATGTAAGTTGGAGAATAAAATCTCACGACCCAAAAGCAAACATTGTTGTCTCTCCTAGTGACCATGTTGTCATGGATGTGAAGGAGTTTCAGCGCGTAGTAAAAATGTGTATGGCTTTCACAAGTGAAAACGACTCTATCGTTACTTTGGGAATGAAACCCAATCGTCCTGAAACCGGTTATGGTTATATACAGGCAGACTTAAGTACAAGTTCTTCACGTAACAGAGAGATTTTTAGAGTAGATACTTTCCGTGAAAAGCCAGATCTAGAAACAGCCCAAAAGTATATCCAACAGAAAAATTATTTCTGGAATGCAGGTATTTTTATTTGGAATGTGAATACAATAGTTAACGCCTTTCGAGTTTATCAACCTTCAATGGCTAAGATTTTTGAGAGTATGTTACCTATTTATGAGACTGATGCAGAACAAGAGACTGTTAATAAATTATTCCCTGAATGCGAAAATATATCTGTAGACTATGCCATCATGGAAAAAGCTGAGGAAATATTTATCTGTCCATCTAATTTCGGATGGAGTGACTTAGGCACCTGGGGCTCGTTGTTGACACAGACCAAACGTGATTTATATGGAAACAGTTGTATTGGTAACGATATCAACGTCTTTGAAACACGTAATTGCATGATTCATACCACACAGGAAAAGAAAGTAGTGGTTCAAGGATTGGATGGGTATATTGTTGCAGAGAAGAATGATACATTGTTGATCTGTAAACTCTCCGAGGAACAGCGCATCAAGCAGTTCTCGGGTGAAGATAAGTAAAAAGACTCATTTTGATATTATAAATTATTAATTAAACATCAAATCAGAAGTGATGGATAAAAAAGTTGCTTTAATTACTGGAATTACTGGTCAGGACGGATCGTACCTGGCAGAGTTTTTAATTGAAAAAGGCTATGAGGTTCACGGAATATTACGCCGTTCTTCATCTTTTAATACCGGACGCATAGAACATCTCTATCTCGACGAGTGGGTAAGAGACATGAAAAAATCTAGACTTGTCAATCTGCATTGGGGAGACATGACCGACTCATCTTCGTTGGTACGTATTATCAGCCTCTGTCGTCCGACAGAGATATACAACTTGGCTGCACAGAGTCACGTAAAGGTATCTTTCGACGTGCCAGAGTATAGTGCTGAAGCTGATGCTGTGGGAGTTCTTCGCCTACTTGAAGCTGTAAGAATATTGGGAATGGAAAAAACTTGCCGCATTTATCAGGCTTCCACTTCCGAACTTTTCGGTAAAGTTCAGGAAGTTCCCCAGAAGGAGACAACTCCGTTCTATCCCCGCAGTCCGTATGGTGTGGCAAAACAATATGGTTTCTGGATCACGAAAAATTATCGTGAGAGCTACGGAATGTACTGTTGTAACGGTATTCTGTTTAATCATGAGAGCGAACGTCGTGGTGAGAATTTTGTAACACGAAAGATCACACTGGCTGCGTGCCGTATTGTTCAGGGATATCAGGATAAGTTGTATCTCGGTAACCTTGACTCTTTGCGTGACTGGGGTTATGCTAAGGATTATGTAGAGTGCATGTGGCTGATACTTCAGCAACCAAAACCGGATGATTTCGTTATCGCTACAGGTGAATACCATACAGTAAGAGAATTTACAACACTTTCATTCAAGGAATGTGGTATTGAGATCGAATGGCAGGGTAGTGGTGTTGATGAGAAAGGTATTGACAAGAAGACAGGTAAAGTACTTGTTGAGGTTGATCCTAAATTTTTCCGTCCCTGTGAAGTTGAACAGTTACTTGGTGATCCAACAAAGGCAAAAACAGTGTTAGGTTGGAATCCTTGCAAGACCTCACTTGCACAACTCGTCAAGATTATGGTTAAGCACGATATGAAGTTCGTCAAGAAGTTGTATATTAAAGCTCAGTTACCAGATTAGAATAAAGAGCTATAAAAAGATGATAGATAAAAATGCAAAAATCTATGTGGCAGGTCACCACGGTTTAGTGGGATCGGCTATATGGAGTAATTTGAAGTCAAAAGGTTATACCAACCTTGTCGGAAGAGGTCATAAGGAACTCGATCTTCTTGACGGTGTTGCTGTAAGGAATTTCTTCGATGAGGAGAAACCTGAGTATGTAGTATTGGCAGCTGCCCATGTCGGAGGTATAATGGCAAACAGCCTTTATCGTGCCGATTTCATCTACCAGAATTTACAGATCCAACAGAACGTGATAGGTGAGAGTTTTCGACACAATGTTAAAAAACTCCTTTTCTTAGGGAGTACATGTATCTATCCTCGTGATGCTCCTCAACCGATGAAGGAAGAGGTATTGCTTACTTCACCTTTGGAATATACGAATGAACCTTATGCAATTTCTAAGATTGCAGGTCTGAAGATGTGTGAAAGTTTTAACTTGCAGTATGGATGTAACTATATTGCTGTTATGCCTACCAATCTTTACGGTCCAAATGATAATTTCCACCTTGAGAATAGTCACGTCTTACCAGCCATGATTCGTAAGGTTTATTTGGCAAAATGTCTGAACGAAAATAATTGGGAGGCCTTGCGCGATGATATCAATCTTCGCCCGATAGAAGGAATAAGCGGAAAAAATCATGATTCAGAAATATTGAAAGTTCTTAATAAGTATGGAATCACCCCCGAAGCGGTCACGCTTTGGGGTACCGGCAAACCGCTTCGCGAATTTTTGTGGAGTGAGGAAATGGCTGATGCCAGTGTCTATGTACTGGAACATGTAGATTTCAAAGATACTTATGTTTCAGGAACTAAAGATATACGTAACTGTCATATCAATGTCGGAACAGGTAAAGAACTGACAATTGGAGAACTGGCACAATTGGTTATCAAAACAGTAGACTTCAAAGGCAAATTGGTTTGGGATGCAACAAAACCAGATGGAACAATGCGTAAACTTATTGATGTTTCAAAACTTCATGATCTTGGATGGCATCATAAGATTGAAATTGACGAAGGTGTGACAAAGATGTTTGACTGGTATCTTGAGAGCATTCGTATCAAGAAAGTATATAGATAGTAATCAGAGGGTGTGTCAAAAAATGATCACACCCTCTTTTGATATCTGGAAGAATATTCTGATATTTATCTAAATAGATAATGTGGAGTAGGATGGAATATTTTACTGATCCTACATGATTTTAAATATAATAGTCTGATTTATAAACAGTTTGTCGGGTTTTGTCCTACATTCTTCCTACATCCATCCTACATGTTTTGTTGTCTTGTCCTAAAAAAGTTGACCCTCAACATGAGAGTAACAATGAATAAATTAGAAAAACGAGATGCAAATATTAAAGAAGTGTTACGTATATTCCTAATGAATGTATGATGGATGTATGTTACATGTAGGCTTTTCTCAGTACAAATACCTATAAATCAGAAAAATAACATCAAAATCATGTACGGTTTGCCGGAAATCAAAAATGACAGTGGTAAAAACACCGGAGATATGTTTTCAATGCTGTTTGATATACTCAGCTACACCTAACTGATAGCTCCCGAGATGAATTTACCGCTAAATTCAATCCCAACTCAATACTCTGACACATCGGGAGCATAGCTGAAAATATGTAGGATATGACCTCTTTTTAATAAAAATATGAGGGTATGATCATTTTAAAATATGCTCTCATTCTCTTATGGCTAAAGCATTAAACTTGGAAATATCTTCTAATATTAAGATGAAAATAGAACCGTACAAGCAAAAAAAAATAAAGATAGCATATAAATTTTATAAGAAAATATTATTAAAGATTGTAAGATTTACAAAAAAATCGTATATTTGCAGAAATAGGATATTCCTTCATAAATATAACGCGAATAAGCATGAGCCAATTGTCATTTACAAAAAACTATTCATTATGAAACCCAAACATTTATATCAATTGATGACCGTGTCATTTTGTATGATTCTAACATCCTGCGTTAAAGACAATATTACACAAGTCGATTCTACTGTTGACAAGCAACAATTGGCAGGGAATGGTTTTAATTTTGGAAATAGCATAACATCACATTTATCTATCACATTTAGTGACTTGCAGAATGCTCCTATCGCAAATACCAAAATTGATTTTTATGATCAAGATCCAGTAATCAATGGCTCATCCCAATGGAAGTCAGATTTAGTACCATTTACTTGTGGTCAGACAAATTCACAGGGCATTTTTTCCGGTTTATTTACTGTTGGTGCTACCATAGATACACTTTATGCGTACATCCATAATATTAATTATCCTTCTCCCATACCTGTTGTCATTAAATCTGGAGAAATAACAAAGGAACTTCATCCTGCGGGATATAGCGAGGCCTCTAAATCCCCATCCAGAGCTATTTATAAGGCTTTTCCCGTAAATTATTCTCCATGGCAATATACTAAATCCTCATATACTACTAGTGATAATTTGTGGGTTCTTGGTAATTTCAATTCATCTGGTTATCCATCATATCTTGATGGAAGAGAAACTGAATCAAGTGATTTTACCAGTGCTATATCTCAGGCCTTACCTGAAACTAAAAATTTAATAAAGAGTACCCCCACTCTTTTTAATGATCCAACTACAGCGAACATGGTAACAACAGCTCCTTGTCAGATTTGGGTTTCATTCTTATCTGAAGGTGCTGGATACAAAAATACAATGGGGTATTTTTATTATCCGACAAATTCAGCTCCGACCCGTGTCAGTGCTATTAGTAAAAAGATAGTGATATTTCCTAATTCTTCTGCTGCCGGTAGTGATGGGTCGATGATTATGGGAGATAGAGTTCGTTTGATGTATTATGACGAAAAATCGGCACAGTGGACAGATGTTTTTCCTGCAGGTATTACTGTAAGTTGGTTTATTATATCTGATGCATTCAGACCTGATATTGGAAATTCAGGAATAAATAAATCTGGAAAAGTGTTCTTTTATTCTATTCCTTCATTTAATTCTGATAACTTCACTCACGATGTATTGTTTCTTGATCAGGCAACAAATAAGATGGTGATTGGTTTTGACGACCAACCAATAGGGTCTGGAGACAGTGATTTCAATGATATAGTATTCTCAGTGACAGCCAATCCAATTTCGGCTATTAATACCTCAGGAATGCCTATATTACGTCCGACAAGTACTGATGATGCAGATGGTGATGGTGTGAAAGACGTTAATGATGCATATCCGAAAGACCCTCTAAGGGCATACGATTCCTATTATCCCACATCAGGCACCGGAACTCTTGCGTTTGAGGATCAATGGCCAAATATGGGTGATTATGATTTTAATGATCTTGTGTTAGGGTATAAATATCATTTGGTGTTAAATGCGTCAAGAGCAATAGAGGACGTTAATGCTACTTATACTGTAAATGCGGTAGGTGCTAATTATAAAAATGGTTTTGGTGTTCAATTCGGCACAGCACCCGGGAATGTTGCCTCTGTTAGTGGTCAGAAGAATATGGAGGGTAGCTCTTTATTTAATTTAAATTCTGTCGGATATGAGAACGGACAATCTTATGCTGTAGTACCCGTATTCTCGGATGCGCACAAATTATTCGGATATACAGGCTCGTCCCCTATAATTAATACCCAACCAAATGCTAAAACGGAAACCGCCGATGCCATCAATTTAAGCGTTTCGTTCGGGACACCAGTTTCAGAAAGTTCTTTAGGTACACCACCGTATAACGTCTTTCTGGTTGTCAATCAAGACCGGGGTAGAGAGGTACATCTGGCTGGTCAGATGCCAACCTCAAAGGCCTCGTCTCTATTCTTTGGTACTGGAGATGATAAGAGCAATGGGAGCACAATTTTCTATAAAAACAATTCAGAATTCCCTTGGGCGTTAGACATCCCAACAACATTCCAATATCCTTATGAAAACAAAAGAATTGATAATACATATCTGATGTACTCAAAATGGGCTACATCACAAGGTTCTAGTTATACAGATTGGTATCAGAATTTGACCCCCGGTTATCGTAACGATGATAATATATATAAATGATCGTAAATTAAATATGAAAAAGAAACAAGGGCAGGTGTTAAATCTGCCCTTGTTTCTTTTTCTTTATCATAGCCTTTATAAAAAAATAACCTAAAAGTAATACAACTGCCAGTATGATGAAGAACTTGAGATATTCTCCATATTCTCCAATTTTATCATCGAGTTGGTCTTCAGGCACTACAGAATGTAGATACCATCCCAGTGTCGCAAGAACGGAGTGCCATATTCCTGCTCCTATTGTTGTATAGAGCAGAAATTTTCCATAATGCATCTTTGCGAGACCTGCCGGTATCGAAATAAGATGGCGTATGCCGGGCAAGAGTCTGCCTATCAATGTTGAAATGATTCCGTGATCATTAAAATATTGCTCTGATTTCTCTACTTTTTTCTGAGATACCAGACACATCTTTCCCCATCGGCTGTTTGCAAAACGGTAAATAACCGGTCTCCCTAGATAATATGCAGCCACGTAATTAATAGAAGCACCTATATCCGCACCTAAAGTGGCAAACATAACGATCAGAAAAATATTCAGGTTTCCTCCTGCGGCATGATAAGCAGCGGGTGCAACCACAAGTTCTGACGGTACGGGAATGACCGTACTCTCAAGTAACATTAGTAAGAGTATCGTCCCATAATTTAGGTTTCCGAGTAATGATGATATAAAATTCACTTCAGGTAATCTTTTATTTTGTTAAACACATATTCATAATATTCATTGGGTTCCATCTCATCCGGAAACATTCCACCCAATATTTCTTTAGCTTCAGCGGGATTTAAGTCACATGCTTTCTTGAGATAGATAAGGAATTCTTTGATATTCTTAAGCTCTTTGCAACATAAAGCCATGTAGGAATATCCGTCTTTCCATTCTTCTGAAACACTATCAAGAAGATGCTTGAGCATATCATAAGCTTTCTCGTAGTATCTGTTGTCAAATAATGAGACGCCTATTCTTAAGGTTGTTCCAGGTAAGGAGCTACTCATCTCTAACGCTTTTTCAAAGGTGCTGAGCGCTTCAGATTCCCTTTTGTTAGATAAGAGAATATGCCCTCTGACCACCATCATTTCGCTATGATCGCACTCAAGTTCTTCAGTCTTATCAATGTAGCTAAGAGCTTCATCCACTTTGCCTAGTGAACTTAGCGCAAAAGCCAGTTCCTGATAAATCTGGAGTTGGTTTGATGATGTGCCTCCTGAAAACTCTTCGGCCTTCTTCAGAGAAACTACAGCCTCCTGATATTCGTCGAGGGTGTTTAGTGCCACACCTTCTAGGAAATAACCGGTCTCATCCTTTGGCATAAGTTTTACAAAACGTCGAAAGTATGTGAGAGCCTCTTTTATGTTATTAAGATGGAAAAGGCTGTTCGCCTTAGTTAATATCGCTTCGGTGTTATTCGGATTAATAGCTATGGAATACTCACTGCTCGTCAGAGCCTCTTTGTAATCATCCTCCATAAACTGCGAATTCGACAGAGAGTTCCAATAATCAGTTGAGAATGGGTCCACCTCTATCAGCTCATTAAAGATGCGGTTGCTTTCTTTATATTTGCCTAGATTAAATTGTATATCACCCATGAGTTCCTTATACTCCACAGATTCAGTATCCTTCAATCTGGATGTCCATTCGTATGATTTGTTATAGAGTTTATAATCATTAAAGATGTTGATTACATCAAGCACAAAATCTTGATACTCTTCATCCGTTTCACTCAGACAATGATCCAAATATTCTTCAGCTTCATCTTCACGACCGTCACGGATAAGCAGTTCTGCGTGAAGATAATGGTAGTCTAAATCATTACAGTTTTCTATTTGTGCCTCATATTTCTTGGCCAATTCATAATAGCCGCTGAACATTGCTTCGCGTGCTTTGAATATAATGGGACCAATACTATCGGGATATAGTTGTGTGGCACAGTCCAGAGCATGATGGCACTTATCCATGTCGCCGTGCATACTGTAGTAGTCGGCAATGTCCACCAAGTCGTCAGCATCCATGTACACGGGAGATCCCGAATTGACACTAGTTTCGTAATCGCTTAAGATTTCTTTAAAATCTTCGCTTTCAAAATATTCGTTGTCCTCTTTGGCCATTAATCGTTATTTGTTTATCTTACTCCATGTATCCTTCAAACCGACAGTACGGTTGAAAATCAACTTATCGGTTTTGGAGTCAAGGTCTGGGGTGAAGTAACCTATGCGTTGAAATTGCAGGTAATCACCCGGCTTCTTTTCTGCTAGATACTTTTCTACATAGCAGTCGGTAAGAACTTTCATCGATTCTGGATTGAGAAGCTCGCGGAAATCGCGGTCATCAGCTGATGGATTCTCTACATCGAAGAGACGGTCGTACAGACGTACCTCAGCTTTTAAGCTGTGTGCACAACTAACCCAGTGTAAGGTTCCTTTCACTTTACGGTTTGCACCTTCCATGCCACTTTTACTGTCAGGGTCATATTCTGCATATATTTCTGTAATATTGCCATCAGCATCTTTATTACATCCAGTACATTTTATAATATAGGCATTTTTCAGACGAACCTCTTTGTCAGGACTCATTCTGAAGAATTTCTTTGGAGCATCCTCCATGAAGTCTTCACGCTCTATCCATAGCTCGCGACTGAATGTGATAGTATGAGTACCATCTGCCTCATTCTCCGGATTGTTGATTGCTTCCATCTCTTCCGTCATACCCTCTGGGTAGTTTGTGATGATGAGTTTTACAGGGTTTAATACAGCAGACACACGGCAAGAACGTTTATTGAGATCATCCCGAACGGATGCTTCAAGAAGAGCCATGTCATTCAGTGCTTCGAATTTAGTATATCCGATGCTGTCGATAAAGCCACGAATACTTTCTGGCGAGTAACCTCTACGTCTCATACCGCATATTGTTGGCATACGTGGATCATCCCATCCGTTAACGAGATGCTCGTCTACCAGCGTATGAAGCTTACGTTTGCTCATCACCGTATAAGTCAGATTTAGTCGGTTAAATTCAATCTGTCGTGGGCGATTATCATTCATTTTTTCTGTTTCACCCTTGTATATTTTCAGTTCGTTAATGAAGTGGTCATATAAAGGACGGTGAACGACGAATTCCAAAGTACAGATAGAATGAGTGACTCCTTCGAAGAAGTCGCTCTGTCCATGTGCAAAGTCATACATAGGATAAGCATTCCACTTTGTTCCTGTGCGATGATGTGGTGTATGAATGATGCGATACATGATAGGATCGCGGAAATGCATGTTCGGGTTCGCCATGTCCAGTTTGGCACGTAGCACCATTGAACCTTCTTCAGCCTCAGGAGTGTTCATCTTGTTAAAGAGAGTCAGACTCTCTTCGATGGGACGATCGCGGTAGGGGCTTGCTTTGCCAGGTTCTGTAGGGGTACCTTTCTGTTGTGCTATCTCTTCTGAGGTCTGTTCATCAACGTATGCCTTTCCTTCTTTAATAAGCCATACGGCAAAGTCCCACAACTGTTGAAAATAGTCCGAGGCGTAATAGATGTTACCCCACTCAAATCCCAGCCATTTGATGTCGTTCATAATAGAATCAACATATTCAGTATCTTCTTTAGAGGGATTGGTATCATCGAATCTCAGGTTACATACTCCTTTGTATTTTTCTGCGATGCCAAAGTCCATGCAGATAGCTTTTGCATGACCTATATGGATATAGCCGTTTGGTTCCGGTGGAAAGCGTGTTTGAATCTTACCCCCATTTTTACCTTCTTCCAAATCTTTCTCGACTGCTTGTTCAACAAAACTCAAGCTTTTCTTCTCGATATTTTCTGCGTTACTATTTTCTGTCATAGTCGTGTATCTTTAATAAACGTTAGCAAAGGTAGTGCAAGTTGAGCGAAATACAAAATAAATGACGAAGTTTTTATCTTTATTGTGTCTGGTGTATATTTTAAGTTATATTTATTTTCATGAATTATTTTTCAAAAAAATAAGCTAAATATGTTATCTAACATAAAAATTAATTTGCATAGTTGCTAAAACTAATGTATCTTTGCAACCGTTATCCTGAATACAATCTTTTTACCTTAAAAAAGCTAATACCTATTGAGATTGAATGCGCCCCGCTGAGAAGCGGGGCGCATTTCGTTTATAATATATCAAAAATAAAATAAATCCCTTCCAAACAATTCGTTTGAAAGGGATTTACTTTATTACTATTTAATACCTTTATTGTTTAGTGCTTGACTGTATTTGTGAGCATTTTGCATGTGATCATTGTAGGTGCGTGCAAAATTATGCGTTCCAGAGAAATCTTCTTTCGCACACATATACAAATAGTCGTGATGGACATGGTTGAGCACGGCATCGATACCTGCAACGCTTGGTATTCTTATCGGGCCCGGAGGCAAACCGGTATTCTTATAAGTATTAAACGGACTTTTAATAAATAACATATTGTTATAAATACGTTTAAGCTCGAATTGCTTTAGGGCGAATTTAATTGTAGGGTCAGCTTGCAGAGGCATTCCTGCTTTCAGACGATTGTAGTACATTCCTGCAATCATGGGTTTCTCTCCGTCGTTAGCGGTCTCTTCATCGATGATGCTTGCCATCGTATAAACCTGAACTGGGTCGAGTTCCATGGCCTTTGCTTTTTGCATACGTTCGAAATTCCAGAAATTCTTATTTTCTTTTTGCATGCGGCTTAGTAGCTTGTCCAGATTGACATTCCAATATATATCGTATGTGTTTGGTATAAAGAGGCAGGCAATAGTCAAGGTGTCATAACCGTATTTCTTGCATGTGGCTTCATCGGTCAGAGCTTTGTATATCGTTACACTATCAAGCATGAGGTGTTGTGATAGTGCACCGGCCAATTTGTCAATGGTCCTTACTGATGGTATCGTAAGACTTACTGGTGACTGTAATCCGTTTTTTAGATGACGGAAGATTCTGAAAGCTCCCTCACCTGGTTTGATGGCATACCGTCCTGTCCTGATATTCTTCTCGTAAGAACTGTGTTTAACAAGAGAATGGAATCCGGTCATTGCGTGCCCTGAAGCTATAGGAGTTAATTTGGTCATTACAGAATCAATGTTGTCGTCATTGTCTATATAAACATAGCTTGTTGTCTCTTTTATCGAAAAGGAGCTGAAAAAGTAGTAATAAACTAAACCAATGATAATCAGCAAACTAGCACCTGCTGAGATCATATAGTATCTCATTTTTTTTGATTTCATGTCACATGTTTTTAAACGCGTGCAAAGGTAGTGTAAACCGAACATAATACAAAATAAAATACAAAGTTTTTTTGCTTAAATTATCAAGACGTCCACCCTTCACTCTTTAGCTAAAGGTTTCGTTAAGCAAAATACAAAATAAAAAGTAATTTTATACAAAATAAAGTAGTATCTTTGCTCCAAAAAGAAGATTTTAGATATAATGAAATTAAAGTTTAGTATCAATTATAACACATCATGGGGTATCAGTCTTCATGTACACTTATTATATTTTAGTCATGAAGGAGACATGGTCAGTTCTTCGGACATCCCCATGTTGACGGACAATGGTAATTTATGGACTGTCGAAACGACGGTTGTTGAATCCAGACAAAAACATATTTCATTTATCACTTACCAATATATCGTATGCGATGATAGTGGAAAGACCTTACGTAAAGAGTGGAACACGATTCCTCGTAAATACTATGTTGATGTTACAAAAGATTATGACTTCCCTGATAGCTGGCGTGATGTACCCTTGCAATATCATCTTTATTCCAAGGCTTATATTGTAACCGATAATGGTAATACAGACGAGAAACTTGATCCAATACGCCTGCCTTCATATAGGAAAACAGTTGTCTTTAGAGTCTCAGCTCCACAGCTAAAACGTGGAGAGACACTTGCTGTACTGGGAAATCATCCCATTCTTGGGAGTTGGAATACATCCCGTTTTATGCCTATGACATATTGCGGGAAGTATGAATGGATGTTGGCAGTCAATGTGGACAATGTACAGATACCTCTCGAATATAAATATGTTATTGTCGATCAGGAAAACAATCATCTGAAAGAGTGGGAGGGAGGCGATAACCGTTCCACAGGAGGTGTTGTCATCCCCGATGGAAAAGTACTTGTTCTTTACGGTGATCCGTTAAAAATCTGTGAAGAGAAGTGGAAGATTGCCGGAGTAGTCATTCCTGTATTCTCGTTGCGTAGTGAACACAGTTATGGCGTCGGTGATTTTGGTGATTTACGACGTATGGTTGATTGGGCTTATCTGGTAGGAATGCATGCCATACAGATATTACCGATTAATGATACGACGATTACCCATCATTGGACAGACTCATATCCTTATAATACGATATCTATCTATGCGCTCCATCCTCATTACATGGATCTGGAGGCATTGGGAAACCTTAAAGATAGAAATCAGATGGTCACGTTTAATCGTCAGCGTCAGGAACTGAATGCTCTTGACTGTAGCGATTATGAAGCCGTCGACAGAGTGAAAATGTCTTATATTCGTGCTATATATAAGGAAAAAGGTGAAAAGATACTCAATTCTCATGAGTTTAGTACCTTCTTTAAATCCAACCGGCATTGGCTCGAACCTTATGCCGTATTCTGTTTCCTAAGGGACAAATATCACACAGCCCATTTCTCAGACTGGCAACAATTATCTGTTTACAGTCAACCTGAAATTGAAATTATGTGCAAGCCTGAAGCAGAAAGTTATCCGGAGCTACAGTTCACTTATTTCGTTCAATATATTCTCCATCTTCAACTGCTTGAGGTTACTACTTATGCGCGGAGCAAGGGCGTGATCCTCAAAGGTGATCTGCCTATTGGTATCAGCCGTGACAGCGTGGAAGCATGGATGGAACCACAATATTTCAATCTTGACTCACAAACAGGAGCACCTCCTGATGCATTCTCTTACAACGGTCAGAATTGGAACTTTCCTACCTACAACTGGGAAGCTATGTATAAAGATGGTTGCCGATGGTGGCGACAGCGTTTTGCAAATATGGAACAATATTTTGATGCTTTCCGCATCGATCATGTACTGGGCTTTTTTCGTATATGGGAGATACCATGCTCCGCAGTTCATGGATTACTCGGTCATTTCTCTCCATCATTACCTTTCACGATTAGCGAGATAGAGTACTACGGACTCACTTTCCATAAAAATGTATATACTCGTCCCTTTATCAATGACAGTGTCCTGGTTAAATATTTCGGTATTCATGCCAGTTATGTCTGCGAGCATTTTCTTAAGAAGACGTCTTATGATATGTATGATCTTCTTCCTGAATATGATACACAAGTTAAGGTAAAGGAAGCATTTAGAGGAAATAATGATGAAAACAGCCTTTGGATACGTGATGGTCTTTATCGGTTGATATCCAATGTCTTGTTTATTGAAGATACAAAGAATCCCGATATGTACCATCCTCGTATCGCAGTCTATCAAGAACCTGTGTACAGTGCCCTCAGTACAGATGATAAAGATGCTTTCATGCGCCTTTACAATCATTATTTCTACGAGCGTCATAATAGTTTTTGGCGTGATGAGGCTCTTCGTAGACTACCTTTGATATTGAATGGTACCAGTATGCTTGTGTGTGGTGAAGATCTAGGTATGCTTCCCGAATGTGTAGGTGGCACGCTTGACGCGCTTAAGATTTTGACTCTCGAGATACAGTCAATGCCAAAGAAATGTGGATACGAATTTGCTCACCTTGATGAAAATCCGTATCGGAGTGTTGCTACCATATCTACTCATGACATGTCCACTCTGCGTATGTGGTGGGAAGAAAATCCCGAACGCACACAGCATTATTTCACAACGATGCTTCAAAAAACGGACAAAGCTCCCAAGCATCTTCCGGCATGGATGGCGGAAGAGATTATCGCACGCCACCTATATAGTCCTTCAATGTTGTGTATGTTGTCTTTTCAGGACTGGACGGCCCTTGATGGAGAATTACGTGAGAAGGATCTGTTCAAAGAGAGAATCAATGTACCGTCCGATCCATTCAATCGTTGGTGTTACAGGATGCATGTCACGATAGAAGAACTGATGAGATCAGATAAATTTAATGGAAAACTCAAACAAATGATTAAACTAAGTCAACGATGAAAGAATTTGAAACCTATATATTCGACCTCGATGGAACGCTCCTTGATACGCTCAAAGACCTCACTGACAGTACAAATTATGCGCTGCGTCACTCCGGTATGCCCGAACACACTATCGATGAGATACGTGGTTTCGTGGGCAACGGTGTGAAAAAGTTGATCGAGCGTGCTGTTCCAGATGGTCTTGATAACCCCAAGTTTGAAGAGACCTACGAACGTTTTCGTGAGCATTATCTTACTAATAGTCTTCATACCACCCAGCCCTATCCGGGTGTAATGGATATGCTTCATACTCTCAGTACTCATGGAAAGAAACTGGCTATTGTCAGTAATAAGTTCTATACAGCGACAGAGGAGCTTTGTCGTCATTTCTTTGGTGATTATATTCATGTCGCAATAGGAGAAAGAGAAGATATCCGTAGAAAACCTGCTCCCGATACTGTGCTTGAAGCTATGCGTCAGTTGAAGGCTGATATAAGTACGACAGTATATATTGGTGACAGTGATGTCGACCTAGCCACAGCACGTAATAGCGGTATTCCGTGTATCAGCGTTCTATGGGGATTCCGCAGTCGCGAATTTCTTGCAGAGCATGGGGCAACGACCTTTGTGGATGCCCCTTCCCAGATCATAGATTTAAATTAATATCACAATCCAATTATTATCAAGTATCAATTCATAATGGTTTTGTCATATTAAAAGACTCTCTGAAAGCAATAGCTTCAATTGAGTCAAGTTGTTGCATATTTTTTAAGAATATAGCCTGTTTAATTATTATTTTTCTTTGGTTTTATATTCAAACGATAAATGGCGTGCAACATAACATATCGAGGAATCACATTATAATAAGTTTCGGTTCGCCCTTGTGCATTAACGGTACGTTGTACATTTGATAATTTTCCTAAGATATCGAAACCATCAAGGATGATAGAGATATTACCTCTTATTCGTTTTACTAATTTCGCATTCCATACTAATTCGTTAGTATTCATAGAAGTTTCCTCATAACCCCGTCTACTGTATTCCGTAATATCAGAACTAAGTTGCATGTTCCATGGTAGTTCTATTTGTCCATTAATACCGTAATAGAAGTTCCCAGCATTGATTGTCGTAAAATCCTCACGCGTACTAGTCGAATGTGTCCAGTTAAGATTCGTTTTAGCTCCACAATAGAATTTCTCATTGAAGCGATATTCTAATTTCAACGTTTCATTTAGATATAAATTCTTTACGGTGCTACGTGAACTGCCAGTAGAACCCTCCAGATCGGGAAGAGCACACGTCTGAACTCCAGTCAC
>OBMA010000933.1_pt1 | contig 17713 bp, 17 predicted proteins | sample 1539141 | NCBI WGS metagenome assembly OBMA01 (sample SAMEA3991484, study PRJEB22521) | metagenome | biome: anthropogenic terrestrial biome; feature: sewage plant; material: raw primary sludge | place: Sweden | collected 2012-09-26 | reverse complement strand
TATCTTTACTGCCGAACCCCGGCAGTAAAGGATGCCGTTCCCATCAGGGCTAGGGAATCCTGCAATAAAGAACGTTTTGTTCCAAAGAAATTATTGCTTCAATAACCAATTTTTACCGTGCCAAAGTACACTTGGGTTAATCAAAACAATACAAAAAACGCCCGCTACAATCAAAAACTTCAAGATGTTGTGCAATCTAATGTAGTGTGTTTTGTTGTTGGATTGCCACAATAAAAGCAGAAAAAATAACAGGACAATCAAAGAACTGTAAAAGTAAATATCCATATAGCCCACATCATAGAGTTCTATCAAAATGTACACAGGAACCAAGGTTAAAATGGTTAAAACAGTACTGATTCTTTTGGACCAATTCTCTCCATAAAAAACGGGAATAGTATGATAATTATTAGCCAAATCACCTTTCAAATTTTCTAAATCTTTGATTAGTTCCCGAATCAAAATCAATAAAAATAAAAAAGAAGCGTGGGCGATGATTACCGCAAAATGGTCTTTGTGGCGTTCCAATTCTTCAATCGAAGTGGGTTGGTAGTAATACAAAAGAATGGCAAAAAACGGCCAAACCGCCAACAATGCCGCTGATAAATTTCCAATAAAAACGATTTTTTTCAGTTTATGGGAATAGAACCAAATCAGAAAAATGTAGAATGAAAAAAACAGTAAGGCTCGCCAAGAAATAAACCAAGCCATCAACGCCACAATGAAATTTAAGGTAAAATATACCTGAAGTTTCGTTTTCTGACTCACCAATCGGTCCAACATCGATTTGTTCGGGCGGTTGATTAAGTCCTTTTGGCTGTCGTAAAAATTATTGATAATGTACCCAGATGCTATGGCAATCGCTGAAGCAAATACTAAAATAAAGATGTTGAAGTCCAATAATATACTCAAGGCGCGCTGCTCTGGCGCCATAATAAATATAGCCGACAAATACTGCGCAATGATAATTATAGGAATGTTGTACCCTCGAATAACAGAGAACAAACTAACGATTTTTAATAACAATAGCTTTTGCTCTCGTTGCATCTTGAATGGCGTCTGAAAGTTTTTTTAGAATTGGTACACAACTTCAAGTTTGTAGTCTTTTAAAGCTGCTTTAGCACGTTCTAAGTCTTGTGTAAAACCAAGAATGTAACCGCCGCCTCCAGAACCGCAAAGTTTTAAGTAGTAGTCATTCGTGTCAATTCCTTGTTGCCAAACCCCGTGAAATTGCTCAGGAATCATTGGCTTGAAATGATTCAAAACGACCTTAGACAATTTCTTTGTGTTGCTAAACAACGCTTTGATGTCTCCAACAAGAAAATTTTCAACACAAGCATCAGTATGTTTTACAAATTGTGATTTCAACATAGTGCGGAATCCTTGGTCTTTCAAGTTTTCCATAAAGATATTTACCATAGGAGCTGTTTCTCCTACAATGCCAGAATCTAGCAAAAACACAGCGCCTTTGCCGTCAAAACTTTGAGTCGGAATGCCTGTGGCTTCAATATTGTCTTTAGAATTGATTAAAATCGGAATGCTCAAATAGCTGTTTAATGGGTCTAAACCTGAACTTTTTCCGTGGAAAAAACTTTCCATTTGAGAAAAAATGGTTTTTAATTCCAATAATTTCTCGCGGGTTAAGTTTTCTAAAACAGTGATTTTATGTTGTGCGTATTTGTCATAAATAGCAGCCACCAAAGCACCACTACTGCCTACACCATAGCCTTGCGGAATACTCGAATCAAAATACATTCCCTCGTTTACGTCTTTTTGCAAAGTCGCAATATCAAATTGAACCAAATCCGGTTGCTCTGTTTGTAAGGACTCCAAATAGGTTACAAATCGTTTCAAGTGACCGTTAGACGCTATCGCATCTTGAGAAGGATGGTCTTCTTTTTTGAGGGCACCATTGTAAAAGTTATAAGGAATAGACAAACCTTTAGAGTCTTGAATGATTCCGTACTCTCCGAAAAGTAATATTTTTGAGTAAAATAAAGGTCCTTTCATATAATGCTATTATTTTATTTTTTTAATTTTTGTTGGGTCTTGTCTGGTGTCGAATAATGACAAAATCCATATTTCTTTACTGTTGTACCTGTAATAGAGTGTCGTTTGTTTTGTAACCACACATCTATATTGATTTTTATTGATTTGCGATTTAGGAAATGTGTCAGGATTTGTTTGAATTAAATAAACAGATTGGTCTAATTTTTTAATGAATTGTTCTTTCACTTTTGTAGACCATTTGAATTCCAAATACTCCAATATATTGGCTAATGATTGTTCAGCATTTTTTGAAAAGATAATGGTTCTTTTCATTATCTATACTTTTTCATCATCGTTTCATATTCTACAAATTCTCCACGTTCAATTTGTCTTTCCCCTTCTTCGATATCCAACTTTTGTGCCTCAGTCAGTTCTTCCCAAAAATCTTTTTTCGAAGCGTTGAAAATCTTTTTTATAGAAGCTATAATAGTCGCATCATTGGTTGCTTCCAATAATTTGATTAATTCCAGTTTTTCTAATTCGATATCCATAACCGTTGCATTAGAGATAGGTGTCAAAGATAGCAAAAAACAGTTTACAATGTTGCAGCGCCAAACCCAATTTGGTCACAAAGGTACTGACCATTTTGGCAATAGCCAACTAATTCACTTTGAATAAATTGTAAAACAGATTCTTTTACGTTTTCAGGGTACAAAACATGTACATTAGCCCCTGCATCTAAGGTGAAACAAACGGGTGTTTTGGTTTCATTCCTGTACTTCCAAATGGCGTTGATAATTTGCAAAGTGTTTGGTTTCATTAGAATGAAATACGGCATAGACGTCATCATCATCGCATGCAAGGTCAACGCCTCACTTTCTACAATTTTGATGAATGCTTCCAAATCACCATTCTCGAAAATTGGAATCAATTGGTCAATATTCTCATGCGCTTGTTCAAAACGACGTGCTGCAAAAGGATGATCGTGCATTAAATCATGCCCCACCGTACTCGATACTTGCTTTTCACCTTTATCAACTAATAAAATAGTGTCTTGATAGTTTTCGAAAACCGAATGTACTTTTCTTGAAAAAGGTACACCGAAAAGGTTGGAGCTTCCTTCAATATTCTCTTGATTACCCCAAACTACAAGATTTCCTTTTACACTTCTACAAGCACTTCCTGAACCTAAACGAGCTAGAAAAGACGCTTTTTGATAGAAATATTCCTCAGTCATTTCAGGGTTTAATGCTTTTTCAATACTCATAAAATTCATAGCCAAAGCCGCCATCCCCGAAGCCGAAGAAGCAATTCCAGAACTGTGCGGAAAGGTGTTTTGTGTATTGATAGTAAAATGATAGTCTTTCAAAAAGGGCATAAATGGAGCAATTCGCTCCAAAAATTTCTGAATCTTGGGTTTAAATTCCTCTTTGGGTTGACCTTCAAAAAGCAAGTCAAAAGACCAATTGTCCTGATTTACTTTTTTTTCAAAAGCTACACTGGTTATAGTTTTACAGTGATTTAGTGTAAAACTTATAGACGGATTGGCTGGAATTTGATGTCCTAAATCGTCTCTTTTTCCCCAATACTTAACTAAAGCAATGTTACTTGGAGCACTCCATTGAAAAATGCCTTTTTCTATGTTGTGTGTGTAAGGCGTTATTGGAATAAAATCGTTGGTAGCAGTCATAGAAGATAAAATTTGCGCAAAGATACTTTTTTTGGCTATTTCTTTATTTGTTTATTGGCTATTCTTTTGAATCCTTTTTCCTATTTTTGGAATCTTTAAAAATCATTCTAATGAATAAAATTACCCGAATTCTTACCGTAGTAGTCACTTGTTTGGCAATAGGTTATTTTTCAAGTGCAGTTACCAAAGCCGCTATTTTAGATTGGTATCCTACATTAGTAAAACCTTCTTTTAATCCACCGAATTGGGTTTTTGCACCTGTGTGGAGTTTGTTGTATGTGATGATGGGTGTGGCAGCGGGTTTGGTTTGGGATAAAATCGAATGGAATCGACCGATTGTCAAAAAAGCATTGACGCTTTTTGCGATTCAATTGGCCTTAAATGCCTTGTGGTCGTATTTGTTTTTTGGATTGCATAATCCTTTTTTAGCCGGAATCGAGATTGTCTTATTGTGGTTGATGATTTATGAAACCTATCTTCAGTTTGCTAAAATCAATAAAATTGCAGGCTATTTATTGTTGCCTTATTTGGCTTGGGTAAGTTTTGCTACGGTATTAAATATAAGTATTTGGTGGTTGAATAAATAAAGAAAACAAAATCTTTTAAACTACCGCATTCGCCACAATAAACCCACTCGTCCAAGCATTTTGAAAATTGAATCCGCCTGTGATGGCGTCGATATTGACAATTTCGCCTGCAAAATATTTTGAGAAAAAGAATATGCTTTTGTAGCATTAAAAATAATGCCCTAGCGCAGAAACTACAACTACCGTAACAATATCGTCATGGACCTCATATATTAAACGGTCTTTTTTGTTGATTCTTCTTGACCAATATCCGCTTAATTCAAATTTTAACGGTTCAGGATTTCCACTACCAGTGTAGGGATGGTCTTTCAACTCATTGAGTATTTTTATAATTTTTTTTATGGAAGCAAGATCGCCTGATTTTTTATGTTTTGAGAGATCTTTTTCAGCAGTTGCTTTAATGATTATTTGATACTTTCCCATAAATCTTCAGCACTTTCCACTAGCCGTCCTTTCTCGGTACTTGCTTTTTTTATTTTTTTTACAAATTCTGGATCGTAAGGGCTTTTATCCTTTTCTTCAATTAAAACAATTTCTTTTGAATTTTCCGAAAACACACGAGCCATTTCTAAAAAAGCTTTTCCTTTTTTTGACTTTTCATTTATTTTTAAGGTTATTGTTGTCATCGCTTATTTTTTTCAAATTTACAAAAAGTTTTGTGGCGAGAGATGTCTTGTGTTTTGATTTATAGATATTTGTGTTTTTTTTCTGTATTACCCCACCGCATTCGCCACAATAAACCCACTCGTCCAAGCATTTTGAAAATTGAATCCGCCTGTGATGGCGTCGATATTGACAATTTCGCCTGCAAAATAAAGGTTGGGGTGGATTTTACTTTCCATTGTTTTGAAGTTGATTTCTTTTAAATCAATGCCGCCTGCTGTAACGAATTCTTCTTTGAAAGTGCTTTTGCCATTGATTTGGAAAACGCCATTGGTGAGCTGTTGTGCCAAGTGTTGCAATTGGGTTTTGGACAAATCGGCCCATTTGGTTTCAGTGCTAATACCAGAAGCCAGCACCAAACTTTCCCATAAGCGATTGGTGAGTTCAAAAGGTGATTTTTTGGCAACTGTTTTTTTGGCTTGTTCTTGTTTTAAGGTTTTCAATTGAACGAGGGCTTCTTCGGTATCTAGATCATTGAGCCAATTCACCAAAAGCGTAAATTGATAGTTTTTGTCGTGCAAAATGCGAGCACCCCAAGCGGATAGTTTCAAAATAGCGGGACCACTCATCCCCCAATGGGTAATCAAAAGAGGCCCAGTGGCTTCGAGTTTTGTGTCCTTAACTCTCACAGTTACTTTTGCCGAAACGCCTGGCAACTCTTTGATTCGAGGGTCTTTACTGTTAAAGGTGAATAAAGAGGGTACAGGTGGAATGATGGCGTGGCCAAATTCCTGTAGCATTTCCCAAATTTTTGGGTTACTTCCCGTAGCTAAAATTAATTTCTCGGCTTGATAATTTTGATTTTGGGTATCAATTTTCCAGTAGTTGTCTTTTTTGAAAATAGATTGCACACTCTGACCCGTGAGGACTTTGATGCCCAACTGTTGGGTGGCTTTTAGAAAACAGTCAATGATGGTTTGAGAAGAATTCGAAACCGGAAACATTCGGCCATCGTCTTCTATTTTGAGGGCTACGCCGTGGCGTTCAAACCACTCGATGGTGTCTCCAGAGCAAAATTGATGGAAAGGACCTCGCAATTCTTTTTCGCCTCTTGGATAAAATTTTACGAGTTCGTTAGGTTCAAAACAAGCGTGGGTTACATTGCAACGACCGCCACCCGAAATGCGCACTTTGCCTAGGACTTCGGCGCCACGTTCTAAAATGGCAACTTTTGCTTTTGGATTTCTTTCTACAATGTTGATGGCAGTAAAAAAACCTGCAGCGCCACCTCCCACAATCAAACAGTCGTACATCATCGTAATCTTTCGGGAAAATTACAAAAAATTCCATCGACACCCAATGCGATTACTTTTTTAATGTCTTCAGGCTCGTTTACGGTGTACGTATTGATTTTAAATCCTTCTTGGTGAATGCGTTTTACATTTTCGGGCGTAAGGGTTTTGAACCACGGATTGATGGATTGTGCTTTTAATTGATGCGCCATTGGTAGTGCGTCTAGTGGATTTTCTTCAGTTAAGACGTCAATGGCTATTTTGGAATCGAGTTTTCGATAGGTTGCTAATTCGTTCCAAAGGAAACTGGAGATGATAAAATCGGTTTTATTCCAACCTTTTTTAACAAAAGCAGAGACTATTTTATGTGTAGCTTCGGCGGTATTTTTGCCTTTTAATTCGATATTTAAAGGGACTTTTCGGTCGATGGTGGTGATGATTTCTTCTAGCGTTGGAATGTGATGTCCGCCTTTTACGATTACTTTTTGCAAGGCTTCGAAGGTGTAGTTTTCTATCGGACCTTTTGCATTGGTGAGGCTATCCAAAATATCATCGTGAAACACCATAACTTCTCCTGTTTTGATGACAAACACATCAATTTCGATGCGGTCGACGCCCATCGCTAATGCTTTTTTAATCGCGGGAACAGTGTTTTGGGTTTCGTGTCCCATAGCACCTCTATGGCCTATGTTGAGTGGTTTGTGCATAGTAGTACAACTGGTTAATCCAATAAAAATAAGCCAAAGATACGGTTGAAGTTTCATTTTTTTTCTTTTGGTCTAAAATAGGAAAAAGCAATTACTTCTTGGTTAAATACGATGTTATCATTGTTTTATGTTTTTTGTGGATAATAAGTGAAACGGATTCAAAAACATTTTTCCCTTTAGCCCCGATAGCAGTGGCATCCTTTGCCTTTTTTCTTTATAAAGGCAAAGATATAACGGAGAGCGGGACGATGCTGGCAAGAATGCCTATTGATACTGCTTCAAAAAAAACCGCAAATTCTCAAATTCATTTTCCTAAGGAAGGATTAAAATTTGCGAATTTGCGGTGTTTGAAATCTTATGAAATCTCTATTTTTTTGCCTCTAAAAGCACAAAAGTAAAATTAGAATTGATAGTCACTTTTCCATTGGTCACTTTTGCTTCTTGATTAGAATAGGCATCGCGAAGTAGCGTTCCCTCTGCGAAAATGGTGCCAACGGGTATTTCTTTGGTTCCAAGATTCACATCTAAAGCAACGACCACTTGGTCAGTAAAGTTTCCATTTGAAAAATAACGGCTAAAGGTGTAAGGAGTTGCCGCAATTTGTTTGTGAACTCCAGCTCCGATTGCAGGATGGTTTTTTCTGAATTGTCCTAATTTTTGCCAATGTGCCAATGTTTTTTGGGTTTCGGGATTGGTTTTGATGGCTTTCCAATTCATAAACGAGCGCAAAGTAGCATCTCCCTGTGTGCCTTCGATAACCAAGGAACGTCCAGATTCATCACCATAATACACTTGCGAAATTCCTGGAGAAAGCAATAGTTTAGTCCCGCTTTCGATGGTTTTTTCTCTTTTAGCATCGAATGGACCACCATCATCGTGAGAGGATAAATAATTCAGTACGCTATACCCTTGCAACTCATTGTTCAGTTTGGAAGAGTATTTAGAAAAAATGAATTCATAGTCTTTTTGAGCATCCCATTTGAACTCAAAATTGATCATATTGTTGAAGCCGTTTTGGTAGTAATTGATTTTTTTGTCTCCAAAATCAAATTCTTGTCCACCGCTAATACCGTAGTTATAGACCTCGGCTATGGTATAAAACGAGTTGTTGTCTAATACTTTTGATGGGTTGTTTTTCTTCCAAACCTCAAAAGCATAGTTGCATTCTTTTTGGAAAGCTGCCCATACTTTTTCGTCTGTATGTTTTACGGTATCGGCACGGTAACCATCAATTCCAAATTCGACGATGTAATCTGTCAACCATTTGATGATGTAGTATTTTGGTGCTCTTGGATAGCCTGTTCTTTTGAAAAAAGCATCTAATGAAGCCATTTCTTTTTCGTAACGACCTTCTTTTTTCCATTTTTCAATCAAGAAAGGAGGTAGGGCTACTTCTTTTTCGCTTTCGGTTTTTATATCTGGAAGATTGGCAACTAGGGTACAAGCTGTAGTTCCTTCGAATGTTTTGTAATCGCATTGAGGAGAAGTTCTTACCCACTCGCTAGGCCATACGGGATCGTTGGCTGTTACAGGTCCAGTGTGATTGATTACACCATCTAACACAATACGGATTCCTTTGGCGTGAGCTTTTTTAACCAAATCTGCTAAGTCTTTTTTGGTTCCAAAATTAGGATCTAAAGCCGTCCAATCTTTGGCCCAATATCCGTGGAAGCCATAGCTTAAACCCGTTCCTTCGTCTACACCATCGTGAATTTGTTCTACAATGGGTGTCAACCAAATGGCATTAATTCCTAGTTTGGTAAAATAGCCTTCTTCAATTTTTTTGGTGATTCCTTTAATATTTCCTCCTTCAAAACCGCGCAATTTTCCAGTAGTTTTGGTTCGGTCAAAATAAATTTCTTTCTTATTGTTGTCGTCATTAAAACGGTCGGTTAGTAAGAAATACAAATTGGCACCTTCCCAAACAAAGGGCGTAGTTTCTTTTTTAGGAGAACTCTTTTTTTGTGCATTAGTATATCCGCAGAATAATGAGGATAGGGCGAGTGTTATGGCTAAAGCTTGTTTTTTCATTATTTATTGAATTTGAATGATAGTTAATTTGTCTTTGGTTACCGGAATTGAAACACTTATGGTATTCGATTCTTTTGTAAATGGTGTTACGACTCCGTTTACTTTTATTTGAGTGGTAGTAGTAGCGTTGTGCAACACCAGATTTGCTTTTTTGTCTTTTGAACTATAGGTCTTTCCAACTTGTGTTGCAACGGTAATGATAATCACTTTGTCTTTAGAATTGGCTTTGAAATTGAGTATTTCATAATTCCCTTTTTCAAAAGCATTCGCCGTTAATCCGTCGTCGTTGTAGAGCTTACCTTCGCTGTTTGGTGTTTTCTCATCCATAAAGTAATGCAAGTCAAAAGCATCTAAACTATATTTTGTGGTATTTTGAATGGTTTTAATCCTTGGAATAAAAGCGCCTCCACGAACAAAAACAGGGATATGATCTGTTGCAGTAGCTACTTCGGCAAAAGAACCTCCTATGTATTTGCTGTCGTTGTAAAAATCGAACCAATTGTTGTTTTTTGGAAAGTACACCGTAGCCGATGTTTTTCCAGCATCCGTTATGGGTTGAACTAAGAAATCATTCCCCCACAAATACGTGTTAGCTGTAGTTTGTAATTGCTGATTTTCGGGTTCTTCAAAGAATAAAGGACGCATCAATGGTGTTCCTTTTTGGTTATTCTCGAAAGCCAAAGTGTAATTGTAAGGCAGCAATTGGTATCTCAATTCTACTTGTTTTTTGGCATTGGCTTTGGTTACAATATCTTTAAAAACAGGTTCAGAAGCCACATCTTCTTGCGCGTGAGGTCTGAAAATAGGTTGAAAAACGCCGTATTGTAGCCATCTAGTATACAATTCATTGTCAAAATAATCGCCTGCAAAACCTCCTAAATCCGAGTGCATATAACCCATTCCTTGCATTCCCATTTGTAAAGAAATTTCGGTTTGAGGTTTTAATCCTCCCCAAGAACGGCTTACATCGCCAGACCAAGGCATCATCCCAAAACGTTGTGAACCTGAATATCCGGCACGCATCAAGATAAAAGGTCTAGTGTTAGAGAATTCTTTTTGATACCCTTCTGCAATGAGTTGCGCCCAGTTGTGTCCGTAAATATTGTGTACTTCATCTGCCGATCCGCCGCTTGTAATTGCTGCAGATGGGAAAACTTCGGGTTCGCCCAAATCGCCCCATAAACCACCAACACCTTGGTTGATTAACGTTTTGTAAATATTCCAAAACCATTGTTTGCCCTCAGGCTTGAAAATATCAACAATTCCGGTGTTGCCAAAAAAGAAATCATAAGTAAACGGCTTTCCATCTTTGTCAACGGCTAAGACTTTTTTGTCTGTTGCTTCTTTCCACTTTGACGAAGTCGTTAAAATAAATGGTTCGGTTATCACTACTGTTTTAACGCCTTTTTTGTTTAAATCGTCCATCATTTTAGTTGGATTTGGAAAATTGTCTTTGTCCCAATCTAAATTTCCCATTGTTCCTTGTACGGTTTTTCCAAACCAATACAAATCAAGGATAATGGCGTCTACTGGAATTTCATCTTTGATGTATTTATCTATTGTTTTATTAACTTCAGCTTCGGTATGGTAACCAAATCGGCTAGAAAAATTACCCAAAGTCCAACGAGCGGGTAATGGTTGTTTTCCTGTCAAGTTGGTGTAGTTGTCAATCAAATCTATCCAATTGTTGCCCGCAATTACTTGATAGGTCTTTCTTCCAGAAATGGTTTCGTAAGCTAGAGTGTTGTTTTTTTGGCTGTCCAAATCCAAATAACCAATAGGTGCATTGTCAAAATGAACTGCATAGATTTTGGATGATAGTACTAAAGGCATAGTAAAATTCATCAATTCAGAATGCGTTTCGTAGCCGTAGTGTGCTCTGTTGTACAACTGAAGGCGATTGCCACGGCGGTTCATTCCTAAAACTCTAGCACCGCCTCCGTATAATACTTCGGTAGCGTCTAAGTTGAAATCTAGAATTTCATTGTTTTCTTTTTTGAAATAGCCTGTTTTTTCCGAAATCAGTTCTTTGTTTTTATACTTGTAGCTTATTTTAAAAGGAGACTTTTCAATAACGACCACAATACCAGAAGTTGCCATTTGAATGGAAGTTGGAGTTGTGGTAATTTTGAGGTTGACCTTTTGGGGCGTCGCTACTACGGCGTGTGATTTGGAATTGGCTTTTTCTCCATTTGGAACAAATGAAGTGGAAATGATTTTGTCTGAATACGGTTGAAAAGTATACACACCATCTGAAGTTGTAACTTCAAGAGATTGATTGGTTTTTTTGAAACTTTCAAACTTTCGATTGACATTTTGTGCCAATGCTAGTGAGCTGAATAACAGAAATACGATTATTTTTCTCATTTTTTTAAATTTTAAACCCTTTCAAAGCGGACTTTGAAAGGGTTATTATTAGGTGAATTGAATTAGTTGGGTTGAACCACTACTTCTTTTCCGTTGACAAATACGGTCAATGCTTTGTCGCCTTCTAATGAAAATTTAGTATCATTTTGTGTTACTTCAACTTTTACAATTTGATGTCTAAAGTTGATTTTAAACGAATACCCTTCCCATTCTTTTGGAATCTTAGGAGCAAAGTGTAAAGTGTCTTCTTTTACACGCATTCCACCAAAACCTTCAACGATACTCATCCATGTTCCTGCCATAGAAGTGATGTGACAACCTTCTTCTACTTCTTTGTTGTAGTCATCTAAATCAAGACGAGAAGTTCTTAGGTAGAAAGTATAAGCCATATCCATTTTGTCTAATTTAGCCGCTTGGATAGAGTGAACACATGGCGAAAGCGAACTTTCATGAACCGTAAATGATTCGTAGAATTCAAAATTCTTTCTTAATTCTTCTGTAGTAAAATGATCTTCGAAGAAATAGAATCCTTGTAGTACGTCCGCTTGTTTGATATATGGAGAACGCAATACTCTATCCCAAGACCATTTTTGATTAATTGGTCGTTGTGATTTGTCTAGGTCTTTTACTGGAATTAATTCTTTGTCTAAGAAACCATCTTGTTGTAAATAAATTCCTAATTCTTCAGATTTTGGAAAGTACATGTTTCCAGCAACTTTTTTCCAATCTTGCAATTCAGCATCCGAAAGGGCTACCTTCTCAATCACACGTTTGTGGTCTGATGGGTACTCAGTGGCTACTTTTTGAATTTGTTCGTAGGTGTAATCAATACACCATTTAGCAATATAATTGGTGTAGAAGTTATTATTGATGTTGTTCTCGTATTCGTTAGGTCCAGTTACTCCTAGAATAACGAATTGGTTTTTGTCTTTAGAGAACGAGGCTCTTTGGTGCCAAAAACGTGCGATACCAATTAATACTTCTAATCCTTTTTCTGGGATATAAGAATAATCTCCAGTATATCTGTAATAGTTAAATATAGCAAAAGCGATGGCTCCATTACGGTGAATTTCTTCGTGTGTAATTTCCCATTCGTTATGGCATTCTTCACCATTCATAGTAACCATTGGATACAAGGCAGCACCGTTTTTGAATCCTAAATTGTCTTTAGCATTTTCAATGGCTTTGTCCAATTGGTTGTAACGATACGTCAATAAGTTACGCGCAACTTCTTGGTCTTTGGTTGCCATATAAAACGGAATACAATACGCTTCAGTATCCCAATACGTTGATCCACCATATTTTTCTCCAGTAAATCCTTTTGGACCAATATTTAGTCGAGAATCTTTACCTAAGTAAGTTTGATTCAGTTGGAAAATATTGAATCGAATCCCTTGTTGTGCTTTAACATCTCCAGCAATGGTAATATCTGACATTTCCCAGATTTTTGCCCAAGCATCTTTTTGTTCTTCTAATAAAGTCTCATATCCTTTTGCTAATGCTTCGTGAATGATTTTTTCAGCAGCAGATTGTGTATTTTTATGATTTAAGGAAACAGCATATCCTCCAATTTTTTGAATAGATGATACAGTACCTTTAGCTACAATAGTCTCATAAGTATATTGTACTTTATCAGTACCAGATTCTATTGATGTTGGAGATATGTGAGATGCTACACCATTAATTAAAACAGTGTTATGCATAAAAGTTGTTACTTTAAAATGTGTCTTGAAGGTTTGCGCAGTAACAAAAGCTTCATTTGCTGCTTTTTTTACTTCTAAAGGCTCCCAGAATTTTTCTTCCCAGTTGGTGTCTTCGTTAGTAATTCCTGCGTCTATGTAGGGTTTGTAAACAATTTTTGCGTCTTTGTTTAACGGTGTAATTTCATAATTAATAAATCCAACTTCGTCTAGAGTAATACTCAAAAATCGGCGAACATTTACTGCAATTTCAGTACCATTAGCTAAAGTTGCTTCAAAAGAACGGTTGTACCAACCTTCTTTCATGTTCAATTCTCTTTTGAAATTTTTTACTTGAGTGCAAGTAAACAAATCAAAATTTTCACCATTAACTTCAATGTCAATTCCAATCCAATTGGGTGCATTCAATACTTTTGCAAAATATTTTGGATACCCATTTTTCCACCATCCTACTTTTGTTTTGTCTGGATAGTATATACCTGCTATGTAGCTTCCTTGAAAAGTTGGCCCAGAATAGCTTTCCTCAAAATTGGCTCTTTGTCCCATTGCGCCATTTCCTATACTGAAAAGACTTTCCGACGACTTAACTCTTTCTACATCAAATTCTTCTTCAATGATGGACCAATTGTCTGGTTTTATATAATCTTGGTTCATTTTCTTTAATTTATTTTAATTTCTATAATTATTAGACTTTTCAAAAGTCAAAAGGATTTTTTATTTTTCGACCAATTCATTCAAAAATGAAGTACCAATGAAGGTGAAATCTTTGAAATTATGTTGTGCTTCATGAAGAACAGTAGCATCACCGATTCCGATACTAGTCATATTTGCAATATTTGCAGCCTGAATTCCAGCTACAGAATCTTCAAAAACGATAGCGTCATTTGGAGAAGTATTTAATTGTTGCGCTGCAATCAAAAACACTTCTGGATCTGGTTTTGCGTTCGAAACATCATTACCATCAACTATGGCATCAAAGTAAGATAGAATGCCTGTTTTTTCTAAGATAGGTCTAGCGTTTTTACTTGCAGAACCTAATGCGATAAGTTGTTCGTTTGCTTTTAAATAGTCTAAGACAGGTAAAACTCCCGGAAGAATTTCACTTTGATCCATATCTACAAGATAGGACAAGTATTCCTCATTTTTTTGAACTAACCATTGGTCTTTTTGTTCTTGAGAAGCTTCAACACTTCCAAGTTCTAGAATAATGTCTAATGAACGTACACGGCTAACTCCTTTTAATAGTTCATTGTGCTCATGCGTAAATTCGATATTTAGGCTGTCTGCAATTTTCTTCCAAGCCAAATAATGGTATTTTGCAGTGTCTACTATAACACCATCTAAATCGAAAATAAATCCTTTTTTAATTTTCATTTTAAAATAATTTTATTGGTTGGTTGTTTTTTCTTTAATGAAAATAACACCCAAACCAGCAATCAACATTGAAGCACCAGCAATAACAATTATAGCCATTGGGAAACCGCCAAAAAGAGCGATTAAAGTACTTCCTAATAATCCAGCAGCAATCTGTGGCAAAGTAATAGTGGCATTGAATAAGCCCATGTAAACTCCCATTTTGTCAGCAGGTAACGAACCGGACAACATTGCATAAGGCATAGCTAAAATAGCTGCCCAAGCAAATCCTACACCAATCATAGATAAGAGTAAGAGATTTTTATCTTCTATTAAAAACATGGATATTAATCCTAAACCTCCCATCAATAATGAGAAAGAGTAGGTTTTTTTACGACCAATAGATTTTGCAATAGATGGGATAAGTAGCGAATAAATAGCGGCAATTGCGCTGTAAAAAGCAAATAAAACTCCTGTCCAATCTCCAGCTTCATTAAATCCTATCGATTTAGCATCGAGTGCATCTGGTCCCCAAACTTGATTAGCAATGGCTCTTGTGGTATATACCCACATTAAGAACAAGGCAAACCATGAAAAGAATTGAACGAATCCAAGTTGCCAAAAGATTTTTGGAGCAGTAGTTATTAATTTAATGATGTTTGTTTTTTCTTTTTTAACTTCAGCGTCTAAATCAATTTTGTTATAAAGTGCATGTTCTTTTGGTGCGTATTCCTTTGTTTTGAACACGGTCCATAGTACGCTTAATAATAAGATTGCGCCTCCAATATAAAAAGACCAAATTACTGAATCTGCTACCTTTTCTCCAGGTGCAGGAACATTTGCAATACCAGATTTAGTCAAAATCCATGGTAGTAATGATCCAAAAACGGCTCCAAAATTAATTAAAGCACTTTGTAGTGAGTAGCCTAAGTTGCGTTGGTCGTCATTGACCATATCTCCAACTAAAGCTCTAAAGGGTTGCATGGTCACATTAAAGGAAGTGTCCATTAACAACAACATTAATCCACCAAAAAATAACGGTGGTAATAAATAGGCAAAATACTCAGCATTAGGCATAAAAAACATAGCAAGTGCCGATACTATTGCTCCAAAAAATATAAATGGGATTCTTCGTCCAAGTCTTGTCCAAGTTTTATCACTTGAAAGGCCAATAATAGGTTGTACAATTAATCCCGCAAGAGGTGCTGCTAACCAAAAGTATCCAATACTGTGGACATCTGCTCCTAAAGCTTCTAGAATTCTGCTGGTATTTCCGTTTTGTAGTGAATAACCAATTTGTACTCCTAAAAATCCAAAACTTAGATTCCAAATTTGCCAAAAACTTAATTTTGGTTTTTCTATATGATCCATATTATAAAGTTTAAATATTACAAACACTTATGTTTGTTGATGTCTAATGCTGTGTTGTACAAAAATATTCCAGTTATAAATCTAGATTATGAGAAAGAATTTTTGCTATTGCATTTCATTTTTAATGGATTGCTTAATTTTCAATAAAAGCTAAAAATCTATTTTTTACAGATTATAGCACTGTTAAAAATTAAGAGTTACCATTAGAATTAATACATATATCAAATGAATACTCTATAAACTCATTTAAGTAGATGTTTTTTCTTAATTCGTTAGAATCGTGAAAGTTACAAAAAAAATAAATTTGTTTTGCTTGTATAAGCAAGGTTTGGTTGATTATGGAAAGTACAGCGAACATTTTGTTATGAAAAAAACAAAAAGTTAGCGTAAGTAGAAATAACAAAACTTTGCTTGATTTTCGAAGTAAAAAAAAAGTTTTGACTTGTGTAAATATAGAGAATTATTTACTTGAGGATTTACTTCTCAAGTAAATAATTAGTACTCCAACGTTTTTTGTTGATAAATCATCAAATTAATCAGTGGATTCTCTTTCGATTAAATGGGTCTCAATGATTTCTGTTTTGTAGATTTCTTCATCGTTATCATCTTCTTCAGATTCTAATCTTGCTATAAGAATTTCTGCTGCTTTTTTGCCCATTTTAATACCACTTTGACTTACAGTAGTTATGGTTGGAGTGGAATATTTTGATATGATACCATCAGTAAATGCGATTATAGCAAGATCTTTTGGGACAATCAAATTCATTTTGTGGGCTGTTTTTAGGATTGTAACAGCAAAAAGTTCATTAACCGCAAATACAGCATCTATTACTTTATCAGCTAATAATTTGCTAATAGTAATTTCGCAAGTATCTACATCTTCTATTTTTATGATAAGGTTTTCGTCAAAAGCAATGTTGTTGTCTTGTAAAGCTTTGATGTAACCATCGGTTCTTAGTTTACCTACACTTACATAATCTACAGTAGTTACTAATGCGATTTTTTTTCTTCCTTGGTTGATTAGGTACTGTACTGCTTCGTAGGCGGCTTTTTTGTCGTCAATAATTACTTTGTCGCAGTTTACTTCATCAGTTATTCTGTCAAACATTACCACTGGCATTCCTTGGTCGATTACTTCGGTGATATGATGGAAATCTTTTTTGTATTGTGTTTCTTTAGATAAAGACATAATGAAGCCATCTGTACTTCCATGTGCCAAAAGTTCCATGTTCATTACTTCTTTATCAAACGTGTCATCCGATAAACAAATAATTACACTGTATCCTTTTTCGTTGGCCACTTGTTCAATACCATTAATAACAGTAGAAAAGAAATAATGTACAATTTCTGGAATAATGATGCCAATGGTTTTGGTTCTTCTGTTTTTTAAGCTAAGGGCTATGTTGTTGGGTTTGTAATTATAGAACTTGGCAAAAGCTTGCACTTTAAGGCGTGTTTCTTCTCCAATCTCTAAGCTGTTACGTAGTGATTTTGAAACAGTTGAAATGGAGACATCTAGTTCTTTGGCAATTTGCTTTAATGTTACTTTTTTCTTCATTTTAGTTATTTTTAAAAAAAGAGTATCGTATTTGTTGCGATATTTTTTTTTGATTCTGGCAATTTTTAGTTAAAAATAATAAATAAACCTCAAAGTTTTCAACACTATCACGTTTTCGTAAACCAAACTGATTTTTGTCATGTCAGCGATATTAATATTATGTTAATTTTGAAATTCGAAGTAAAACAAAAGCTTAACTAAAAACCAAAATTAAACATTAATTTAAACAAAAAGTATGAAAACAATTTATAAAAAGTTGTTATTTTTATTGCTACTCCTACCATTCAGCATTCTGGCTCAGAATACTGTTACGGGGTCTGTTGTTGAAAAAGCAACAGGACAACCAATACCAGGAGCCAATGTAAATATACAAGGAGCAGCAAATGGTGTATCTACCGATTTTGATGGTAAATATAAATTATCCAATGTTAAAAAAGGGGATAAAATTGTATTTTCTTTCATAGGATT
>OBMA010000932.1_pt1 | contig 17719 bp, 10 predicted proteins | sample 1539141 | NCBI WGS metagenome assembly OBMA01 (sample SAMEA3991484, study PRJEB22521) | metagenome | biome: anthropogenic terrestrial biome; feature: sewage plant; material: raw primary sludge | place: Sweden | collected 2012-09-26 | reverse complement strand
CAAAACCTCTACAAAATTGCTTTATTTATTCCCATTTTGGCCTCCGAAAGGTATCCTTTGACCTCTTCAAAGGTGGCCTTTGGCACGCTAAAAGGCCTCCTTTGTCCCTCTCAAAGGTATACCTCCACAAAATCGGAGGTAAAAACCAGTGATTTCGCCCGTGTTTTTTCCAATTCCGTCTCTAGATGGTAAATTTTAGGAGGGCGTTTTCGGGTAATTTTATTTGACAATGTGTGAGAAAACGGCCCTGTTTTTTTTCTGTCGTCTACATATTCCGGTTGATGTTGGGTCACCAATTCTGGCGATACAGGTTCACTCTTTGTTCAACATTTTTGATTTGGCAGCAAAATGAATACTTTAGTACGGGCTATCGGCCCAAACGATTTAATATCTGCTAAGTATTCAACATTCACCTTGCCAATTCTATCAGATTAAAATACATCAATCGTGTATGAATTTCGTTTTCAGAAAGAATCTTTCTCGCTATTTTTATGTACTTTTGCCGTGGATTTCGAGATAACACGCAAGCTGATGAATAATATCGACGATATGACAGTGGGCAATCCCACGCACGGCATCACGCATTTTGCTCTACCGCTCATTTTAGGTTACATTCTCCAACAGATGTACCTCGTCATCGACGCTGCCATCGTTGGACAATGGATTGGCGTGAGAGCGCTGGCTGCCGTGGGCGCCTCATCGTCTGTCATGTTTCTCATCATAGGTTTCTGTAACGGTTCGGCAGCCGGATTTGCCATTCCCGTGGCGCAGGCTTTCGGAGCCAAAGAATACGCAAAGATGAGGGCCTATGTGGCTAATGCCGTACGCATTGCCGCCGTGATAGCCGTCGTGATAACGCTGTTTACGGTTCTCTTCTGTCATTACATTCTGAAAATGGTGAATACGCCACAGGACATTTTTCACGATGCCTATGTCTTCTTGCTGTTACAATTTCTCGCCATTCCGTTCACGATTCTCTACAATCTGTTATCGGGGCTTATTCGCGCTTTAGGCAATTCAATACAGCCGTTTTATTTTCTTCTTGCCGCCTCAGGACTGAACATTCTACTCGACGCGCTACTCATCATGTTACTAGGCATGGGCGTAGAGGGGGCCGGCATCGCGACACTGCTCTCACAGGCTTTTGCCGGTGTGCTGTGCGTATTCTACATACGTCGCCACATGCAACTACTCCTTCCTCATGGCCGTGAGCGTGAATACCACGACCACATGGTGGGCCATCTGCTCAACAACGGCATTCCTATGGGTTTACAGTTCTCGATCACCGCCATCGGTATCATCCTACTGCAAAGTGCCAACAACGCACTGGGCACCACCTACGTGGCAGCATTCACAGCCTCCATGCGCGTGAAATACCTTTTCACCTGCGTCTTCGAAAACATCGGTGTAGCCATGGCCACATATTGCGGACAAAACTTCGGAGCCGGGAAGATGGAACGCATTAAAAAAGGAATAGGTTCGGCACTGAAAATCATGATTATTTATGTTATCTTCACCTTACTCATCATCGGGCCATTTGCCAACGACATGATGCTACTGTTCGTAAAGTCGGGTGAGCAGGTCATTATCGACAACGCGGCCATGTACATGCGCATATCCAACTATTTCTACCCCGCACTGGGACTACTCTGCATACTGCGCTACTCCATTCAGGGACTGGGATATTCCAATCTGTCGATGCTATCGGGCGTCATGGAGATGATCGCCCGCTGCGGCGTGAGCCTGTGGCTCGTACCTGCTTTCCATTTCATCGGCGTCTGCTATGGCGATCCGGTGGCATGGATAGCGGCCGACATCTTTCTCGTCCCTGCCATGATCATGCTTTACAAGAAACTGCGCCACAAGCAATTGTGCAGAGCAGCCTGCATGCCACATTGAAACAACAGTAGGTGTCATCGTTAATGCCTGCCAGCATCATACATATAGCAATAAGGGGGCTACTAAATAGTAAAAACAAACCTAGATGGTTTTACTTCGCTATTTTTGATTCTATCCCATAAATTGTATAAATGACAACTCGAGTCAATAAGATTGACTTTTTCGGACAGAAAATTTCGTAGTACGCCAAATTTGCAATAACTTTGCAGTTGCGTTAAAAGTCAATTATGTTACATAAAATACAAAGAAGTCGGCGCGAATGGATGCGGCGCTATGTTAGTTTTATCTTCATCTTGTTTATCATCGCCTTTGGCACATCCCTTTCTATCCGTGCCAATCTGGGATCGTCGCCTATCTCCACTCCTCCTTATGTGCTTTCGCTCGTACCGGGGATTGGTCTTACCATGGGTGAACTCACCATCTGTATGCACATCTTTTTTATCCTTTCGCAGATGATCCTGTTGCGTAAAGACTATGACCGGCTACAACTGACACAACTTCTGGTTTCCTTCCTCTTTGGATTTTATACCGATATGACCATGTGGCTAACGGGCTTTTTACAGATTCCTTTCACCATGAATCCACTAGCAGCCTATCCACTGCGACTGACAGAACTGCTCATCGGAGGAGGGCTGTTGGCCTTCGGTATTGCCAGCGAAGTGCGCTGCGACTCGCTTATGCTTGCCGGTGAGGGCTTTCCACTGGCCATCGCGAAATTTCTGAAGAAAGATTTCGGAAAAGTGAAGATCTGTTCCGACACCGGTCTTGTCTGCGTCGGCATCGTCCTCCTGTTTATCTTTTTCGGCCACTGGGACTGGAAGATGGTAGGCATCGGCACGCTCATTTCCATGTTTTACGTGGGAATCATGGTACGCGTGTTCTCGTCCCGCATCACGTGGCTCGACCGCATCTTCATTCCTGCCGACGAGCGCCATCTGCAAGCTACCGACATGCCACTCGCTACGCCCCACATCCTGCACCCTGTTATTACCATTGCCCGGCAATATGGCTGCGGCGGGCACCTCATTGCACAACGCCTGTCAGAGCGTCTGGGCATCAACTATTACGACAAAGACATCATCGACCACACAGCCATGGACCTCGGTTACACCTCAGAGTTTGTAGCTCAGAATGAACAGAATATCTCCACATCAAAGCTCTGGGAACTCATCATCTCCGACAGTGGCATTCCCGCCTCTATGAACCCGTCGGAAGACGATGCCATCTTCGTTAGTCAGAGTCGCGCCATACGCGAACTTGCTCACGAAGGCCCATGCATCATCATCGGGCGCCTTGGTAACCGGATACTACGCGACCAGCCGGGCGTCTTTCGTGTTTTCGTCACTTCGGACGAAGAGTTTGCCATAAAAAATGTGATAGAAAAAGACCAACTTTCCGCAGAGAAAGCCCGAAGAAAGATAGAGCTTGTCAACCGCGGCCGCGCCAACCACTACTGGAAGTACACCAACCGGCAATGGACCGACTTGCACGACTACGATTTAGTGGTGAACACCACCAAGCTGGGTCTCAACGGAGCCGTCGACGTAATTGCCAACGGCCTGGAACAGATCAAGAACAAATCATTTACATAGGAAGATATAACCCACTTCATAACACGCCTACTCCTAGTTACAAAAACAGCTAGTTATCATCGATTTATGATGGAGATTTAAAAAATAGCCCTGAATTGGATTCCTTGTTTGAGCCAAGTTCTTCCTGTTCCGATTACATGTAGACTATTTCAGAAGAACTCGGCTACCCTATTTTATGAATCATTCTTTTCGTATAGATCCTACGAAAAGCTTGGCTGATGTCAATGCAGCCTCTCTTATTCTGCCAAAGCTCTTGATTTTTAACCTCTCACTCATTCCTTATTTTCTTCTTGTACACAATACTGATCGTAATAGGGTTTGATCAGAGCTAACTTCTCACCGGGTCTATTTTCAAAGAAAGTACCACCATAATAAAAGCAGGCAAAGCCACCCGAGACAACACCCCAGCGACAAGCTTCACGGAGATCGAAAGGAGAAGAACCTCTATGCATTTGGTGAATCAGCGACGCCATGAGTCCTCCGGCAAAGTTATCGCCACAACCGGTAGTGTCGCCACGATGACCGGTCTTCAGTTCAGCCGTGACAGCTGCCGAAACAGGTATCGTTGTCGGAGACACCGACGCAAATAAGCCTTCGTCAGCATAGAGATAAACATCCTTAGAACCATTGGTAACAGCAACAGCACTTACTTTCATCTGATGAAAGAAGTCGAGCGCTCCTAAAATAGACTTCTGTCCACTCAGATGTAAGGCCTCTTCGCGGTCGGTAATCAGCAAGTCGATATAGCGATAACTCATGTCACTTGATCCGATGGGCCAGCGTTCTCTCGGTGCCCGTTTCTCACTCAGCGAGTCGAACACCGTATTCACAACCGTTATGCAACCGGCCTTTTTGGCTTTAGGCAGCAAGGTATTTAATGCATCATGTATGGTAGGAACGATGGCCGTACCGCCAAAAACGGCGATGTCGGCATCATAGAACGAGGCATCCAACTCATCGGGGCGGTATTTCCACGAAGCACCAATGGTATTGACAAAGATACGTTCTCCATGGCCTTCATCATAATCAGGATCGGAGAAAACCACCGTCGACGCAGTCTCGCTACCCTTCTCCTCACGGTAATACGTCAAGTCGACAGGCGTCTTCCGCAACGCGTCCACCAGACTATGCCCCACCACGTCGTCGCCATGGCAGCCATAGAAACGCACCTGCGAGATGTCGTGCGTGAGCTGGGCAGCATTGATGAGCGCCACGATGCACGGTCCGCCGATATTTTCCTTGTCGGCAGGCCGTCCACCCGTGATGACTGGTAGCAAGTCGGCAAACTTCCTGCCCGTAAACTTTTCAAAACCTTCTTCAAATTCCAGTGCACCAGGCACTAATCCGCCGTCGCCAGCCTTTTTGCTCAGATAAGGCGCAAACGCCGCTGACTGAAAGTCGACATGGCCATAGATGCGGTCCATCAGGCAGCAACCTACACCCGACACGATAATTTTATCTTGATGTTTCATCTTGATTATTTGATTTTATTCATATTTATATCCAGTGCCGATGGTGGTGCGTCCTCCTCACGTACGCCCCACTGCCTGTTAGGTGTTTCGCCCATGACAAGCGTCAGTGTTCCGCCGTTCTTCATGTCATCATGGGTGAACCAAGGCCGAGTAAGGGCCTTGCCATTCAGCGTGGCACTCTGTATGTATTTGTTTTTTTCGGAGAAGTTCTCTGTCTTGACGAGAAAGCATTTTTTACCGGGCAGGCTGATGGTCACAGAAGCGAAGAACGGACTACCGACGGCATAGACCGGAACTCCCGACGTAACCGGGAAGAAGCCCATCATGGAGAACACCACGAAAGCCGACATGCCACCACCGTCTTCATCACCTGGCATGCCGAAGAGCGTGTCAGAGTAGAACGCATCGATGAGCTGATGGACGCGTTTCTGCGTTTTCCAGGGTGCGCCGAGATAATCATAGAGGTACGGGATGTGGAAACCCGGCTCGTTGCCCATCTGGAACTCGCCGACCAGTCCTGTGGCATCGGGCAGGATATGGAAGAAGTTGAACTTTGCCATTCCTATATCCTCGTGGAAGAGATGGTCGAGCTTATCAAAGGCCTTCGCACGGCCGCCCATCAGCGTCACCAGGCCCTGCAGATCGTGCTTCACATCCCAGTTGAAGATATAGGCATTGTTCTCCGTGAAGTATTTGCGGTCGGCATAGCGCGGGTCGTAAGGTTCAATCCAGTTGCCCGCCGAGTCTTTGGGCCACATAAAACCCTTGTCCTGCCGAAACACGTTGCGATAATTGGCGGCCCGCTTTAGAAACAGTGCGGCATCGTCTGTCTTGTTCAGCACCTTTGCCAGTTGAGCGATACACCAGTCACTATAACTATTGGCCGTGGTGACGGATACTGCCTGCCGACGCTCCCAAGTGGTGTCCACCTCGCTGACATACTCCTTTTCGCCAGGTCGCAAGGCCGGATAATAACCCCGCCGGCTGTAGAAATCATCGATGGCCGTGCGCGGTCCGTTGCGCCAAGGCAGCAGCGTGGCATCCAGCGAGTTGGCCCGCAGGCCCTTATAGGCTGTCGACAGGTCGAAGCGCAGACCTTTCGCCCAGGCATCGGCCATCCACACCGCTGCATAGTTACCGGTCATGGCAGGCCAGTCGCCGGTAGTGACGGCAAACGAAGGCATCACCCCACCCTGCTTGTACATTTCTATATAAGAGTTGATTTTGTCTACCTCCATCGTGGGATTCAGAATGGTCTGCAACGGCTCCAGGGCGATATGGGTGTCCCAAATCCAGTTGTCCACATAGAAAGGCTTGTCCGACACATGCACCTGATGGTCGTAAGCACTATAATAACGACCGTACTCATTGATGTCTACCATGCGTTCCGAACAGCGGTAGAGGGCGGTGTAGAAAGTGCGCAGATGAGCCTTCGTGCCGCCCTCGGCCTGTATCTGGCCCATGCGTTGGGCCCAGACGTTCCGGGCGACATGGCAGACCCGGTCGAAATCGAACGTCGGAATCTCGCGACTGAGATTTTCACGGGCCTGCGCCACGCTGATATAGGAAAGACCATAGCGCATCATCACCCAGTCGGCCTGCGTCTCCAGCAACAGCCGGTCGTGGCGGTCGGTATGTGCTGACGGCGTGAAGTCGGCATCGAACTCGGCATAGAGATAAGCCTTCATGCCCTCGAAAGATGCCTCGCCCGTAACGACACGCCGTCCCTGAAGGACATAGCTGCCGATAGGATTCAACGTGCGCAGACGGATGACATGGCGACCGGCACCCTCGAAGCTGACTCTCACGATGCCACTCTTGCGCGAAGGCGCGAACTCGAAGGTGACGCCCTCAAGGTCGGCTTTATACTCATAAGGACGGAACACCTCGCGGTCGCACTCCGCCTTGGCATCCCAGAGGTTATCAAGGGTCTGGCTACAGAACGGCAACAGGCCGAACACGGACTCGCGACGATGGGAGACCATGGTCAGCGGATAGTCGGCAATCCAGTCGTCAAGCATATCGGCACGCGACGGCACCATGCGTATCATCTGATTGGGCAGGTGGATTGTGGGGCGCGTGGGTTGTAGCAGCGCACTGGCTCCGCCTATCGTCGGGTCTACATATTGCAGTACGTCGGCACCGACCTCTTGTCCATACCCTGCCAACGGCAACAGACCGAGAAGCAGAGCGATCATCCATTTTCGATTCATGGCAACAGAGGCTAACAACGGTTATTGCTTTCAAAAAGACGGATATGGTCGGCGATAATCTTCTCGGAGGCGGCAATCATGCCGGCCTTCATCGAGATATAGTCAGGCTCGGGCACCGTCTTGACGTAATCAAGCAGCTGCCGGGTGATGCCCCGCTGGATGGCGGTAGCCACATTAACCTTGCAGATGCCGTTGTGGATGCACGACTTGAAGTCCTCCGTGCTGGTTCCGCTACCACCATGGAGCACCAGAGGCAGGCGATTAGCCTGGTGTATCTCTTTCAGCCGTCTGATGTTCAGTCTGGGCGTATGCACATAGTGGCCGTGCAGGTTACCGATGGCGATGGCCAAGGCGTCGATGCCCGTCTGGCCGACAAACCGCACCGACTCATTGACATCGGTGAACACGTCGGCCGTGTCGACACCCGAGTTGCCCACCTTGCCCAGTTCGGCCTCCACGTCTACGCCGGCGGCCTTGGCAATACGCGTCACCTGGCTCGTGATAGCCACGTTCTCATCGAAAGGTAATGCAGCCCCGTCGAACATGACTGACGTAAAGCCCAACCGGATGGCTCGCACACAGGTCTCCAGACTCTGCCCGTGATCAAGATGAACGCACACGGGAATCTTGGCTCTCTGTGCGGCCTGCAAGAAGATAGGGGCCATGAGCTCCAGCGGAGCCTCGGGGAACTGTACCTCGGCCAGTTGCAGAATGATGGGTGAATGCAATCTCTCTGCAGCACGGATGGCACCCATCACATTTTCCACGCTCAGGCAGTTGAAGGCGCCGACGGCATAATGGCAACGGTCGGCGTCTCTCAGTATTTCGCTTAAAGTAACCAACATGGTTTATAGGAATTTGCCGTAATCGGAACACAACAGATGCAACGGCTCTTCGTCTTCCTCGATAGCGGGGAAACGGCCCACGGGTTCATAGAAGCGATTGTCGGTGTTATCGTCGTTGCACTGGCTCACCTCACCCACCATCACCCTGCCCTTGCCGGGCTCGCCGTAGAAGCGGTGATAGAGATACGGCTCCTGGCAGATGCTCTGTCCCGGGTGCAGGATGAGCTTGCCACCGGGTTCCACCACCTGTTCGATGCCGTCTACGCACACGCGTACGGGCGTGTCGGCAAACTGCTCGTTCCTGTCGGCATTATAGAGTTCGATGATCAGGTTGCCACCACCCCGGTTAATAATATCCTCCATCTTCGACCAGTGGAAGTGCATCGGCGTCTCCTGATTCTCTTCCACTATCATAATCTTTTCGGCATAGGGCTTCTTGTCGACACCGTACTTGCCGTTGCGCAAGGTAAAAAGGAACAGACCGCGGCGCAGGAAGTCGCCCGACCCGAAATCGGTGATATCCCATCCGAGCATCCGCTCCACGATATAGCCCACCTTGTCGCGGTTCTTCTTCCAGTCAGCAACACTCCAGTCCGCCCACTCGGGCAGCACAAACTGTTTGGATGCCAGAAAGTTCTCGGCATCGCGCATAATCTTGTTAATCTCGCTACGTTTCATGTATTTATTGTTTAGGTATGTTGTAAGTTTGTTTAGGTAGTTCTTCTATATCCTCCGATACGCCCACGAAGCCCTCATACGGCATCCACGATATCAGAGCCTTAGCGGTTTTGACTTGTTTTTCCGGTTCTCTTGTTCTTCACGAATTTTATCTTCCGACGGCACAAAAGCGCATCCAGAACTGCCCACTCCTGCGGGCACGAAACCTTTTACCATCTTCAATAAGCATGCAAAATAAGAAAATATACTCGACAAGAGCAAAAATAGACGGTTAAACGTTGTTAAGCAGAAGGCAATAGTGCCGATTTTGCATGGCAATAGTGTCAGTTTTACATGGCAATAAGGATACTTTGCTCTCACGCGAATGATTCTGAAATCAGCAGAAGCAATCCAACCTTTATATGGGACAGATACAAAAAGAAAAAGGTTCCACATCTATTCCGTATTAACCAAGAAACTACGAAACGATGCAGAACCTTTTGAAGGGATACACTTACTAATTCTAATACTATGATCTATCTATTTCCAAATTTCAATTCAGAAGTTCCTCACTAGTTTACCACGATTTTTTTCCCATTGAAGACATACACCCCTCTGGCAATGGGTTTATACATTCTCATGCCCTGCAAGTTGTAATAGTAATTATCTGTGATTTTCTTATCACTGTTGATATTCTTAATGGCCGTAGACGCATTGTATACCCACTTACAAGAGACTACACTCCGTCCAGGCAACGAAACTGACAAGCGATGGATGCCGTCACTCACAGGAACGGTCATTTGACCACTGTTTTCATTGAGCATCACCACCGACGCGGTTCCGTCGGGATTGAGAAAAGCAGAATAAGTAAGACCTGCCTGAGAATAGCTGTTCGTCTTGATGCAGACAGCATCCGGACTTACAACACTGGCCATGTGACAGATAATGTAATAATGAGAATTGTATGACAGCGTCTTATAATCACCGGAATTAATATCCACAGCACCATAACAGGTGGTACATCCACCGTCAAGATTGGGTCCCCGCCTGTCATCAAGCATGAAGTTCCACACTATCACGGCATTGCAATAGTTGTTGACGGTGCCAAAGGTGATATTCTTCATATCGTCAATGAGCTTGGTCGACAGGTTATGACCATCATTCCATGTACCAATCGACGACTCCGTGAAAATTAGATCCTTGTCCGGAAACTGTGAATGCACGGCGTTAAGTGCCAGACTGCTACTTCCCGCATAGTCATGAAAGGCAGAGCCTACAACATATTCCGAACCCTCATAGCCCGTGCCTAAAGTATTATAAACCTGTATGGGGTACTGGTACTTATCGTAGTTATGGTCGTAAACATAAATCTTTGTCTTCACACCATCTTGCTTAAAGGTAGCTGCCATGACCTTAACGAAGGCAGCTTCTTCATCTGCCGGCATATAAGTGGAAGCACAGTTTCCCGCGTTGAGCGGCTCATTCTGCGGAGTGACCGCATAAATGTTGATGCCATACTCCTTGAAAGCATTGATGAACTTCACAAAATAATCGGCATAAGTTTGATAATAATCAGGATTGAGATGTCCGTCCGTCCAAGCTGTATGCGGCTTCTTGGTCGCAAGGTCATCCACTTTCATCCATACAGGACAAGTCCACGGTGAAGCGATAATCTTCAATTTAGGATTGATGGCCAGTATTTCTTTCAATATAGGGATGACGTACTTCAACTCATCATCGAACAAGCGGAAATGTTCCAGTCCGGCGGCATCACAAAGCGTATACTCCGTACTGGAGAAATCGCTACAGCCAATGGAAATGCGCGCATAACTGACACCATAACCAGAGGTCTCAGAATAGGTCTTAACGAGGAGATCATGACGGTCGGCCGCACTCATTTTCATGAGATTGAAACAGGAAGAATAAGTAAGCGCAAAGCCAAAACCGTCCATGCGCTGTACTTTCTGCGTGGGATCCAATACCAGTGCACCCATTGTCATGCTCGTATTGGCAACCGTCACATTGCTTTCTGCCAACGACTGGCTGGCATTGCCCGTTGTAGTATAGACGGTAGCGTCCTGAGCGGATGCCGACAATGCTTGCAGCAATAAGCATCCTGTAGCCAGAAAGATACGAATATATTTTCTTATCATAATGATATGATTTTACGACCTATGCGTTTCATTTATTTCTGAAAGACACGTACATAGTCGACTTCCATTGTCGCAGGCAGGATACTCTCATCAATTCCACCCTGTCCGCCCCAGGCACCGCCCCAGGCAAGATTCAGAATGATATAGAATGGGGCATCAAACGGCCATGCATCTTTCCCCGTTCCATCATTCTTATAGGTGAGGATGGCATTTCCATCAATATAGAAGGTCATATAGTCAGGGGTCCACATCATCGCATACTTATGGAACTGAGTTACACTGACTCCCTTATTGCCACTCTCAATGGATGTTCCGCCATTATTATACTTATTACAGTGGATGGTTGAATAAGCCACATTGGGAATATATCCTACAGCTTCCATGATATCAATCTCGCCATCCCCCGGCCAAGTTGTATAGTTTACGGGCATCATCCAAAAAGCAGGCCAAGTACCTTTGCCCTGTGGAAGTTTGATGCGTGCTTCCATATAACCGTATTTCCAACCTATATGTTTTTTGGCATATATTCTGCCCGAATAGATCTTACCGTCTATTTTCTTGGCCACAATCTTCAAGGTGCCATCTGATACACTGACGATACTCTCGCCATTATAGTCACCGGCAACATAATTCTGCAATTCATTGTTCACCCAGCCGGAATTCTGTACCTCGTAAGTCCAGTCACTACTCAACTTCGGACCGTCACCAAATTCGTCATGCCATGCCAATGTATAACCGGCCGGCCCCTTGATGGAATCAGGGGTAACCACTTTTTCTCCCGCTGCTTGGGTAACGGCGATTTTTGCCCTTGCCTTTCCACACATCACTGTAACTGTGGCAGTACGTTCGGTGGTCTCTGTATTGGCGGTAGCAGTTATCGTGAGCTTTGCCGATTTATTTATCGAGCCGGAAGGGTCTACCGTAATCCAGTCTTGGTCGGAATAAGCAGACCATTCCGATGTGGTCGTAAGGTTTACAGTCGCTGTGGCAACAGTATTGGCCAAACTGACGGTATTGGGTGAGCACGTGATCGTGTTGTCTACTGAAGGCGAGTCGTCATTACTGCTGCTGCAAGCTACTAAAGGTACAAGTCCGAATAAAGCATACAGAAAGAATTTGATTCTTTTCATAATTATTTATAGTTTTTTTAAAATAAAGATACGGGAGAGGCTCACAAGTCCTCTCCCGCTTAATAGGCATGAATATTATTTTTCTTTGTGCTTCTGCAAGATGATATTACTAATCTTCACAGTGGTATTGGCTGGATTGCCACCAAAGTCAAACACGAGTTGCGCAGCTGCCGCGTCAGCCAAACTACACTTTGCGCCAGACACTTTTACGACCGTTGCTTCTCCGGCTGTCAAGTCTACGTTCTTGACAAACAGGTAGTTGTTGTCGTTAGAGGTATCACCAAGTTTCACGGTGGAAGCCTTTACGTCCTTGCTGGACAGCAAGGTACACTGGAAGTCATACGTCTCTGAAGCAGACAATGGAACGGTGGAGATTTGCTTGAACTGAGCCTGCCATTGAAGATCTGTTGCCAGCGGATATACTAAGGTGTAAGTACCCTTCTTGTCGTCGGTGAACGTAGGATTGTCGATTTGTGACCAACCGGAGCCTTGCGCCGTATAGAAAGAAGTGGTATAGCCTCCGGCATTCACCGGTTTCCAGAGATTCAGGTCGGAACCGAAATCAGCCCAATCGGTATTGTCTACAGGTGCAGGAACGACGGTACCGTCATCATTGGCATGATCTTTCAGTACAATATTCTCAATGGTGACATCTGTATTGTCTGCATTGCCGCCGAAGTCAAGGACGAGTTCCACATTATTGATGTCAAGGCCTTTCATATCGCTCTTATAGAAGCAATAAGTCACACCGGCCTTCAGAGCCACCTGGTCTGCAAAGTAGAAGACTTTGTCATTGGTCGGGTCATCGAGCTTCACGGTAGCATTAGGATGATCTTTTGTTGCCGTAAGAAGAATCGAGAAATCGTAATTCTTACTTGAAGCCGTACTGATGTCAGAAGCCAATTTCATCTGGGCCATCCATTGATTGGTAGTAGCTGTAGGCAAAGAGATCTTGTAACCGTTGCTTAAAGTCACACAAGCAGGGTCGGCAATCTGATTCCATCCTGGTGCATACCAGAATTTCGGGCCGGTAACCGTAGCTTTCTTCCATAAGTTATACTCCGAATCATATTTAAAGCCGTTGAAGCCAAAATCATGATTGATATGGAAAGTCTTTCTTATGGAGCCATTGCTCATGCCATTCTTATTGATGAACTTCACATCAACATAATAATCACCGGCATACTTGTAAGTCAGGGTGTCATATACAGATGTTGTATATTTAGGATCACCTATCGTACTTGGGATAATCCAGACGTGTGTCGTTCCAGGCTCATCCTTGCACTCCAGATACACCTTGTTATTCGTTTGGTCTACGCTATCTTTTACATTAGCGGCGTAGTTCTCAGCCACTGGTATGCCGTTTTCGTCCATACCGCTGAAACTATCCGGAGAGCACGCAGTAAGTGCGGATACGAGCACGGCTGCACCTCCTAAATACTTAATTATATTTTTCATAATCGTTTCTTATTAATAATTATTCTGCTTCAAATTCGGATCAGAATCCAATTCACTCTGCGGGATAGGCAAATACTTCTTGCTTACGCTCCAGGTGTTGGTACGATAACCATACTGGTCAGGAACAAGTGTAGATGCAGCTTTACCTGTGCGAACAAGATCCCAATAACGTTTACCCTCGCCCACGAACTCCAAGTCGCGCTCGTTGATAATATTATCAATTGTAGGCGTTACATCTTCTGTAAGACCGGCACGATGATGAACCATGTTCAGATATTTACTGGCCAAGATGGCATCTCCATTTGTACGGACAAGCAATTCGGCTGCATTGAGCAGGCACTCTGAGAAACGATAGATGCGCAAGTTGTTGTTATAGTTCAAGTCGGCACTAGCCTTCTGGTCAGCATTATTTTCCGGACGGGCAATGTATTTAGCCAAGAAATAACCGGTGTCCTGATAACGCGGAGCATACGTGCCGTTTGATTTAGCATCGAAACATGTGGCATCACGACGTGCATCATTGGCAGCATAGCGCTTGTAGGTCTCCGTACGAACAGGGCAGAAGCCCCAGCCATTAGCCACATCTGCTGTTCCGTCTTTCCATTCCTTCGGACTAATCAGGCGCGGGAGCACGGTACCACCGGCAGCCATTGCGTTGCCCCAGTCACGTGCGGCATTATCATCCATATAGTTGATTTCCCAAATAGACTCAGAGCTCCATTCTCCACTCTCTTTCCATACATCAGCAAAATTGTCAAGAAGCTTATAATCACCGCAATTGATGATTTCTTCCATATATTTGAGAGCCGTAGGATAACGTGCTTCATCATTCTGATACATCACCATCTCGGCATAGAGCATGTAGGCCATAGCCTTTGTCACTCTGCCCAGGTTATCATTGTTCTGCTTCATCGGCAGCACATCCATCGCAATGGCACCTTCAAGATCTTCGATGACCGTCTTATACACATTGTCAGCTGTAAGTTGAGGCGACAGATACGGACTTCTCAGGTTCTCCATGTAGCAAGGGATATTGCCCCAGAATTTCCACAGGTTGTTATAGTAGTAAGCACGGAGAACACGCACCTGAGCCTCATAACTCTTTTGGTTTTCCTCTGTGATATTATTTTTAGCATAACCGATATAAGTGAGAACGTCATTGCAACGTTTTACACCGGAATACTCTTCGGTCCAGAGACCTGTCATACAGTTTGTCGGTACGGCCTCATAATTCATCATCAGGTGCCAATAGGCATTATCCGTCTTATCAGAACCACCCACCCAGATGTCATCTGCCATGATATCACTCATGATATTCACGGGATTATACTGGCCTAAGCACCAGTCTGGCCACTCCAACGGGTCATAAGCGGCAACCAAAGCCTCTTGCACATGAGCATCCGTGGTAAAATATTCTTCAATAGGAATTGCGGTCGGCGGTGTTACTTCAAGGAAAGAATCCTTGCAACCTGTAAGCATTACGGTTGCAGACAGCAAACCTATGGTTAATATGTTATTTGTTTTCATATTCATTTATTTTTTAATTTAACGCTTCTACGCTAACGTTATTTCTTTTGTCTCGCAAGGACTTAGAATCCTATATTGAAACCTATCGTCCAAACTCTAGATTGCGGATATACTCCGTAGTCAACACCGAGAGAAGTTCCACCTGAAGAGATTTCAGGATCGAATCCCCAATACTTTGTGAAAGTAAGTAAATTCTCTGCCGACACAAAGACACGCAGTTTTTCGACCATATACTTCTTTGTCAGAACAGCAGGAAGCGTATACCCCAACTGAATGTTCTTCAAGCGTAGATAAGAGCCGTCATGAATATAGAGGTCAGATGATTTCCAGTTTACATTATCACCAATAATGAAGATAGGACATTTGTTGGAAGTGCCTTCACCTGTCCAGCGACCGAGCATCCAGGTCGGTAGATTGACAGACTTGACATCCACACGGCGTGTAGCGTCGCATATATCATTGCCAATAGTACCTTGCCACATCATGCTGAAGTCGAAACCTCTCCAGTCTGCATTGAAGTTCAGACCGAACGACCAGTCAGGTGTTCCCTTACCGATTTTCACACGGTCGTTATCATCAATTTTTCCATCACCGTTTTCATCAACGAAGCGTACATAACCCGGTTTGGCATTTGGCTGTATCTTATTATTGTTCTTATCAACATAAGCGTCAATATCAGCCTGATTCTGGAATATACCAGCAGTCTTCAAGCCATAGAAGAACGGGAATGGCTCACCACACTCTGCACGCGTAATGGTACCGGCAGTCTGAATGCCATCATAATCAATAGAAGCATTATCATTACCCAGTTTTAACACCTTATTATGTAAATAAGACATGTTGCCCTTTACATTGAAATGAGCATCAGCTACATGAAACTTATATCCAGCCTCGAATTCAACACCGGAGTTCACCATATCGCCCACATTACCGATAGGCTTCGACTCTCCCACATAAGAAGGGATGGCCATCGTCATCAGCATGCCTGTGGTTTTCTTATTATAATAGTCAACCGTGAAAGTCAAAGAATTGTCCAAGAAGCCAAAATCAACGCCAATATCCGTCTGCTTCGATTTCTCCCATTGCAAGTCTCGATTAGCCAGTCCACTTGCTTTTACACCAGCTGTAACGGTTTCCGGTTTTCCGAAGATATAATTATTACCCGTAGAGGTAAGTGAGGTATATTTATAGTCACCAATACTTTCATTGCCATTTACACCCCAGCCTCCACGAACTTTCAAGAAAGAAATCCAGTTGGGATGATTTTCCATAAAGGGTTCATTCAGGACATTCCAGCCCAAGGAGAACGATGGGAAGGTAGCATACTTATTGTTGGGACCGAAACGAGAAGAACCATCACGGCGAACAGTAGCCTGAACCATGTAACGTTCTGCATAGTTATAACTTAAACGGGCAAAGAGAGAAGATAATTTGTGAGGAGTACTCGGACCGCCCCATATATTCATCTCACCACCTTTAGTGAAATCCCCTAAGGCAAAATTGATATAAGGCTTATCCACATCTATCAGTTTATAACGTGTGCCACCCAAGCTCCATCCCGTATTCTGCAATGCGGACTGGCCTAGCACGACATTAATCGTATGCTGCCCGAAGGTTTTGTCATAAGTCAAAGTGTTTTCCAACTGCCAGACCGTACCACGGTCACTTTCAGACGAAGCACTTGTATGTGTGGACTTATTCGTACTTGTCATGAAGTATAACACCTGATGAGAATCATTTCCCCAGAACGACATGTCTGTACTATAAGATATGCGATACTTTAAGCCGTCCCAGATTTGCAACTCACCAATAAAATCGGTAACAAATTTATGTGACCAGCCTTGTGAACCTGGCAATGAAAGCGCAGCTAACGGATTGGTCATTTCATTATACTCAGCACCCGCAATGGTATACATATTCCCGTTTTTGTCATACATCGGCACATAATCAGAATTATTTCCATATTCTTTATTCTGTGCCGCAGCACCCTCCGCAGTAAGCGTAGGGGTCAGAATCGGTGACAAAGACAAGGCACTGCCCAGAGGAGAGCCATATTGAGAGTTGACGTCAACGCCTGTAGACTTCGCACGGGCATAAGAAACATTGACCGTCACATCCATTCTATTCAACCAATTACGATCATTGCTCACATCAAAAAGGTTATACTTTGTATTACTACGCAGTGTAAGACGTTCATAATTAGAACGGTCATAGTTTCCACCGACAATACCATCCTGCTTATAATATCCTAAAGACATGTAGTAATTCACCTTATCGGAAGCACCACTAATAGACAAGTCGTGATTGGAAACGGGGGCATTGTCATTGAACACCTCGTCCTGCCAGTTGGTACCCTCTCCGTATGAATAAGGATCTGCATACTTTGGAGCCATGCCGGCATTGACAAGTCCTTCATTCATCATGACGGCATATTGTGTCGCATTCAGAACATCACGCTTTCTCCAAGGGTTTTGCCAGCCATAAGAGAAGTTATAATTGACGGCAACTTTTCCCATCTTGCCCTTCTTCGTGGTGACGAGCACAACACCATTGGCACCACGCGTACCGTAAATAGCACAAGAAGAGGCATCCTTGAGAACCTCGATGCTTTGGATATCATTCGGGTTGATATAATCGATACCACCTTCAATAGGCATACCGTCAACGACATAGATAGGGTCTGAGTTGTTGATAGTTCCGATACCACGAATGCGGACGCGTGCAGCTGCACCTGGCTGACCTGACGAAGACGTAACCTGAACGCCGGCTGCCA
>OBMA010000931.1_pt1 | contig 17723 bp, 10 predicted proteins | sample 1539141 | NCBI WGS metagenome assembly OBMA01 (sample SAMEA3991484, study PRJEB22521) | metagenome | biome: anthropogenic terrestrial biome; feature: sewage plant; material: raw primary sludge | place: Sweden | collected 2012-09-26 | reverse complement strand
TTAATTCCATTGTAAAATTGGCATCCCTGTTGATAGTTGCCACTGTAGGCAACTCACCGTTAACACGATCGGGAAAGGTCGGTGCAAGAATATACGGTTCGTCGTCCTGACCCGCTACAGAAAACGGCTTGTCATCGCTGCAGGAGATGAGCATAACACTCATAGGAAGCAATGCGATTAATGTTCGATATATAAGTTTCATATTATATGCTTTAATTGATGACTATTAATTTACATCCCACCATAGTGGTGTGTTCCAGCTATTGTTACCACCCATACGACTCAAGGCTTCATCGTAACCTTGTTTGTTATATGAAGATTCGAGCACCGGATAACAAAGACGAACCGGGATTTCGACACCACCGGTAAGGAACTGTCCGAAATCGTAATCGGCAGGCGATTTCAGACGTGGATAACCGGAGCGTCGCACGTTGGCCCAACTTTCGGACGGATTGGTAAAATGGAGTATCCATGCCTGTGTGTTGATGGCAGCTTTCTTTTGCTCGTAGGTGTAACCGATGCCGTTTTTAGCAATAAAGGTATTGAAATCTTCATCTGTTATCTTATCGCAACCATAGTTGTCGGATATGAAATTCATAGAAGCTCGCACGCCTGTTGTATAAAGGTCGGCAACTGCTCCGCTCACATTCCAGCCTTTAAGAGCTGCTTCAGCCAGAAGAAAGTTTGTTTCAGCAAAAGTCATAATAACACCCGGATTGTTGCTCTTCAAAAAATTATTGGCCAGCTTAGGCTCCGTTTCACGAGCCATACTTGTAGCCACCGAAGGATTGGTCAGGGCTATTTGTTTCATAATATCACTATCATAACCTGTAGGCCATGGCTCCCACGAAAATGCCCCCGGATCACGCGGATTCATTGTAACGCCTTTCTTCAGTACCTCATCGGTAAGGTCTATACGATTGTTCGTGCTTGTGGAACTCATCAGACCGTCGTAATAGAAACGTGCGATGCGGAATGTACGTGGGTCGCCCGAATTTTTCATTTGGTTGAAAAATGTAGAACATAGATAACTCGGGTTGTTGGCCGGGTCATTTCCGAAAAGCAACTGCGACAATGCATTGCCACGATAATCGGAATAGGACTCCTGTCCGAAACTGAACGACACTTCCATGTATTTAATCAGGGCGTCATCGGAAGCATTGGCAAACACTCCACCTGCAGATGTAAGTGCGTCTTCAAATTCTTGCTGCGCTTTTTCGGGTGCCACATCGGAGATGCGCATAGCATAGCGCAGGCGCAGTGAATTGGCGAGTTTTTTCCATTTAGAAACATCACCTTTGTAGATGACATCACCTGTTATCTTATCTCTGGAGAGATTCAGCGAGTCGCCTGCATCTTTCAATTCCTTGAAAAACCATGTGTACATTTCTTCCTGAGTATCATAACGAGGATTGTATTTTTCTTCAAGAAATCCCAACCCTGCTTCACTACAAGGGGCATCGCCGTAAATATCGGTAATTAACGACATCATATAAACACGGTAAATGCGTAACGCAGCGTTAATGTTTGAAAGCGAGGCGTTTTCCTTGCTGCGGTATATCCCGTCTGTCAGATTTTTGATGGCTTTAGGATAGAAAGAGGTCCAAATACGGCTCATCTCATTGTTGTCGAGCGTGTGGCGACCTCCATAATTGGTGGTATTCCAGCACCCCATCAATTGCTGTGAGAAGGCATAATGGTAGTTTCGGTAAATTTCAACCATGCTGAGGTCGCCGTAAGTCTGCAATTCAGCATTGGTTAACTGTGCATTTGGATTAATGCTGTTTGCTTTTGACGGGTCGGTGTTTAAGTTCTCCATATAGCTATCGCTACAAGAACTGACGGCAACACCGAGTATTGCCAGCAATGACAATATATATGTTCGTTTAATTGTTTTCATTATTTTTTCAGATGATTAGAATTTGACATACAGATTGAACCCATAGCTTTTGCGCGACGGAAGTGAACCATATTCAAGTCCCATACCAGTCGTGTTGTTGTAGTTGGAATCCGGATCGATATCGGGAATATTTTTCCATACAATGAACGGATTGCGGGCAACGAGAGAGAATGACACATCCTGCACTACTTTGCCGAACCATTTTTGTGGGAATTGGTAGCTAAGAGTTATTTCGCGGCACTTCACATACGAGTTGTCATAAATGAACATCGACGGAGCATTACGGCTGACGCTCATCCAATAGTTCTCAGGATTGATCTTTATGTCGTTGGCACGATAAGTACCATCACCGTTGTCGATGACACCCGGTGCTACGAAACCTCCTGTTGGATTCCACGAAGCTGAGCCTTTGGCAATTCCGGCGGCCTGACGTTCCTCTTCCGATTTGTACCACTCCTCACGACCTTGCAATGTGGCCAAACTTTTGCCTGATTCATGAGCCGCGCGTGCTGACATAGAATAAAGGTCGGCTCCAACTTTGACATCGAAAACAGCAGTTAATGCTAAGCTCTTGTATTTTAGAGTAGTGTTGATACCTCCGGTCCAGTCCCACGAAGCATTGCCAAGCACATGATTGCTCTTGTCATATTTGGGTAGTCCAGTGGCGGGATCAATAAGAATTTCTCCGTTTTCATTTCGTTGAAAATCGGGGCCAACAATTGAGCCGAAATTTTCGCCAACCTTTGCAGCTACCTGTACATCTAGCCATGATGCTTTTTCAAGTTCAAACATGTCCATATTGTCGGTGAGTTTTTTTACCTTGTTGTTGTTTTTCGAGAAATTGATATTCAAATCCCAAGAAAAATCACCAACTTGCACCGGGCGTGTGTTAAGTGCTATTTCAACACCCTGGTTCTGTATTTCACCGGCATTTATCAAACGATAAGGATAACCGGTTGCCCAGGTTGAGGCCATGCCCATAATTTGATTACGGGAAATCTGATTGTAATATGTGAAATCGAGACCGATACGTTTTTTGAAGAATTTTGTTTCAAAACCTATTTCAAACGAGTTAGTCTTAGTGGGTTTAAGATTCTTGTTTGGAATCATCTCGTTGTCGATAGATCCAAGAGTATAACCCGGATATGTAAACTTAGACTTTGTATATACAAGTCCGAGCTTATAAGGATCGGTGTCAGAACCAACTTGTGCCAATGACATTCTCAGTTTTCCATAGGGCAATATCTCGCTGCGATTGATTAGTTCAGAGAACACAAAGCTACCCGACACGGAAGGATACACGTAGATATTATTACTTATAGGAAGTGTAGATGACTTGTCGCCGCGAATGGTTGCATCAAGATAAATAAGGTTACGCCATCCGAAGTTGGCCGCACCGAAAACCGAATTGATTTGTTTGCGATAGCTATTTTGCTGCAAACTGGTTTCGTTGAAACTCATCAAGGCTACCACATCGCGAATTTGCATGTCGTGTGCTGTGATTACGGTTGTTTTATTGTCAACTTTAAACAGGTTACCTCCAAAAGTACCTGTAAAATCGAAATCTCCCCACTTATTATTATACACACCTATCAGCTCCAAATTGTACATTTGGTTTTGGAACTGATTGTTCTGAAGATAGCCTGCCTCATAACCTGGTGTGGTAGGGGCTTTGAAGTCCTGGAAGTTGAACCAGTTGAGTTCGGCACCGCTGGTACCTTTTATCTTGAAATGTGAGTTGATGTGCCATTCAGCAGAAGCATGTAGGCGGAACAGGTCTTTTTTAGACTCGTTGGAGTTCTTATACACATCCCAATAAGGATTGACATTGTACGGATCCATACCGTTCCAGTTGGAGTATTCTCCGTTTGCATCCTGATAGGTGCGCAGCCATGCCTGATTGTAGGTGTTGGCCAGTGTCATAAGGTTCTTGCCTATATTTGCTTTGCTATCGCCTAGTGCCGGACGGTTTTTTACATTCTCATGCGTGTAGTTGACTGAAAAATCAAGGTCAACCTTCTTTATTGTAGAATTGGCTCGCATGTTAAATATATTGCGATTCATGTCGGTCTTAGGCACAATGTCCTTATTACGTATATCGGTAAGTGTGAACCTCAAACCTGTATTTCCGGTGTTGGACGAAACAGTAACAGTGTTGTTTGCAGTAAGACCAGTTCGGAAGAATCCCGACATATTGTTCGGAATTATCAGATATGGACGCTCTGTACCGTCGAAATAGCGTAACATATTGCTACCATCGGCTTTCGGTCCCCAGCTCTTGTTCGTGTTCGACACGGCATCAATACTGTAAGTGCCATTGCTCCCCATACCATAAATCTGTTGCACATTGTTCCATTTGGACAACTGATTGTCTACAGTAAGCGTTCCGTTATATTCAACTGAATAACGTCCATTTTTGGCCTTTTTGGTGGTTATCAGAATAACGCCATGGCTTGCACGGCTACCATACAGCGCTGAAGCAGCCGGTCCTTTCAGCACCGACATACTCTCTATGTCATCGGGGTTGATGGACGAAATGCCATCGCCCAGATCATACCCTCCGTTGGTACCTGCCGCCCCGAAGTTCGTATTGTCCAAGGGCACGCCATCAACCACATAGAGTGGCTGGTTGTTTCCAGTCATTTCTGTTGCTCCACGTAGAATAACACGAGTTGATCCTGAGGCACCGCCTGCGGTTTGACTAACTACAAGTCCTGCCACCCGACCGGCCAGGGAATTAATTACGTTTGTCTCTTTTGCCTTATCTAGAGCGCTACCCTTCACCTCATCCAAGCCGTAGCCGAGAGCTTTGCGATCGCGCTTTATGCCCAATGCAGTAACCACCACATCGTTCAGTGTTTTGCTGTTTTGTTCTAAGGTTACCGAAAGTGGTTCGGATGACGCACTTAGTTCTACGGTCTTACAACCGATATAACTAATCACCAAAGTGGCTCCGGATTTTACGTTAAGTGTAAACCTGCCATTCGTATTGGTAATGATACCGTTATTGGTGCCTTTTTCCAAAACCGAAGCTCCAATTACCGGACCTCCATCATCTTTTACTATTCCCGTTACCTTGATTTGCGAGGTAACGTTTTGTGTTGTGCTGAGCTCGGCAAACGCTACAAAAGGACTTGCCTTTGTCACGATTCCGAATAGCAATGCGCCACACAACACTGTTTTTGAAATTACTTTTTCTCTCATGTTGTATTTATAGATTATTTAGTTTCAATAATTTTTATCCAGTCAATATACATGACTGCTTTCTGTCCTTCTTTTAGCGCAGTAATTCCCGATATATTGGTTATGCCTGTAAATGAGCCGCCTACTGCAAGATTGAATAATATAAAAAAATCATCTTGAAAATAGGGATTGTCCTTTGTTGCGAATGTGTTGAAGGGGATACCGTCAATAGATATTTCAATTTTTGTTGCGTCCCAGACCATTGTGTAAGTGTGGTAATTTCCGTCCTGCAAATTCACTGAAGCGTTGGCAACATAATATTTCTGTTCATGAGCGCTGGAACTGGCACCGAAATGTAGGGCTGTGTTGATGCGTTTTGATGTGGTGCCGGATTTAATTCCTTCAGCATCACCCATTTCCATGATGTCTATTTCGCCACAGGCAGGCCATTCTTTGTTGTTGTCGCCCATCATCCAGAATGCAGGCCAAAGTCCGTTAGCGGTTTGGGGCAATTTGATACTCGCTTCAAGCTTTCCGTATTTGAAACTTTTCTTACCTTTTGTATTTACCCTGCCTGACATGATAAGACCATTTTTGCGCTCGGCGGTAAGAGTAAGTACCGTTCTGTCCCCGTCTTTTTCTACGGATACATGAGCGGGGTCATAGGACTGTAGCTCCTGGTTGGTCCATCCGGCCTGATGGGACTCTTTATTCCACACTGCAGTATTAAAAGTGCTGAAATCATCTTGGAATACTACGGTTTCATTTGGTTGTGTTGGAGGTTGCAATGGAGGTTTCGGGATGTTAGGATCGTCTGTACCCGAACAGGCGGAGCACATTCCCCACATGAAAGTGATAAAGATTGTTGTCAATTTGTTCATTTCTTACCAATAGCTTTAAATTTAAAATCAGATGCAAAGCCACTGCCGAATATTACATCAGCAGAGTACACAGCAAAAATAGCATCTCAGCCCTTTTCATGTGGTTTGATTGCCGACATTTAGGGTTTGAATACTGACATTTTTGATATGTGCTTGGTATTTAGGGTAGGAGGCTGAATTTGGATACAGCCTAAAACTGGGGGATGGGACTATTGGGGGAGATTATTATTTGTTTGCGTTCTTTTCTTTCTCGTTAAATTTGCTGGGCTGTACACCAAAATGCTTTTTGAAAATGGTACTGAAATATTTTACGTTGACAAAACCCGTTGCATCGGCTACGTCTGTAACCGACATGCCTTGGCGCAACAAATCTGCAGCCCGCTCAAGATAAAGTATCCTGATAAATTCCTGGGGAGCTTTTCCGGTAAGCGACTTTAACCGGCCATATAACAACGTGCGACTCATGGCCATTTCCCGGCAGAGGATGTCGATACTAAATTCAGTATCGCTTAGATTATTCACCACAATTTCGGTGATTTTTTCCATAAACTTTCTATCGCTGTCCGACATCTCCGGTGCTTTGGTGCTTTCAACCTGTTTATCTGGTACAACAGTAGTTGTTGCCTGCATCACTGCTTGCTTGAGCAAATAGGTGCGTAGTCGGTTTCGGTTCTCAATAGCTCCTTTTACTTTAAGTTTTAAAATCTCCGAACTAAATGGTTTGGCCACATAATCGTCAGCTCCTTTTTGCAAGCCGGTAACAATGGAAGCGTGGCTTGCTTTTGCTGTGAGAAGAATCACGGGAATACCTGCTGTATCAGGATTGCTTTTTATTGCCCGGCAAAAATCGTCGCCCTGAGTTCCCGGCATCATCACATCCGAGATAATCAGATCGGGATATTCCCCCGACAGGTATGATAGCGCATCATCGGCATTAGGCATTAAGATGATATTATAATCGGGTGAAAAAGTCTTGCCGAGATAGTAACGCAAATCGTCATTGTCCTCTACAATAAGGATGGTGACATCTTTGTTTTGGTTCTGTTCTTCTGGAACAATGGCAATTGATGACTTTATCTCATCCAACCAACCTTCGACAGGGCTTTGTCGTGAATGAGCTACTGCCTCTTGGAAAACACGTTTGAAACTTACTGTAAAAGTGGAGCCTTCTCCTTCTGCTGACTTGAATTCAATACTGCCACCAAGTATCTTCACAATACGTTTTACCTGCAATAGACCAAATCCTGTGCCTATCTCTTGTGTCGCCAGTGCATTTTGCGCCCTGTGCACGCTCGAAAAAGTATGCTTGTGTTCGCTTTGGGAAATTCCGATACCGCTGTCAATTACATCTATCGTAACCTTATTTTTAGTTGTAGTCAGCACCATTTTTATAAATCCACCAGCTTGTGTATACTTGCAGGCATTTGACATCAGATTGTCAAATATCATCTCAAGTAGATGGTTGTCGCCGAGAATACATGCAGGTGAATCGGGTTGTGTCAGCGATAAATTTATATTTTTCCTGTCGCATACATTTTGGAAGCATCCTATTTCCTCACGCAATATATCCCGCAAATCAATAGTCTCGAGTTTTGGTATATGATTCCCGGAGTCGATTTTTTCAAATTCAAGAAGTTGCGAACTTATTGAGTTTAGTTTGCGGATGTTTTGCCAGGCCACATTGAGTAGATAGCTTGCGTTTGACGAAAGCTGTCCTTCTTTTCGGATATCCTCAAGAGGCGCCATTGCCAAGGTAACTGGGGTGCGAATATCATGTGCTGTGTTGATGAAAAATCGTATTTTGTCCTCATCGTGCTGTTTTTGGAGCTGGTACCATTTGTACCGAAATATATAGTATCCCGCCAGACCGACAATTAGTGCATAGATTATCCATGCCCACCACGAAGTCCACCATGGTCGTGAAACGAATATTTCCACTCGTTTCTTATCAATAACTTTCCCATCGCATTTACGCACACTGCTTAAATGCAGGATGTATTTGCCGGGGCTTACATTTTTATATGTGGCCGAACCGGTTGTTGATACCTCGCTCCAGCCATTGTCATACCCTTCCAATATGTAGCGGTATGCTATATCTTCCTGATAACGTAGATTTATGGACTCAAAATTAACTGTGAAAGTGTTTTGTTTATAGGCGAGTCTAATATATCCAGCTTCCAATCCTTTGTGAATATGAGGTGTAAGCTCCTCCTTTTTTTCTTCACTTATTCCGTCAATTACAAATCCTGTAATCCGCAAGGGTGCCGGGTAGTTCACCATATTTATCTCCGATGGCGAAATTCTTACGGCTCCGGAGATGCCGCCGAATATAAAATCGCCACATTTCAACCTTGTGGCTGCTGACTTGTTATACTCTTTTTCTACACCTTTTAGGTAGTTCAATGATGAGACGATAGAATCTTTAATCACAGCAATGCCGTTTCCAGTGCTTACCCACAAGCGTTTATGCTCATCCGCCAGAAGACCATAAATATCATTCGATGGTAACCCATCGGACGATTTATAACTGCGTAAAATCTTACGTTTTTTTGGGTCATAGAGGTTTAATCCACCCCCTTCGGTACCAAGCCACACAGTACCATCACTATTGAACAGCATTGGTATTATATACGTACTCACGTTGTGGTGGACTTGTTCCTGCGAAGAGGCGTATTGTACTGCCCTGTGTGTTTTTTTTTCAATGATGTAATAGCCATCTACCGTAGCAGCAGCTATATAGGAGTCGTCAATGACAGTAATTGAAAGCACAAGGTTGATGGGGTAGTTGTATTTTAAATTTCCGTTCACATCAAGATTCATCAGATTCCCGTCAAGTGCGCCCACCCAGTAATCGCCCGAAGTATCTTTTTTTATGGAAAAGATGTAGTTAGATGTCAGGCTGCCCGACTGCTTGTTAAGTCGTTTCACAACTTTCCCGTTCTTATCAAGAATAAAGATACCCTCGCCATAAGTCCCCAATAGCATGTCACCGTTTCCCGATGGGCATAAGGTTACGCCCACATTCTTGTTCATGGCATGAACCCATCGCCCCGACTTAAGGAGTACGCTTACGCCACGATCGGTTGCATACCAAATGTCGCCATTTATGTTTTCGGCAATGGCGTTTACGTTGTCGTTTGCCAGTGAGTTGCTATCGCCACTCTTGTGGGTTATGAGTCGCGACGGGGAAGCTGTAAGCGCAATAAGGGAAATTCCGCCCGTGTAGCTACCAGCCCATAGATTGCCCTGCCGATCCTTCAACATGGCGTAAATGCCGTTACCCAGGAGACTAAAACCGTTATTATCTTCCGAGTTGACAAGCAATTCCACATTCTTACTGTCGAAATCAAAGGTATATATCCCACTTCCATCGATGCCTATTGCCATAGTAGTGGAATTTAGTTTCAACATGGCTCTGATAGGATTCGTAAAAATCTCATTTTTGGAATTTATATGTGTGAACTTTTGGCTTGGCAGATCTATAACCCACAGCCCGTCATTGAATGTCCCGGTCAGAAGTTTAGCTTTTTCAGTGTCATAGAATAAGGTTTGGATGTTGTTATTTTTCAATGGGGCAAGCATCGATACCTTCCGACCATCAGTCAACATTCCAAGACCGGAGTTTGTGCCTACATACCACACATTACCAACTTCAACCATGTCATTTACCACGACCCCTCTCATAACTGGATTGATGCTGCGGTTACCGTCTTTGACATACAATCCTTGTGTAAGTCCGAACATCTCTTTACCGTCAGCGCTTCTTACATATTTGTTGAGCTTTATGTTTCCGCGAATAAAGTCTCCAAGTTTAAGTTCTATATTAAAGCGGTCATAAACCCCGGAGTATTTGTAAATTCGCCCGGTATTGTCATACGCCCATATATCCCCGCGATTATCCTTATACAGCTGTATCATTCTCCCTGCCAGATCTCCGAAATAAAAGTCTCCGGTGAGTGCATAATTCTTTATTTCATGGCCATTGTAGCGGTCTACCCCCGACTTGGTGCTTATCCATATCGCCCCATCCCGATCTTCTATTATAGAAAACACTCTGTGGCTACCCAAGCCATCGGAATGAGTCAAATATCGTATGTCGGTAATTGGAAATGAAGAGGCATTTCCCGTATGGCCGATAACAAACATCAGCAAAGCAATTATATATCGAATATTTCGTGGCACAGTCAGTACGTTTTTTTACGAGCAATTAAAAATAGCAGGAATGTCATCATAATAATAAATTCAAAATGAATAGAAGAACTGCAGAAGGCAGGTATTATTCTACGAAATTTTATTCAGACTATTAGCTAATAACTTGTACTCGGGATAATAAAATTGAAAAAGGAGTTATGTAATCTAAAAAATATTGGGTTGGAAACTGGAGTCATGTCAGTCGTCTATTTTTGTCAATTGCTTATACCCACTGACAAAATTACTGAAATATTCTGCATTACAGTCTTTTTTCTCTGCAAAGAATACATAAGGTGTTGTTAAGTTATTTTTCTATTGGTAAGGTGTAGCTGACCGTATAGTTACAGAACACAACTGAATGGGGAACTGTGTGTTTGAGTTCTATAATGTTAGCTGCCGGAATCTATCTCGATTATAAATCTATCGTTTTGATAAAAAATAAAGGCACTCAAATTGAGTGCCTTATTGATTAATGTTGTGTTTTTGTGATTGTTGGAGATTGTTAATTATTTGCCGATACAGAATTTCCCAAATATATTTCCCAATATCTCGTCGTTCGATATCTGACCTGTGATCTCGCCCAGAAAATGCATGCATTCGCGGATGTCTTGCGACAGAAAATCGCCCGAAATGCCGATCTCTATTCCGTCAATAACACGGCAAATCGCCGAGTGAGCATTTTGCAAAGCTTCGTAATGGCGGATATTGTTTACCACCACATCGGCGGAAGTTATCTCGGGCAGCTGAGCAGCTTGGATTAATGCTTTTTTAAGTCCTTCGGTATTAGTGCGTTCGCGGGCAGAGATGTAAATTCGTTCGCTTTCAAATTGCTCAAAAAGTAGGTTGAGCACATCACGTTCCTCTTCGGCAATTTTGTCTATTTTGTTGAATACCAATATCACCTTTTTGCCTCCCGAACGTTTGGCAATTCGCTCGGTAAGCCATTCGATATGTTCTGTTACCTGTGTGCAATCCAGTATCCAAAGCACTATCGATGCTTGTTCTATTTTCTGATAAGTACGTTCAATGCCCATACTTTCAATCTTATCTTTCGTGTCGCGTATCCCTGCCGTATCAATAAACCGGAAGGTGACGCCATTGATAATCACCGAGTCTTCTATCACGTCGCGCGTGGTGCCGTGAATGTCCGATACGATGGCTTTTTCTTCGTTTAGCAATACGTTCAGCAAAGTGGATTTTCCCACGTTTGTTTCGCCAACCAGCGCTACGGGTATTCCGTTTTTCAACGCATTACCGACTTTAAAACTGTCCGAAAGCTTATCAATTACTTGCTCAATATCAGTGGCCAGTGTTTTCAATTGATTTCGGTCGGCAAATTCCACATCTTCTTCGTTGAAATCCAGTTCAAGTTCCACCAACGATACAAAGTTAAGCAACTGTGTGCGGAGTTTTATTAGTTCTGTCGAGAATCCACCCCGCATTTGGTTCATAGCCATGCGGTGCGAAGCTGCTGAAGTGGATGCAATCAAATCGGCCACTGCTTCAGCTTGCGATAAATCCATTTTGCCATTCAGAAAGGCACGTTGGGTAAATTCACCGGGTTGAGCCAGCACACAACCGTTTTCGAGTAACAGATGCAAAATTTGTTGTTGAACAAACACCGAACCATGACACGAAATCTCTACCACATCTTCGCCGGTGAATGAGTGTGGTGCGCGAAAAAGAGCTACGAGTACCTCATCTATCGTTTCCTCTTTTGCATTGACAATACTCCCAAAACTGATAGTGTTGGCAGCTTGCTCCAATAGCGAAAATGATTTCTTTTTCGATCTGAAAATATGATTGCTGTTACTTATCGCATCCTTTCCCGATACCCTGATGACAGCAATGCCTCCCACTCCGGGAGCTGTTGATATGGCGGTGATGGTAGTAGTTGAGTTCATTTTAGTTTAGGTGTTTTATTGTTACCGACGTATTTAAATTCTATCTAAAACTGTGGTTACCAGTTTCTCAATATATGGTTTGTAATCGGTGTTAGCTGCCTCCACTCGGCGGTTGGCAATAATGCAGCAAACCGTCATGGCCTTGTGTCCCATTAGTTTAGCGAGTCCGGCAATGGCTGATCCTTCCATCTCATAGTTGGTGATTTTGTATTTCCCGAAGCGGAAGTTCTCAATTTTATCATTAATCTTCATATCGGCCAAATCAATTCTCAGCACACGTCCTTGAGGTCCGTAAAATCCGTTTGCCGATATCGTTGTGCCAAGAAGCATATCGTTTTTCCCAATTCGTTTCACCAGTTCCTCGTCAGCATCTACCACGTAGGGTGCTGCCCATTGTGGGTTCCAGTCTAACTGTCCTTTCATCGATTTTTCAAATTCCAAATCGCTCACCGAGTCGCGTCCGGCATAAAAATTCAGCATTCCATCAAATCCGATTGATTTCTCCGAAATAAGGAAACTGCCAAGTGGGATTTCCGGTTGCATACCTCCCGAAGTACCGATACGAATTATCGTTAGCTGTCGGAATTCTTTCTTTTCAGTGCGTGTCTCTAAGTCGATGTTGGATAAGGCATCCAATTCATTCATGACAATATCGATATTATCTGTACCAATCCCAGTAGAAATCACCGAGATTCGTTTGCCTTTGTAAGTTCCGGTTATCGTGTTGAATTCACGGCTGGAAACAGAGCATTCCTGCGTGTCAAAGTAAGCAGCAACTAAAGCCACTCTGCCCGGATCACCTACCAGAATTACATTGTCAGCAAGTTGTTCAGGTTTTAAATGCAGGTGGAAAATACTTCCATCGCCATTAATAATTAATTCTGATGCAGGGAAATGTTTCATAATAATCAGCGTGTTAATGTGTTTGTTTTGTAAACAGGGAAAGAAAGCAAATATACACTTTTTTAATGCATTCTGCAACTCAGAAAAATGATATGGAAGAAAATCTGTGGTTGGAGTAACTAAATTTTGGAATTCGTTCTGCTTATATATTTTACCAGAATATTTTAATCTTTCAATTCGTCTATGCATTTTTTTACAAAGTCGAACCTTTCGTAATCTTTGTGCAATAGATGTTCGTTCCAGATAATTAAATCAATATCGATAGGAATAGTTCCTTTTGTTTTGCTTTCAGGACTTCTACCCATTTCTTTTTCAATGTCCTTGAAAATTAATTTGGTTTCTTCCGATGTTTCTTCCGATAGTATTCTGAGAGCCAAATTATGGAAGTTCCCAATGTAGTGCTTCCCGTGTGGTTTTGTTTCAACCAACGAACTTTGCTTCTCAATTTCAAAGAATTGAGAAAGCTTCTCTATTGCCAGTTCTATATTTTGTTCAGGATGACTGTTACTTCCCAACATTATCAGTGCAGTATTCATAAATTATATTTTCTAGTATAACACTTATCTTTACGCTAAGTTGAGATGATACTTATCTTGTTTTGTGTAAAATTCAGTACAAATTTAAACAAAAAAGCCGAAGACATCAGCTTCGGCTTTTAAATTTTATGTGTTACAATTTCTTAATAACGATAGTCTTTCAATTGTTCTTGAAGTCTTTTGCGAGCCAGGAAGATACGGCTTTTTACAGTTCCAATCGGCAAGTTCATTGTTTGCGCAATTTCTTCGTACTTAAATCCTTGGATATGCATGGAAAATGGAACGCGATATTCGTCGGTAAAAGCAGCAATACTGTTGGTGATTTCACCAATAGCATAAGAGCCTTCAGGGCTGTCGAAACCCGAATTTTGAGGAAGATTCAAATGATGTAAATCTTCTGTTTTGTCGACTACAGTTTGGTTACGTACAATTTTCCGATAATTGTTTATGAAGATATTCTTCATAATGGTCAATACCCAACCTTTAAAATTTACATTGTCGACAAATTTTTCTTGGTTGTCTAATACTTTCAGTGTAGTTTCTTGTAATAAGTCTTCTGCGTCATCACGATTTAACGTTAGCGAGAATGCGAAATTTCGCATATTGCTTTGTAGCGCTACCAATTCATTTTCAAAGTGAACGTTTTTCATACCTTATTGTTTTATGTGTGAATTAATATTACTTGGCGAACGACACCAAGCGTGTTACCTACTAAAACGAATTCTTGTTGAAAAATATTTCTGAAATAGAAACGAGTAAATGATTGTCAGTTGTCTATACTGAAGAATGAAAAACAAAGATCTCTATCTAAATATTTAGTTCTAGATTTCACTTGCAAATATAGTGGATATTTTGAAATAACAAACTATTGAACTATTATTTAGTTGACATATAGGGCGATATTTATACATCTTTCACATTTGTAATCATTATAAATGAAATGAATTCCCTTTCAGTGCTAGGTTTTACTTAATTTGATACTTAAATTAGAGCAAAAAAATATTTTTCATTGATATGAAAATATAACATTTGAGCGAAATAAAAAAGTCGACAACAAAATATATCATTTTGCTGTCGACTTTTCGTTTTGAGATATTGAAAATTCATTTCCAATATGCGTGTTATACTTCCATACTTTTACACATGATTTTCGGCGCAATAAGATGATCTTACAAGAGGGGAACTCTCTACGATACGGAATCCCTTTTTTAATCCTATTTGTTTGTATTCTTCAAATTTTGAGGGAGTTATATATTCCTTTACTGAGATATTGTGACGCGATGGCTGCATATATTGGCCAATGGTTAATACAGTACAGCCATTGGCTAACGCATCGTCCATTAGTGTAAGAATCTCTTCTTCAGTTTCACCAAGTCCCAGCATGATCCCTGTCTTCGCTACTACAGACTTTGTAGCAATGTGTGCTAAGACTGCAAGGCTTGTATCGTATTTTGCTTTAGTGCGAATTCCGGGTGTGAGACTTCGCACAGTTTCCAGATTATGTGAAATAATATTGGGTTTCTCTGCAATAATCAGGTCGATAAGCTCAGTTCTACCATCAAAGTCGGGTATCAATACCTCCAATGTGGTGTTTGGATTCACGGTTTTTATGGCCTGTATGGTTTTCGCCCAATGTGCTGCTCCACCATCGGGTAAGTCATCACGGTCGACTGATGTTACAACAGCATGTTTGAGGTTCATCAATTTTATAGATTCAGCTACTTTTAAAGGCTCTGCCGGATCAATTGCCAGTGGACGTCCACTGATTACATTGCAGAACGCACAGGAGCGGGTACAGATTTCTCCCAAAATCATAAAGGTAGCTGTTCCTTTGTTCCAGCATTCGCTCATGTTAGGGCATTTACCACTTGTACAAATGGTGTGCAAGCCATGTTCTTTAACGATATTATGTACATGCACAAATTGTGGGTTGGTTTGTAGTTTCGTTTTCAACCATTCAGGTTTACGGAGATATGTCATTTTTGTTGTTTTTATATTTGTTGGTGCAAAGTTAGTAAGAAGATTTAAGTTGATAAGAATGTTTTAAACAAAAACCCGCTGCAAGTTTTTGCTTACAGCGGGTTTTTAATATTTATGAAATGTTTCGTTTTAGATTCCGAAACTAAATAGTGCAATTTGATCGTAGATAGTACTAATCAATCCAACTACCAAAATACCAGCAGTACAAAGTACAAAGCTGATTTTAGCAGGAACATCGCTGGTTACAGTTTCTATTGGTGCTTCGTTAGCATTGATAAACATAGCTTTCACCACCAATAAATAGTAGTAAAGTGAAATGATAGTATTCAATAAAGCAATGAAAACTAAAACGTAGAATCCTTGTTGAGCTGCAGCTGAGAAGATAAAGAACTTGCTGAAGAACCCGGCGAATGGAGGAATACCTGCCAAAGAGAACAAAGCAATCATCATCACAAAGCTCAATTTTGGATTTGTTTGATACAACCCATTATAGTCCGACATCAAAATCTTTTTACTTTTTTGTTCAATAACCGAAATCACACCAAAGGCGGCAAGGTTGGAGAACATGTACACAAGTACAAAATAAACCAATGAAGCCATACCTAAAGCAGTTCCGCTAATGATAGCAAGAAGTATATAGCCGGCTTGTGAGATAGACGAGAATGCCAGAAATCGTTTCAGGTTTTGTTGACGGATAGCAAACAAGTTGGCCACTGTGATACTCACCACTGCAAGTCCGTATAAAATTGGTTGCCAGTCGGCGATAATGTTTACAAATACTTTTATCAACAGCGTGAACAAGACAAATACTGCTGCACCTTTTGAAATAACCGAAAGGTAAGACGTGATATTTGTTTGAGCACCTTCGTAAACGTCCGGAGTCCAGAGATGGAAAGGAACCAATGATATTTTAAAGAATATCCCTACCGAGAAAAGCACAAATGCCAACAGTTGAAGCGGAGTTCCTGTAAAAAGTGCTGCAATATCATTGAAGTACAAAGTACCAGTTGTCCCGTAAATCAAGGACATACCAAACAATGATATACTTGAAGCAAATACCGCCGATAAGATATATTTTGCACCTGCTTCGGCCGATTTTTTATTGTATTTATCGAATGCAACTAATGTAGCCATTGGGATAGAAGCTGTTTCTAGTCCAATGAAGAACATCAGGAAGTTACCTGCTGAAATCATGAAATACATTCCCAATAAAGTGGAAAAAGTAAGGAAATAGAACTCACCACGTTTGATACGGTTAGTGTCTTCATTCAGAAACTTGTGTGCCTGAAGCAATACAATCAAGGTCCCAACATTCAGAATGGTTTTTACATACGTTTGCATGGGTACATATTGAAACATGCCACCGGCCACTTCGAATGCTTCACGCGGTACGCAGTTGAGCAATGTGTGTACAGCAAATAATACCAAAGCTATTGGTTGAAAATACCGAAGCGCTTTTTCACTGGCAAATATATCGTAAACCAAAAGGAAAACCATTACTGCCAAGAGCGAAAACTCTTCTTTCATTTGTAAAAAACTACTGTAATCCATATCTAGTTGAATTGTTTAATCGTTTATTTGTTGAAATTGTAAGTTGTTTTACTCGTCAACTTATTTACTATCTACGTTATTTCTACTTAGCTAATTGTGTAATTACGGGCATCACACTATCGCTGATCATGCTCGAGATCCAGAATGGAGCTGAACCAACTGCGAAAATAGCTGCAATAAGCGTTACCACCGACAGACGTTCGTACCAGGTTGCAGGATCTAAATGTTCATGATGTTTGTCTTGAACAGCACCATATAAAATTTTACCAACCACACGTAAAATGTACACAGCTGTAATTACAATGGAAGTACAAGCCACGATAGTCAATACGCGGTGGAAAGTATCTGTTTCCTGGAAAGCTCCAACAAAGATTGTCATTTCAGCAACGAAACCACTTAAACTTGGTAAACCTAATGAAGCCAAACCGGCAATTACGTAACTTACACCAAAGAATGGAATTACTTTCATCAATCCGCCCATTTCGGTAATCAGACGGGTATGCGTTCTTCCGTAAATCATACCAATCAAAGCAAAGAAAAGTGCTGTCATCAAACCATGAGATAACATTTGCATTACTGCACCTGTCATAGCTGTTTGGTTCAACATTAAAATTGCAAAGAGTACCAATCCACAGTGACTTACTGAAGAATAAGCATTGATATATTTTAAGTCCGTTTGAACAATAGCAGAGAA
>OBMA010000929.1_pt1 | contig 17772 bp, 15 predicted proteins | sample 1539141 | NCBI WGS metagenome assembly OBMA01 (sample SAMEA3991484, study PRJEB22521) | metagenome | biome: anthropogenic terrestrial biome; feature: sewage plant; material: raw primary sludge | place: Sweden | collected 2012-09-26 | reverse complement strand
TCTGGTACTATCTCGACCAAATCCAACTCAGCATCACGGGCGGCCTGCAAAGCCGTTTTAATATCCACAACACCAACTTGTTCGCCGTCTTCTTTGACTAAGCGTACCTCTTTGGCACGAATTTCCTCGTTGATGTCTAATCGGTTTGAACTCTTAATAATACTTACTCCTACGCTGTTTTTGATTTGACACGCCCTTTTTGGGCGGTCGCTTGGTTAACCAAGTCAATAAAGGCATCGATACTCATCACGCCAAGGTTGTCACCTTCGCGAGTACGGACGTTAACTTGGTTGCTTTCTACTTCTTTATCACCCATGACAATCATATAAGGAATACGTTCAAGGGTGCGTTCTCTAATTTTAAAGCCAATTTTCTCATTACGCAAATCGGTGATGACACGGAGTCCGGCTTGATTCAATTGTTCGGCGACTTTTTGACAGGCTGGCGCTTGGTTGTCGGTAATATTCATCACCACAACTTGCTGCGGTGCAAGCCAGACTGGCATCCAGCCGGCGTAATGCTCAATGAGCATACCGATAAAGCGTTCAAACGAGCCTAAAATTGCACGGTGTAGCATGAGTGGGGTTTCACGCTCGCCTTGTTCATTCACAAATTCTGCATCAAGGCGTTCTGGCATATTTGGGTCAACTTGAATCGTACCGCACTGCCATAGACGACCAAGACAGTCTTTTAAGCTAAACTCGATTTTTGGACCGTAGAAAGCCCCTTCACCAGGAAGATATTCCCAAGCCAATCCTGCGGTATCTAAAGCATCGGCTAACGCTTTTTCAGCAAAATCCCAAGATTCTTCGCTACCCACACGTTTTTCTGGGCGGGTCGAGAGTTTCATTTGGATGTCATCAAAACCAAAGTCTTTATACACAGATAACGTCAGTTTAATAAAGTTTGCTACTTCTTCTTTTAACTGGCTTTGTGAGCAGAAAATATGGGCGTCATCTTGGGTAAAACCACGCACACGCATGATACCATGCAATGAACCTGACGGCTCGTTACGGTGACAAGAACCAAACTCAGCAAGGCGAAGTGGCAAATCACGGTAAGATTTTAAGCCTTGATTAAACACTTGAATATGACAAGGGCAGTTCATCGGTTTAATCGCATAGTCACGGCTTTCTGAAGCGGTGGTGAACATGTTGGTCGCATAATTGCCCCAGTGTCCAGAACGCTCCCATAGACTACGGTCAACGATTTGTGGGGTTTTGATTTCTTTATAGCCGTTGTCTTTTTGCACTTGACGCATATATTGCTCAAGCACTTGCCACATCGTCCAGCCATTGGGATGCCAAAACACCATACCAGGCGCTTCTTCTTGCATATGAAATAAATCAAGCGATTTACCGATTTTACGGTGGTCGCGTTTTTCCGCTTCTTCGATACGTTGGATATAGGCTTTAAGGTCTTTTTTATCTGCCCAAGCGGTACCGTAGATACGTTGTAGTTGCTCGTTTTTGGCATCACCGCGCCAGTAGGCACCACTCATTTTGGTGAGTTTAAAGGCTTTTAAGAAACGGGTATTGGGCACGTGTGGTCCACGGCACATATCAACATATTCTTGGTGATAGTATAAACCCATTTGCGTTTCATTCGGCATATCTTCGATAAGACGTAATTTATAAGTCTCGCCACGGTCTTGGAATACTTTGATAACCTCGTCACGCGGTGTCATTTTTTTGATAACATCGTAATCTTGGTTAATCAATTGCGTCATGCGCGCTTCGATTTTTTCCATGTCTTCTGGCGTAAACGGGCGCTCGCTATAGATATCGTAATAAAAACCCTCTTCAATCACAGGACCGATAACCATCTTCACTTCAGGATACAGCTGTTTGACAGCATGACCCAGTAAGTGAGCGGTCGAGTGGCGAATGATTTCCACACCTTCCTCGTCTTTTGGCGTGATGATTTGAACGCTGGCGTCTTCGCTAATCGGGTCACACGCATCAACTAATTTACCGTTGACACGTCCTGCAACGGTGGCTTTGGCAAGCCCTGCGCCGATGCTTTGTGCCACTTCCATGACTGACGTTTGTCCATCAAATTGTTTAATATCGCCGTTTGGTAAGGTAATGGCTACCATAATTGCTCCTGTTGTCCTTTGGCAGTGATGACCGTTACTATCGGTCATGTAACCGTGAGAGATGGGAATAAAAAAAGGGAAAAACTCTGCCCATCCAGACTTACCGTGTCTAGGTAGGCATTACAATCCCATGAATTCGTCGCTTTGCAAAAAGCGTAAACGAGATATTATAGCAAATTGCGGTGATGAAACCAACTTGCTGATTGAATTGCTTGCAGTTATGGCAGAAAATTAGGCAGCTCATGATATGCGTGTAAAAAACACTACAATAGACGACAGCCAATGCTTGGTATCTACAGTTTGACTGGGTGTCTTTAATTTGACAGGGTGTCTTTAATTTGACTAGGTGTCCTGACACTAAGCTGTTTGTCTTTACACCAACAAGTTACAGGAATAATCTAGATTACCCGTGGCAAAACTTATATAACTACAGGATAGTGAGTGCTATGCTTCATAACAACACGATTGATTAAGGGCATTTTTATGTCAGTTGATTTTTCCAATACATTAATTGTGGCGGTCTCTGCCACGGCATTGTTTGACCTATCAGAGTCTGAGCGGTTTTTTCAACAAGCGTTAACCGAAGACCCAGAAACGGCGATTGATAAATTTCGCAGCTATATGATTGAACGCGAAAATGACCCCCTGCAAACTGGGACGGGTTATCCGCTTATCAAAGCCTTACTCAATCTCAATCACCATTGTGCAGCCGATGACAAGGGCGAGGGCATTGCTGCGCCCATGGTTGAAGTGGTGATTATGTCAAAAAACAGCCCAGATACCGGTATTCAAGTATTAAATGCGCTGCGTAGTCATGGACTACCGATTAGTCGCTCGGCATTTACCTCAGGCGAAGGGGTTGCGGATTATGTGGCAGATTTTAAGGTAGATTTGTTTTTGACCACCAATCATGACGATGCCCAGCAAGTCACCGATGCAGGCGTGTGTGCCTGCGCGATATTAGACGCGCCGCCCATTGATATGAAAGAGCTAGACACCAATCAGCTACGCATTGCATTTGATGGCGATGCCGTGTTATTTGATGAAGCAGGGGAGCTATTGTCGCGCCAGCAAGGACTCAAAGCGTTTCATGATTATGAAGCCAAAATGAGTGATGTGCCGATGAATAAAGGCCCGTATGCGGATTTTTTAATTAAACTCTCTAAACTACAAAAACGCCTGCCTGCTAAAATCAAGCATCCACCCATTCAAATTGCACTGGTGACCGCACGCAATGCGCCTGCTGATTTGCGCGCCATTAAGACATTACGTGATTGGGGCGTCAATGTGGATTTGGCATTCTTTTTAGGGGGCTTAGATAAACGCCATGTACTGCAAACCTTTGCCCCGCATATTTTCTTCGATGACTCCATTCATAATTACGAATCTGCTAAAGGCGTAGTACCTTCAGGGCTAGTGCCTTATAGTTCAAAATCAAAATTGTATGTCAAACAAACTGATGCCACAGCAAGCCAAAACCTTGTAGAGATTCATCAAGGATAAAATTCATAGATTGTATAAAAACCTCCATATAAAAAAATACCGCTTATGGTAAGCGGTATTTTTTATTGAACATTGGAATTGAACATTGGATTAGTGGTCAGATGCACCTGACGCACCGATACCGGTTAATGAACGCACATACTGTGCATCAAAGCCTTTTCTATCTAACTCAGCGCGTGGTGAGTTGTCAGTGATAGAGGCGATCCACGCTAGAATGAAGGTCACAGGCATACTAAATAAAGCCACGTTTTTGTAGGGAAAAGCCGGTGATTCGTGTTTCATGATATCGACCCAAACCGCAGGTCCTAAGATAATCAGTAACACTGCGACTGCTAAGCCCCCAAACCCACCGATTACCGCACCACGAGTGGTTAAACCACGCCAGAACATCGCTAACAAAAGAATCGGGAAGTTGGCGGATGCCGCGACCGCAAATACCAAACTTGCAATGAACGCAAGGTTTTGGTTTTCAAAGATAATACCGGTCACGATTGACAATAAACTTAACGCAACCACGGTAATTTTTGATGCACGCATCTCTTGTTCAGGTCTCGCTTGACCTTTTCTGATAACACTCGCATACAAGTCGTGGCTGACCGCTGAAGCGCCTGATAACGTCAAACCTGCCACCACCGCTAGGATAGTCGCAAAAGCAACCGCAGAGATAAAGCCTAAGAATAAGTTACCACCCACGGCATGAGACAAGTGAATCGCTGCCATGTTGGCACCACCGATGAGTGCCTGTGAGCTTACGCCATCTTTAACGATTGTCGTGAAATAATCTGGATGTTCAGCTAGGATAACGATGGCACCCAAACCAATGAGAACGATCATGAAATACACGTAAGCAATACAGCTAGCGGCCACTAATACAGATTTACGGGCTTGTTTGGCATCTGGCACGGTGAAGAAACGCATTAGTACGTGTGGTAAACCTGCTGTACCAAACAATAGACCCAAACCTAATGAGACAGACTCAATAGGATTGTTTACCAATTTACCAGGTGACAAGATTGCTTCATGTTTGCTATGGACAGCGACGGCTGACGTAAATAATTTGTCAAAGCTAAAGCCAACATGATTCATGACCATAAATGCCATGAAAGTCGCACCCGACATCAGCAAAATAGCTTTGATGATCTGTACCCAAGTGGTGGCTAGCATACCGCCAAATAGTACGTAAATCATCATCAAAATACCCACGACTAGTACAGCATAGACATAGTCTAAACCAAATAATAACTCAATTAGTTTACCCGCACCTACCATCTGCGCAACCAAGTAGAGTGCTACGACGACCAAGGTACCAGATGCAGCAAAAATACGTACGGGGGTTTGGGAAAAACGATAAGATGCCACATCGGCAAAAGTAAATTTACCCAAGTTACGCAAACGTTCAGCGATTAAGAATAAAATAATCGGCCAGCCAATCAAGAAGGCTAGCGTATAAATCATGCCATCATAACCGACGGTAAAAACCATACTCGATAACCCCAAAAAGGTTACCGCTGACATATAGTCCCCGGCAATGGCGATCCCGTTTTTGGTACCTGAGATACCGCCGCCCGCGGTATAAAAGTCGCTAGCGGTTTTGTTTTGTTTTGACGCCCAGTAAGTAATACCGAGTGTTGCCAAAACGAAAATCAAGAACATGATAATTGCTGAAATATTCAGCGGTTGTTTTTTTACTTCGCCTTCAAGGGCGCCCGCTGCCCATGCTGGCATCTGTGCCATTAGACCTATGAGCATCAAGCTTGCGGCAGTAGAGAGCTTACCGATGCGCTTGCTAAGGCCTTTTAGAGCCACGCCATTATACTGTTGTTGTAACATGCCACCCTCCATGGTGTCAAAATGAATGCCAAAATTGATATCAAATTTTTACTACCGAAATCGAAAACCCAACACAATCCCTGTGTAGTTAAACTTTACCACTGTTGATATCATCGATGACTTTACGAGTCATCGTGTCAAATTCACCGTTTGCTTTTTTGACATATATCCAAGTGATGAGTGGTACAAAAATGATGAAAGCTACGAAAATATAAAAACCTACAGGCGTCATCGAACCTGCGACAACTGGTTTTGCAAACATGCTTGGGTTAAATCCCACGAGTAGCAGATAACCGAACCAAAAAACTAGCGTGATAATGGTAAAAATAAGACCTAGGCTAGTTTTTTTCTTTGCCATGCTTTGGAATTCAGGATGATTCATGATGCGCTGAATTTGTGCCTCATCCATGGTAACGCTCCTTGTAAATGAATGAAAAGACAACTCATTGATGATTGATTCAACAATCAGTGTCAAAACCGACAAGGAAGATAGCGATTGGGTGACAATAACAGTAGACAACAATATGGTGAAGCAAGTCCGCTATGCTAAACGTGATAGATTGTCTTAAATGATACAAACAATCTCATCTTCCTGATTAGTTGCTATTATTAAATGAAAATTGTTAAAAAATCTAGCTATTTTTTCTCAAACTGTAAAAAAATTGTAGAATGTTAGTTGAAAATTAGTGGCAACGTTATCAAAGTAGCCAAAATTATTAATTGTTATTAGACATAACTTGATACTCATAATTGTGACTAATCATCATTGTGTAGTCATTGCACCTAATCATGACTGTAACGCCCAATGACCATTAAAAATTATAAAACTATCCATGATAGATAAATCATAGAGGATAGATAAATCATTGAGCGTACCTACCGCCATTTAAACCAAACGGCATTTATTTGCCTCGAGTCTTACACATACCGTCTTTGCAGTCTGCTGCAACTTTACCGTAGGCAAGTTCGGTCATCCAGTTGGGTACACGGTTGCGATGTCGCGCAAAAATAGGGTAAATCCTATCACTGGCTTGTTTCACCACAGGCCATTCAAACACGGTTGCAAATGGCAGTTGTGCGGTTTTATACAGTAGTCGTACAGCATCCATGCCTTTTTGCATGTTCCCCTGTTTATCTTGCACACACAGATAAGTCATCGCCTCATCTTCGCTGATACCAAATTTGGCAAGTTCGTCCCGTGCGTCATCAATCGCCATGATGCGAATGGCGCCAGGTTTTTTCTCTACCATATGCAAGGCCTCAGTACGGCAGACAGGGCAGGTATCATCATAGTACATGGTAATCATATTAACAGTCTCCGAAGATTAGCTTTTTAGGGCATCTAATACGGTCAAGTCGTTAAATTCAAAACCTTGATCCAGTAACGCTGTGGGCACAACGCGCTGCCCATCCAACAGTAACGTCGACATTTCACCAAACATGGTCTTGACCACAAAGGCGGGCAGGGTCATCAGGGTAGGGCGGTGCAACCAAGTGCCCATCGCATCGGTAAATGCAGCATTGCTAATAGGCGTTGGATTGGTCAAATTGTAAATTTGCTGAGTGGGCAGGGTGTGAGTCAGGTTTTGTTCAATGATAAAAATCACCGCACGCACCCAATCAGTACGGCTAATCCAGCTCATGATTTGCTGACCATTGCCAAGCCTACCACCTGTGCCCATTTTAAATGGGGTAATCAGTCGTCCAACCATACCCCCCTCGGGCGCAATCACCACCCCTGTACGCACAATCGCAACTGGCACAGCGTCTGTTACGGCATCTGTTACAGTATCTTGGGCAGTCAAAGCTAGCTGCTCCCATGCCTGACAAATTTCGTGAGCAAAGTCGGTTTTTGTCATGGGGCTGGTTTCATCAAGCGCGGTTGGGTCATTTTCCTTTTGGATACCGTACCAACCGATGGCTGAGCCGCTAATCAATAGTTTTGGTTTGTTGCCGATTCGCTCAATATAGTCAATTACCGCTTGTGTGGGTTTTAGTCGACTATCAAACAATTCTTGTTTACGCGCATCCGTCCAACGGCTTTCGGCAATACCCGCACCCGCCAGATTGATGATGACATCATACGTCTGATCGGTGCTGGCAAGATCGTCATAGCTAATAACGTCATCTGCGATATTTTTGGTTTTCTCTTTTTCTACAGAACGAGATACCCAAGTGACTGACGCAGTGTCACCTTGTACACCATGGGTTTTTAACGATTGTGTTAACGCTGTGCCTAAAAATCCTGAACCGCCTGTGATAAGTATTTTCATCATTTATTTCCTTTTTTCTGTCAAAACTGAAATTTATGGGTAAAAAATATTAGTTTTTGGATGGTTTAAGGGTAAAAAAACCACTTAACATGGCTATTAGCCCTGAAATACATCCCATCATTACAATCACAGTAGCCACTTTTAGTACCTCACTAAAATTGGGCGGCGATAAATTATTGGTTAGCAGGATAAAACCCAAAATAAATAAAATCGCTAAAACCAGATTAACCATAAAAAACGCCATATAATTGACATATCGAATGTGGCGTATGACCACTAACCATAGCCCTGTCAAAAAAGTGGGTAAAATACCGACCAGTAACCAGACAATCGCCAGTAGTAGCATGATGGTAATATCCATGATTTTGGTATAAGCCAAAACAAAAAATGACACCACAACCACCAAAAAACTCAGCAATACACCACTACTAAAAAATTTGATGAATCGCCACCAATTCGCCTTAGCCATACCGTCAAGCCTCATCATTTCAAGAACTTCTGAATCGTTGCCCCAAGCTTTAGGATACGATTGAGCGTAGTGGATGAAAGTTTTAGCATCTCGTTCGCCCAACTGGTCAGCGTATCGACAAATTGGTGGGTGTCTTTGATACGTTGCTGTATGTCTTTGCTTTCTGTGGCAAATTCTGGCTCATTGATTAAATCCGCCAAGAATCCAACCGTCGGCGCAAGCTCTCGGCGATAGCGTTCTTCGACAATCACCTTAGCCAATTCCCACACATCCGTGCCCGTGGTGAAATAATCGCGTCTATCACCGAGCGTATGTACCGTTTGTACCAGATTTAAACTCTGCAATTCCTTGATACTATTGCTCACATTTGAACGCGCCACGCCTAAGGTCTCTTGGATTTCTTCGGCATTCATCGGCTTGCCTGCCAAAAATAACAAGGCATGAATCTGGGCAACGGTACGGTTTACGCCCCATTTATTGCCCATTTCGCCCCAGTGTAAGACAAATTTTTCCATAGTAGGTGTGAGTTGCACTTTTTAGCCCTGTGTGTAAGTAAATAGATATAAGTCAATCAATTTTTAATTATTTTGAGCTTTTTATATATTTCTGTCAATACAGAAATTTTGAAAATTGTAAAAATTTTGTGGTTGGGTTTGGATTGTTGACCTTACAAGTCGCGTTTTATTTCCCAAAAAAAAATAATTTCGGTAAGATGAAGTGGCTCATTGTATCTTTTTTTTGATATTTATTTTTTTGGTATTTATTTCTTTGGTATAAGGATGACCCATGATGGCAACCCAAACACAACAACCCACCTTTCAAAAAGTCACGTATGATGTTGCAGATAGCGTTGCGACGATTACCCTAAATGACCCTGCATCTTTAAATGCCCTTGACAGCACCATGAAAGGCGAGCTATTGCAAGCCCTAAGCCATGCTGAATATGACGATACCGCCAAAGTCATCGTATTAACAGGCGCGGGCAAGGGCTTTTCAAGCGGTGGCGATATCCGCGAGATGTTAGGCTCAACCGAAACCCGCCAAGCGGTGCTAAAAATGGCACACGGGCTGACCACCGGCGTGGGCGAAATCAGCCGAAAGCTGCGAAAAATCAGTAAGCCCATCATCGCCCGTATCAACGGAGCAGCGGCAGGGGCGGGCATGAACATCGCGTTGGCGTGTGATTTTCGGGTGTCAAGCGACAATGCCAAGTTTTTGCAGGCGTTTGTCAATATCGGGCTTGTGCCTGATGCGGGCGGGATTTATCAGTTAACCCAACTGATTGGGGCGGCAAAGACCACCGAGCTTGTGATGCTTGGCGAGCAGTTTGATGCCAAAAAAGCCCAAGATTTAGGCTTAGTCAATGCTATCGTGCCAGCCGATGAGCTTGATGCCGCGGTGAAAAAACTCACCGACCGTTTAACAAGCTTGCCTGCTTTGACATTGGCGGCGATGAAACAGACCATTAACCAAGTGGCGTACAGTGGACTTGATACCGCCATTGATGCAGAAGTCATGTACCAAATGCAGATGGCAACCACGGACGACTTTAAAGAAGGCGTGTCGGCATTTATGCAAAAACGTCCTGCCCAGTTTAAAGGGCATTAATCTGTAAAAAATCAACTGAAAGAAAAATAGCGTTGTCACCGACGCTATTTTTTTTGTGTACCATAATGCCCAAACTGGTAACGGATTTTGTTATCGCGGATTTCGCCAATAAAAAAACGATATAAATTGGCATGCAGGTATTTCCAACCCGTATTAAAATAGCCATCTTGCTGCAAGCGGCGTGGGTCAAAGCGAAAGGTGAGCGGTAGCATCTGATAGCGGGTGATTTTTTTGGCGCGATTGACATAGTCACAATCTTCACACAGGGTGATAGACTCATCAAAACCACCCAATTGCTCATGCACAGATTTACTGGAAAAAATACACGCACCGACCGCCGTTGGCGATAAAAATTGGCTAGCAAAAATACCTATGTTAAACAGCTGATAAGCCACCGTAAACCAAGGTTTTAGGTGGTCAGCGTTCATATACACGCCGGCTACTTTTAGGGATTTTTTATCCAATAATTGGCTGGCTTTTTGCAAAAAGTCTGCATCCAACCGCACATCGGCATCGAGGAACAGTATTCGTTCATTTTTGGCTAGGTTTGCCCCTGTATTACGACCCAAGCTGACGCCACGCTTTGGCATTTTATGTACGCTTATCGCGGGCAACTGATGGCGAAAACTGGCTGCAATTTGACAGGTGTCATCTTCGCTGTTGGAATCCACCACGATGACTTCAAAATTTTGGTAGCTTTGCTGGGCTAAGTCACGCAAAATATTACTGATACGTTCGGCTTCGTTTAGGGTAATAATCACAATGCTAATTGGCGTCATAAGCTCATTCACAAGGGCAACAATCGTTTAAAATGGCAGTTTTTTAGATTTTTTATGATAAATGAACAATATGACGATTTGGTGATTGCCAAAAAAGTTTTGAGTGCTAAGCTAGGGAATGAGTAATCGAGCGGATGCAAGGTACAATGGGCGATGGCATGGTAACAAGTTAGAAGGAATGAAGTATGTGCATTGTGGCGTTGGCTTGGCAGCTGTTTGAGGATAAACCCTTGGTATTATTATCCAATCGGGATGAATTTTTGCAGCGTCCTACACGCGCACTGCATGAATGGCAGTTGCCGAATGGACAAAAAATCATCGCGGGGCAAGATACGCAAGCAGGGGGCACTTGGTTGGGTATCGATCCTGTACATGGGCGCTGGGGGGTGATTTTGAACTACCGAGAGATTATCAAAGATAAGCCTGTCTTTGCCACCTCCCGCGGTCAGCTAATCCTTGATTATTTAAGTGGTGAGTGGTCGCCGCTAGCTTTCGCAAGGCAAATAGACTTGCCGTCATACGATGGGTTCAATCTAGTCATCGGCGATCGGCAGCAAGCGGTGCTACTTAATAATAAAGGGTATGGCATCGAAGTATTGGCAAAAGGCTTATACGTGTTATCCAATGGTCAACCAAATACGGCATGGTTTAAAACGGAAAAACTGCGCAGGCGAGTACGACAAGAGTTGTTGCCGCTGCTTGCTGGGCATGGGGATTGGCAAACAGCCAATTGGAAAAACGTGGCATTTGAAATACTGCAAGACAGTGAACGAGCGCCTATCACCCAGCTACCTGATACAGGCGTAGGCATGGAGACAGAGTTGGCGTTGTCTTCCATCTTTATTCCTGCCAATCGCCTCGATAAATTGCTGGGAAATAGCTATGGGACGCGCGTGAGTACCTTGCTCACCATCACTCATACAGGGTTTGATATGCAAGAAAAAAACCTTGAAAATGACGCTATCATCCGTATCACGCCCGATGTTAACGCCACATAATCAATGAAAAAAACAGCCGCAAAATCAAAAAAATAGACAATAAAATGGACTATCCATCAACCGTAAGCTTAACGGATATGCCCAAACATCATCATCAGCTCAGTATCGAGCCTATTAAAATCTAATTCGATAGTGTTATCCAAAAAAATCACTTCAATACGGTTATCGGTTTGTGGCTCACAGGCCACCAAATCGAGCGAATCTGGGGTAAAATTCATGGTTTGCCATTGCTCATCATGCGTATGTTTGATATGAACCACCGATTTGATACGTTGCCAGTTGGGCAGTGCCAAAAGCCATTCCATCAGCACAGTCATATCAATTGTCCAGTCGGCTGACACCCGCCAGCCGATGATTTGATAGCCGTTTTGCACATCATGATAGCGAAATGGCAAGTCATCATTGGCAGCTGTTGGTGATTTGGTCGGGTCAGCTTGGGTGGTGAATAGAGCGGGGGACTGACCAAAGCTCGTTAAGCTAATTTTTTGGTAGTGGCTGCGCTCGGCAAGCACTTGGCTTGATTGCTTGAGCGCTTGTTGCAATTGCCGCAGATTGTCTTCGCTCAGTGTTTGTTCTGCTTGCCAAATCAAGTTTGCTTTAGGGTTTAAGCCCTTTACCCATGCGGTCAGTTGGGTTTTTTGGGTGTCATCCAACCCATGAAAGCGATTAATCACCACCACATCACAAAATCGCACATGCGCTTGGTAGCCTTCATTGTCACGATAACGAGCATCTTGTGACGATACTGATGGCGGATTTTAGCGATAGCGCAGTTTGCCAATGCGGTGCAGATAGTTGCTCAATCAGCTCGCGCGGGTGTGCAAGCCCTGTCGGCTCAATCCATAATCGGTCAGGTCTATACTCAGAAGTCAAGCGAGCGAGCGCAATCTGTAGCGGCAGTTGCGAACTGCAGCAGATACAGCCACCAGATACTTGGCGAATCGCTAAATCATGGTCAGCATTACCCATGAATAGCTTTTCATCAATACCGATTTGACCCGCTTCATTGACCAAAATCGCCCACTTTTCTTGTTGCTGAAAATGCGTAATACAGGCATTGATAAAACTGGTTTTACCAGAACCTAAAAAGCCCATCACAAGGTGACAGGCTGTATTTATAATCAACGGTTTTATCATAAAAGTTCTTAACTCTGTTAATCTAGCTTTCTTAATACGCTCTTCTAATTGGCTTTTTTAATCCGCTCTTTTAAATAGCGCTTGTTTAGCTGTCTGCCCCATCGGGTACAAACACGTAGCCTACGCCCCAAACAGTTTGGATATAGCGCGCTTGCGAAGGGTTATCTTCGATAAGGCGGCGTAAACGCGATACTTGCACATCAATTGAGCGCTCCATTGCGCCCCATTCACGGCCGCGTGCCAGATTCATCAGTTTATCACGGGTTAATGGCTCACGGGGATGTTGTACCAAGGCTTTTAATACACTAAATTCACCTGTGGTTAAGGTCACGATATTGCCATCACGTTTTAGGGTGCGCGTTGATAAATCTAATGTCCATGAGCCAAATTCGACCACTTCCATTTGCTGACTGGGTGCACCTGGCAATTCACGCGTTTGCCGACGCAACACGGCTTTTATACGTGCCAATAATTCTTTGGGGTTAAAGGGTTTTGGCAGATAATCATCCGCGCCTGCTTCAAGTCCCGCGATACGATCGGCATCGGAACCTTTAGCGGTCAACATAATAATCGGGATATCGGAGTTTTCTGCGCGTAAGCGATGGCAAATACTGATACCGTCTTCGTTAGGCAGCATCAAATCAAGCACAATCAGCGAAAATAATTCACGCTGCATCAATTTGTCCATTTGGCTACCATCATGCGCAGTACGTACGATATAACCATCGTCTTCTAAGAAACGTTGCAACAAAGTGCGAAGGCGCGCATCATCATCAACGACTAAAATGCGCTGATTCATATCGCCGGCGGCTGATTGATTGGGGGTAGATTCTACAGTGGGGTTGATGTCGTCACTCATTGATTATTTTCCTCATTTTTATCGTCGATATTCCTATCACCCATATTCCTATCACTAACGTTATTTTCACTCGAATATTATTTTCGCTACATAGTTTTTATAAATACCCAATTGTTTTTTATAAACGCTAAACATGTTCCATTAGCGTGCTGAACTGAACCTTATAATTAATAGTTAGGACAGGCAATGCTATAAAATATATGGGTATAAAAATTTTTATTAGGGACTGATAAAGGTATTTTGAAACGATTGGTTACAACTTGCAAGCATTATCAATCTTATTATTCAGCCAAATTTGCGTGGTTATGCGGTTATTAAAGCAAAAAAATGTGTCGATTGCTGTAGTGATTTTGCTAAGAATGCGACGTTAGCTGATAGGGTAGTCACTTATTATATAGTCATTACTTAGCAAAATTTTAGTCTAACGACAGCCATAGGACTGGCAAGGTAACAATTCACTAAAGATTTTTGTTAAAATAGCGTTTACCTATTATCTTTTTGTATTGTTTTGTTATAATGCGTGAACTCTGAAGTTTTGAGTTCATCCTTATAAGTGTTAGGCAAAAATATGACTACAAACGTTACTGCCATTGCGGCTAATCCAGCGGTAGATGTACTCTCTGAGCAAGTCCAGCAAGCCATTTATCAAAAATTAGCTGCCAATCTTGGTATCAAACTCAACCAAATGATGGCATTCGTCAAACTCTACGATGATGGCGCGACGATTCCGTTTATTGCACGCTATCGTAAAGACCAAACCGGCGGGCTCGATGACGTGCAGTTGCGTAGTCTGGAAAAATCGCTGAGCTATGAACGAGATATGGCCATTCGCCGCCAAAAAATCATTGAGCTGTTGACTTCACAAAATAAGCTGACCGATGAATTGAGTGAACGCATCAATCAAGCGGCATCCAAACTTGAATTAGAAGACATTTATTTGCCGTATCGTCCGCGCCGCCGCTCACTGGCAACCCAAGCCCGTGAAGCAGGACTTGAGCCAATTGCCTTGGCGGTTTTAAATGAGTCGGTAAGCCCAGCCTCAGCATTATCAGATTACCAAGCGCCAGCGCCTGTACAGGATGACAACGGCGAAGCCGAAGCGTCAATTTTTGAAGATAAAGAAAAACAGCTATCAGGCATCGGTGCCATTATTATCGATGAGTGGACACAGCAGCTTGACCTACTCGATAAACTGCGCGTCGGCTTTGGTAAAATTGCCCAAATTCATAGCCGTCTAGTGGGCGAAGAAAAACGGGAAGTCGGCGAAAAATACAAAGACTATTTTGACCACACTGAAAGCTTGGCGCGTCTACCCAATCATCGATTATTAGCGATGCTACGCGGTCGCCAAGACAACGTACTGACGATTGCGATTGAAGGTGATGATGCGCCATTTATCCAGCAAATTAATCACGCATTTAACTTAACGGCTGCCGAGCCTAGTGACCGTCAACAGTTTTTATTGTCGCTGGGCAAAAAACTGTGGTTGGACAAATGGCGTCCGCATATTGAGCATCGTTTGCTCACAGAAAAACGCTTAACGGCTGAATCAGCCGCAATTGACGTGTTTGCAAACAATTTACAGCATTTATTAATGGCAGCGCCAGCCGGTCAAAAAACGATTTTAGGCGTCGATCCGGGTATCCGTCATGGGGTCAAAATGGCCGTGGTTGATAGCCTAGGTCATGTTGCCAAAAATAGCGATGATAGTTTTGCGATTGCAACAGTGTATCCATTTGCCCCAGACAATAAAATCGATGAAGCCAAACAAACCATTGCCGATTTACTCAAAAATCACCATGTGCATTTAATCGCCATTGGTAATGGTACGGCTAGCCGTGAGACAGATGCCTTAATCAAAGAAATTTTGGCAGAAAACAGCGCGCAGGGCACTGGGGATATCAAAGCCGTGCCTGTAGTGGTCAATGAGTCTGGTGCGTCTGTGTATTCAGCCAGCGAACTGGCATCGCAAGAATTACAAGAGCTTGATGTATCCATTCGTGGGGCGGTATCGATTGCCCGTCGTTTGCAAGATCCCTTGTCTGAGCTGGTTAAAGTCGATCCCAAAGCCATTGGCGTGGGTCAATATCAGCATGACGTCAACCAAACGCAGCTGGCTGATAGTTTAACCAAAGTCACGCAAGACTGTGTGAATGCAGTAGGCGTAGACGTCAACACCGCAAGCCCTGCGATTTTGTCTTATATCGCAGGTCTCAATGTCAATGTAGCACAGCAAATTGTCAACTACCGCAACGAACATGGCGCATTTGCCAACCGTGAACAGCTCAAAAACGTACCAAGATTGGGTACCAAGACTTTTGAACAAGCGGCAGGTTTTTTACGCATTCGTGGCGGTGATGAGCCGTTAGATGCGACAGGGTTACACCCAGAAAACTACGAGATGGTCAAACAATGGCTGGCTTCAACTGACAACAATCTCAACGATGTGCTAGGTGACGAGTCAGCGCTTAACAATCTGACCGCTTCATTGGTCGCTGCTGCAAACGATGAGGTTAACGATGCCGAGCAAGCAACGCTGAAAGCCGCTGCCATCAAACAAGAATTAGCCAAACCTGCACACGATCCAAGACCGAGCTTTAAAACAGCGCAGTTCCGTGACGATGTCAATAGCCTCAACGATTTAACCGAAGGCATGACGCTTGAAGGCGTGGTCACCAATGTGACAAGTTTTGGTTGTTTTGTTGATGTTGGCGTACATCAAGATGGCTTGGTGCATATCTCAGAGATGGGTAACGAGTTTATCGCCGACCCGTTAAATCATGTCAAACCAGGTGATATCGTCACCGTTCGCGTAATTTCAGTGGATGCAGAACGTAAACGCGTGGGCTTTAGCATGAAGTCAGACACCCCAATGGTAGCCAAAGCTACTGAAAAAGCACCCGCTAATAAAGCAAAAAATACCAACCAATCAGTGGATGGTACGGCGAAAAAACACGCAGACCCTATCGAGCGCGGCGGTAAATCAGCCAAATATTCGGGCAAACCTCAACGTAGTGACAAAGCCGCTAAACCGCAAAACCAAGCAGCCGACAAACCGCAAAAAATTGGTAGCTTAGGTGCATTGTTGGCGCAAGCAGGTCTAAAAAAATCAACATAAACCCCGCATCATTGGTAAACGTGCATCTAAATGGATAAATCCATTTAGATGTTGCGATTGGTGATACAAGGTTTCGAGTGAGTGATGGTGAATTTTTTACAAGCATTTTGGCAAGCGACTCGCCCACGCACTTATCCATTAGCGGTAGCTGGCATCATAGTGGCCAATGCGTTGGCATACTCGCGTATTGGTAGCTTTAACAGCAAAAATTGGCAAATCTTTTTGCTAAGCCTTTGGGTTGCCTTAGGACTACAGATTTTATCCAATTTAGCCAACGACTATGGCGATGGTATACGGGGTACGGATGCCCATCGACTCGACAGACAGACTGCCCAAGGGACAATCAACCCCAAGACCCTCAAGAAATTAATCATAAGTTGGGCACTGTTTATTTTTAGCTGCGGTATTGGCTTACTTTGGCTGAGCTTTAACAGTCTGACCGATTTCTTCACCTTCTTAGCATTGGGCATCATCGCGATTATCGCCGCAGTGACCTATACCATGGGTAAAAACCCTTATGGGTACAATGCGAAAGGCGAAATAGCAGTATTTTTATTTTTCGGCTTAGTTAATGTATTAGGGGGCGTGTACCTACAAACACAATTTATCCGCGTGATGGATATTATTGCTGCCGTGGTGATCGGACTGCTATGCACTTGCGTATTGATGATTAACAATATGCGGGATTTTGACACAGATACAGGTGCTGGTAAAAATACCCTTGCCACTACCTTAGGCAAAGAGGGCATGAGCCACCTGTATCGGTTTATGTTGTTGGGTGCTTACTTTTTACTCATTACCTTTGTGACCTTGCGACAAAATTTTTATCTATTAAGCTTACTTGTTCTAGTATCACCGATTGCCAAGCATCTTAAAATGGTTCGTCATTATAGTGATGAAAATATCCCCGCAAACGCACTAGCACCAGAACTAGCCAAAATTGTCTTAATCACTTTGGCAACCAGTATATTGATGAGTGTAAGTATTCTTATCTTTAACTATAAAAAACTAATTTGAAAATAAATGAAAAAACTTTTCAGATTGATATTGACAGGCAAAAAGAAAAGCGTATAATACGCACTCACTGGCAGCGACTACAG
>OBMA010000924.1_pt1 | contig 17810 bp, 7 predicted proteins | sample 1539141 | NCBI WGS metagenome assembly OBMA01 (sample SAMEA3991484, study PRJEB22521) | metagenome | biome: anthropogenic terrestrial biome; feature: sewage plant; material: raw primary sludge | place: Sweden | collected 2012-09-26 | reverse complement strand
CAACAACGAATAAGGTATAGCAAAGTTTAAAGAATTATTTTAATTATCCCTATAAAATGAAACCGATATTTGAGATTTGTTTGGGCCTTTTTCTCTCCCATGAGCAGTGAAGCCTACAGCAGAACCGTCCCAATTTTCGTCGGTGATTTTTTCTGAAATTTGATAAAGCTGAGACTTAAAATTACCTGATATTTTTCTAATGTTTGATATTTTCTGGAAAACGCCATTAGCAATTCCTTGGCTGTTTTCGTTTAAATTTCCCTGTATGTCCGATAATTTATAATTTGTGAACTCATTTGAAGCGCCTTTTGTATAACAAATCTGCTGGGCCAAGCCTGGGAAAGGCAGAGCTGTCTTCTCGCCAAGTTTGAGAATCAAACAGTTTTGGTTTAGTTCACTTCCTGAAGTATTCATATTTACTCCTAAGTATAGGTCTAGAGGTTCAAATGTTGTTTTGATTTTTTCATTCACATAATTCGAAGGTAGCTCGACGTATTTTGGTTTAATTAGGTCATATAACCTTTGCGGTTCATTGATACCATCATTTTCGAGCTTGTTGATAAGCTCGATGATTAATGAAAACATTAAGATTACAACTCCTAGCCCACAGGATATCATATTGGCCGGATTTTCACCTACAGAAAAACATGATACCATAGTTTGAATTACTTGAAGTGTTAGTTTAGTGTCATCCAGTTTCTTTTCACTAACAGATTTTGTAGCGGCAGGTGCAGGTGCAGTAGAAGTTGATGTCACCGTTTCATATACAGTTTTAATGATTGTAACAGTATCTATCATGTCATCATCATGGAATGCAAAAAGAAGACCCAGGAGTGGGACGAACGAAGCAAGTATTCTGTAAATACCAACCATTTCTTTTTATCTGGCGCTTTATATGTTTATGAATAGTACGTTATGAGGATTGTTTTTTTACAAATGTTTGTGAATGACACTAATGGTAATTCCCTCTTTAGTTAGAAGTAATGGAAAATTAGTACTTTCTAATTCTTGTGATCAACGCTTTTTCAACGTTGCCATCATCAACAGAATCTCGATCTGCTAGCCAACATCAAAAAATTGTTTGCCGCACATCACGTAACCGAACTTTCAGTACCACAAAAACTAATATGCACGGCGCTTGAAAAGTGCTTTAATTTTGTAAACTATTTTGTTTTGTAAATTTCTAGGCAGTTGAGGCTACCGTCGTGACCACAGAAAGAAAACATCTTCAAAACACTTTAGTGACTGTCCATATAGCCGCCGAAGTTAGTCGCTGATATAATTTGAAACCTACATTATTATTTGTTCGTTTGGAAGACACGTTAGGTTTAGTATCAATAAACTTCCCATCCGAAACACTTATTCTACTAGTGTGTTTCATAATGCGTAAGCCAGCACGTATATATTCATCTCAATTTGTTACACACTTAACATACTATATAATTCCTGACAAAATGCCCAGCTCATAATCATCGGTAGTCCAATTCAAGAACGGGGGAACTGAATTTGGGAGTAATCAAAAAAAAAAAAGACGTTACTTCATCGTTTTTGTTGTCATTGTACACTTCTTTCATTTCTTTTCAGATTTAACTTCTCTGTCCGTAGTCGGCAAATAACGGTCCTTTAAATGCAAGGGATCATCAAGAGATTTTGAGAAACTGTGAAGCCAGGTATTTATTTGTCAGCTCTGGACATCTACCGTAGTCTGTCAGCTTCCCTCTTTTTGACCTCTTTTAGTAAACTCTGAGGTGGGATGACTGACTCTGACGGAGAAAGTATGTAGATATCTCAAGAAAGTATCAGTCCACGATATAGTAGGAAATATTATACAATACGTAATGGAAGCAAAGTGTGCTCCCATGAGTTTTAGACAAATTTATGTCCCTAAAACTTCGAACTTTTAACGGGAACAATTTTGGCCGTGATAAATTCTTTTCCAACGCTTATATTGATTATCCGTTATTGGTTTTTTGTTGGACACATTAAAAGCTGGCCAATGGCGTAAGAAAAATTGAAAAAAATTCAGACATTCAAGTTGAAAGACTCCTTCATCTTCCTACTTGAGTCTATATTTTCATTGATATTTCCATAAGGGAAGGAGCAGTCAAGTTCAAGAACCAACTTTCCGCAGTTGGCAGGTCGAAAAAATAAATGCGAATTCTGTGGATCGAACACAGGACCTCCAGATAACTTGACCGAAGTTTTTTCTTCAGTCTGGCGCTCTCCCAACTGAGCTAAATCCGCATATCAGAATGAAATAAACAAGCATTCTTGTGCTTTATAAATGGTCCAACCGTCTTACTTTTAAAGAGTACATTCTAAAAGTAAGAGACGAAGACAACATTATAATAATTTTCTCAAGACATATATGTTTCACCGGCACGTTTTGTTTTCTCCCCTTTTATTTTGAGCCTGAATACTATGCTTTATAAAACTTTAATGCGCTCAACAAGTGCACCTTCCAACGGAAAAAAAGAAATTCAACAGGGAGCGATGCCATCATCACATGCACGTTTACAAGTATTTATAAGCCTTGCTACTTGCCCGTCCATTCATGACTTTAATGAGGTTCTAATTTATTGGTGCAACTCTTCAAACTAGCTGCCCAATCAGTGCTGGAATGAGTGCCAAGACAAGCGACAAACCCTGTTAATCTCCTGAAAAACAAAAATTAAGTGCTTGAGAAGACCTTCAGAAGAGTTGCATAGATAGGATGGGTGAGCGCAATTACTAGTTACGCAGTAAGTAGGTTATATGGCTGCTGGAGGGGCAGTACTGATTTAATCACAATCCGGATTAAACTTCCTCCTGAAAAAAAAAAAACTACATCAAATCAAAAGATTTTCATTCACTCTTTGGAAGGCTGTGTGACATTCTAACCTTAATTTTTTTATCACCATTCTCGAATTTTCGTGGTTCGCTTTCTTAGCGCCGTTATTCTCTCTTCTTGTCCACGTCAAAGGGAGTATGCGTAACCCCTTTCAAGGTTGAACGAAAAAAAAAAAAATTATGTCCTTCAAAATTTTTTTTGATTTAAAACTAAAAAACATTCCCTTGAAGCTTGTTATTCCGAAAGAAAGAATCTAAAATTGCAATTGGTAGTGAAAACAAATAAACAAAGACATAACCGCACTCCAATCATGTCCGAATATGCATCTAGTATTCACTCTCAAATGAAACAATTCGATACCGTATGTAAGATGGTTTTATTGGTTCCATCGTCATCATGGTTCAAATAGCCAAATGACCCGACACACGTAACCGAAGCAGTTATACTAACAAGACAGCTAATTTTCACCCTCCTTGCTACATTTTTTTCTACAGAAGTACTCGGGTAATAGAATTTTACAGCAATTAGAAAATAAAACTAATTTGCCTAAATCTTATTTAGTTGCTGGTTTAGGTTTCGCTTATCTCCTTTTGATTTTTATTAACGTGGGAGGTGTAGGTGAAATTCTTTCCAATTTTGCTGGGTTTGTGTTGCCAGCATATTTATCGTTGGTTGCTTTGAAGACACCAACGTCCACCGATGACACACAACTCTTGACCTACTGGATTGTCTTTTCATTTTTGAGTGTCATTGAATTCTGGTCCAAGGCAATTCTATATTTGATTCCATTCTACTGGTTTTTGAAAACCGTTTTCTTAATCTACATTGCCTTGCCTCAAACTGGTGGCGCTAGAATGATCTATCAAAAGATCGTAGCCCCATTCACCGACAGATATATCCTAAGAGATGTTAGCAAGACAGAAAAGGATGAAATTAGAGCTTCCGTCAATGAGGCTTCCAAGGCTACAGGTGCTTCTGTTCATTAAGAGGCAACTCACCTATATCCTCAAATCAAACTCTCCTTTTTGTTCTCTTTGTTATCTATTCTATTGAGAGCATATAAGTACATATGTTATTAGTTGTTATATATCGCTACTTAACATATAAAATATTTTGGAGTCGTTTATGGTGTCCCAGAAGATAGCATTTCTATTCATCGTGTTGTGTCGTGTCGTGTCTCTTGATATGCGCGACAGACCATCCAACGCAAGGTCATTAATCATGTTATGTTCTGTAATTTTAAAGGCATATTTTATAGAGTTTCATCGAATTTGTGATCAAACTGTTCATTGGTGATAGATGAAGAGCCATTTAAATGAAAATCCAACTTAACTCTTAACTTCAGTTTCCCAGATCCAGAAATTTTCAATGACTGCTTGCAAATTTGGCTGGCGTTTATTGTGGAAGATGGATATAACTGGCCTAGTGTTAGCTTTTGAGCTTTAGGAACGGCACAGAAAGTTTTTAAGTCAGATATTAAAGACTTTGCCTGAAAATATAAATCCAAATGTGCTAATCCAGAATTTGCAGAGAGCAAGGAAGCATATACATTCAGTGAGGAACTGTCATATATCTTGTTGGCATCCAATGGTAAGGTGACACCTGAGTTTGCCTCCACTGCCGACGAATGATTGATTGATTCTTCCTTGTTCGCATTTTTGGGCACCTGAGCAATGTCATTCTTCTCTCCAAAAATCTCTTCTAATATGTCAATTGGTTTCACATTGTCACCAGTAGAAGCCTTGCTTTCAGCCTTGCTATCCTCACCCAATAAATCTGACAGCAGATCAACTGGTTCGTTGGAGATAAGGTTTTTCGATAAAGCTTTTCCATTATCCTGTTCCTCGGTAATTTTTTCAAATTTAGGCATTGTTTCTAAAATGATCTTCTTAACAGAAATTGACTGATTGAAAAATATCTCGTATTGATTGCTTTTCATTTGCAGTGATAAATCAGTGGAATCCGTGTAGCTCAATATCAGTTGTCTAAGTTTTTCAATATTTTTCGCGTCATGGAACCTCACAGATAATTTTAATGCTGCTGTTAAAATGTAATTGATTATCTTCAGATTCGTTGCTGTGTAGAGTTCTTGCAAAGTTAGTAAGTAATCAGTAATAGATGACTCATTGATTATGTCTGCACCATTTTTATTGCCCTCGTTGAGTACTAAATCGCCATATTCGCCAATGCACCAAATCAAAACCAACTGCCAACCAATATTTTCCTCGGAAATCTCCGCTGATGTTCCATTTAGTGAAATTGTCAGCATTTTCCGTAAAAATTCAGATTTGTCGGATAACTGGCTCGTATTATTTATTATGATTAGAATATCATTAATTTTTTCATAGTTGATAAACGATCCCACTAATTTTAAGATATTAAAGAAAACATCTAATTTCCAGCTTTCATCTTTGACAACGCGGGTATCAAAAGTGTCAATTAAGTGATCTATAGTGTATATTATGAGATCTTTTGAATCTTCATCCTGTTTTGCCAAAAATTTCATCAATTCGTTAACCAATTCCACTAAATTTGAATCGTCCAAGATGGCGAAGCTCAACTCTAACGCTCTCATGCGGATCGACACATCGGTATCCTGCAGACAATGAGAAATGAATTTTCTATGCCTTTGTACTGCGGTAGGCTCTTGGGGAACAACTTTTAATAAGGTGTTTAATGAAACGTATTTAGTATTATTATCTTTTCCTGCAAGAAACTTGGCCAAGATGTTAATACCAAGGACACGTAGAGGCTGGTTCAAATCCAACGAAAAGATCGTCTTCACGGTCTCATAAAGAATGGCCTGTCCGCTGTTTTTCGTTGAATCCGTATTCGTCGCAATACGAGTCAATAAATCGCAGAAATTATCTTTGTAGTCCAAAACATTGTTCGAATTTAAGAGCTCACCAACTTGAAAGTATAGTTTTAAAGTGTAAATTATTTCACACTGCAGAAATGGGTCACAAATACCTTGGACATCATATCCAGGTTCAATATTTTTAGAATTCATATTTTCCAAACGAATGAAAAAATCACGCAAAAGTAAAGATAATGGAGACAAGATGTCATTGCTGTAATCAATACCGTCTTCATCTTCATCCTCATCTTTTTTTCTGTTCAATCCAATTAACAAAATAGATTGTATGATTTTCGTAACACCTAAAAGTACACCGTGAGTACATATTGAATGACTAGACAATATCTTAGTAATGTCTTCGATGTTGAAGATTTCTAAAAGTGAAACGTCTTTGAAAATTAGTTTGGCAGCACATTGAAGCGCTTTTTTCAAGAGGAAAGGGTCTCTTGAATTTTTGATGATATTTTCGACGTCTGGGTATAAATCTCTGGCTAATTCAGGGGAGCTCAAAAAGCCTAATGAGGTTAGTGCAAGTGACACTGCATATTTGTTGGGATGATGCAAATCATTGTTCAACATGTTCGTTAAGAGTGTCAATAAATCTTCAGATTCGTCCAACAATAAAGTTGCGGCCAGATAGCCTAATCTTTTATCGACAAAATCGTCAGAAGCAATTAAATTGATAGACTCCACCTGACCGAAATGTGTCTTTTCCCCTAGAATGTATAGATACAGAAGTTTCTGGATATTTACTCGCCTTTTTTCATGTGGTAGATGGTCATCTCTCAATTTTGTCCTAATTTTAGCAGATTGTTTCGTTATAATTGCCCTTTCATCTGCCAGTGTTTTAGCACCACGAACGTCTTTGATAAAGCTTCTCAACGAAGAGCCCATTATGGTGTTCAGGTCTTTCTCGTTGCTAAATCAAGATGGTCAATATTTCTTCTCCAATATTAGCAGTATAAAATCTCGAAAAAGTATGATTTAGTTGTAATTCTCATATGGCCAAGCCCACTAAATTCAGTGAATACAAACAGCTAAGGACGTAAAAACTCAGAGTCGGGTAATCTTCATTTGAATTTTTTTTCTCTTAAGGTAGATAACACCAAAGAAAAGCAATCAGTAGCAAAATATGGACTTTAACGCTGTCAGTTCCAATTGAGTAATATCGTAAAGAAAGTTAGTTGTTTTCACTCGCAACCTCTCTACCTTCGTGGCCTAAAATAGATTTAAATAATCGAATAAACGGTTTGTTCTTATATGTGATACCCTCTTTCACCACCTTCCTGTAGCCCCACCTGGTATTACTTGTCCCAACCTCATTCCTCTTTCCATTATCATTTAATCAGTTTATGTTGTTCGTTGTAGGACCACACTTCCGGAATTATATACATTTACATGTATATAGAGAAGAAAGCTTCGGCGGCTAAAGAAGAGAACGATCTATTTACCCGCTCGCCCGGTGGTTTGGATGCGTGGGTTGTATAGTTTCTTTTTTTTCATTTTAAGGGATACCGCTCCCCACGTACCCCACGACCAGCCCTAGTGGAATAAGAAATGCAAAATCCGGGGTTGGCGCAGCGATTCTGCACGGCCAAACCCTGGGCTTCTTTATTTTGTAGGTCTGCCAAATGATGGCTATGCCTTACTCGGTATCACATGGAAAAGACCCCCGGCTTATTGAATCCCGTCTCCCGTTCCCTGCATAGTTGTCACGGTTTGGATTATATATATCGTCGTTTCTCTGTTTTATTTATTATGATGGCTCTCCAAGGGTAATCAGTCAGACTAGTAAGCAAAGTCAATCATGCAATCTACTGTCCCAATAGCAATGGCGAGCAACGGCAACAAGAGAGATGTCGTCCAGAACGTTTCTGCAGGCGACGAGGGTGATATATTGCAAAGGCTAGCCCGTAACAGAGAGATGATTTCTACCTCCCTCTCGCCACAAAAATCGTCAGGATTTAGTGGTAGAAGGAGGTCATCTAGTGTTAGGGACGCCCTTTCTTCTTTTTTTGGAACTGGTAATAGTCCAACATCTAGTATGGACGATTATTCCAATTTGATGAACCGTAACTATTCTACCGCATCAACTGCCATGTGTAGGGGAAACAGTTTTCCTTCAGATGTTGGCACTAAGGCTTACAATATTACGGGATCTTACCAACCGGATAGGCACAGGAATTCTGTTCCGTATACCACCATAGACCAGTTACACACAAGGCAAGACACCGGGTTGAGGAGAGAGTCAGATCCAGTCGCGGCCAAAAAAATATCTAGTAATAATGATATTGTTAGGTCATTCATAACACATCATGCTAGTAATAGCACTATGTTTATTAATAGGGTGCTATCGGACTATTTAGCGGATCGTGGTTTCATCAAGCAAACACCGTTATATAATAAGAAAAGTGTGCTGGAAATTTCCATTGCAACAAGTGCAGAATCAGTTTTCTTGCCAACTACAGAAAGTGATGAAACAGAGTATCTATCACTGATTCATGGTTCTTTAAATCAGGCGCGAACACAGCCTGTCGGGTCCACTAACACTGCAGAAAGTGATTTCCTCCCTTCATGTCCTACGATGGACACTTTGAATGAAAACAATGATTTATCACTATTTCCGTTACATACACAGCGAACCAGCCCCTCTAATACAGCAAGGACAGGTAATGCTATGGATACAAGCAATTCTGATCGTGCTTCTCCGGCCTCGAACAATAACACAACAGATGCGGATTCCTTTGTTGCGAGTGGCAATAACAACCCTATGAATAATAACAATTCTCCCGCGAGAAACAGACATCCTAATTCTCACTCGCGTTCTCTTCCTAATGCTTGGAATAGCCAAATGCCTTCATTCAGCTTTGCATTGATATTTTCCCTAAATAAATCAACTACCCTTTCTGATATTAAAGTAGAACTCACTTCTAACGTGAGAGTGGTGTGGTTCAATGGTCTCCCCCCTACGAAGAATGTTAACGAGGAATGCTATAATATAGGTTCTTTGGACTGGACCTTAAATGCAGACAACTTTAATCTTTTCATTCCGCAAGGCGCAAAGTCTCCTCTTGATATCGTTGAAAATCATTCCAATAACAGGAAATTGAAAGTGCTCCAGAAATTATCGATGAGGAAACGCCGTTCTTTCTCGAATAAAGCAGTTCTTAGGGAAAATATATTAAACAATTTAAATGCCTCGAATTCTACGAACAAGTTAAATGCTGGTGTTTATGTCTTTATTATCCCCATAGTGCTTGCCAGTCGTATTCCTGAATCGCTTTACTACCCATCAGCGAGGGTATCCTACAGCTTAAGATTAGCGACAAAATTGAAGGATGAACATACACAGTTGGTTGCATCACGGCCACGTTCTTCTTCTATCTCTTCTCCTCAAAAACTGCGTTCATATTCCTGTTCTGATTCTTATGAATATTCTCAAATTGATGACACCATAGAAGGAGAAACCTACAATAACGACAAAAATTCTACTGGAAAAATCGCATTTCCCTCCTCATGGTTAAAAAGTGCGAAGGGGCGCTTAAAAAGGAATAATTCTAACGGAAGCTCAGATAATAATGGCGCATCTTCTAGTGGTTTAGCGATGCAACATGATTCTGAAGACACTATAAATTTACAGTACCCGCTTCATTTGGTGAGAACTCCGCCAGAAATCTCTGTCACTACAGCAAATAAGCCACTTTACATTAACAAGGTTTGGGAGAATTGTCTTTCTTATGAAATTTCATTCGCCCAAAAGTATGTGCCCTTGAATGGTGAAATTCCAATCACAATTAAAGTGGCACCTCTAGTAAAAAGTCTTAGTGTCAAGAGAATTCGTGTTAGTTGTAGAGAAAAAATCTCCTACAGGAGTAAAGACTATCAATATGATTTTGACCAGTTGGATCCATTGGCTTCAGATCCTTGCAATCCCTATCATATGAGATATTTAGTGAGAAAAAAGAAGGACAGAAGCTTGCCTCTATTTGAGGTGGCCTCTAAATGTACTAGTGGGCCTTCTATTAGAGAGGAAGTTGTCACCAATACAGTTGATGATAACTTATTAGCCTACACTTCATCAAAAGAAAACAACAAAGATATCCCATTTTCTGAGTCCTTTACTGTTAAAACGAAGTTAAAATTTCCAAAATATTGTGAAGTGGACGCTACCAAAGCTGCAAGTCTACCACCATATGGTATCGATCTTTTCGACCCAATAAAAGATCCAACTCAGAGTGAGAACACCTCTAATAACGGCAATGTATTGGGCTTTCTAGTGGGTCGCCCTAACAGGGCTTCCAAGACAGTTCATAAAATACCGCAAGACAAGAATCATAATGAGGTTAATGATACAAATGGAAACTCGAATACATCTTTGCAAACTAGCTCGAATGTTCCCATTCAGCACTACACACGGTTGAATAAACCAAGACGCGGTTTATATTTGGACAGTATGCATTTTAAGAATATCCAATGTTCTCATAAATTAGAAATCGTCTTGAGGGTTAGCAAAACTGATAGTGGTAGCTCAAAAATCATAAGGCATTATGAAGTAATTGTTGATACACCAATTTATTTGATTTCTGACCTTTGTAACACTTCAAATATAGACTTACCGACTTATGACATGGCCACCACTGAATCTTCTAAAGTCCTGCCACCAACTTTTGAAGAGGCAACATCAGTTTCAGCATCACCAAGATCTTCTGTATCTTATTATCCCGATGACATTTCCATGCAACAGTTGAATTTGTCCAGGTCGACTTCCCTCGCAAATGGTTACCTGTCAACCTTACATCCAAAAACAACCGCTGTTTCGGACTCGTCTAACGGTGCCCCAATCCGGGACCAGCAAGAGCAACAAGCACGCCCCTTGAGGACTGAAGATTATGCGCTACAAATGGGGAATGAAAATAACGCCTATAGCAATATGGACGGTTTGCTTTCGCAGGATATCTTTGAACAGGAGACCGCGGCCACGCTATTTAAAAGAGACATTGTCACAATGAACTTTAACAATAATATATTCACACCACGGTATAGTCCGCGCACTTTTACCAATACCGACTACAATTATAATGATAATGATAATAATGATAATGATACAGAGGGGCCTGGTCCAATAATTCATCCGGGTCCTGAACCACCAAGATATGACGAGATTTCATCATAAATATTAATATCTTCACTTTTTTTATAAACCTCACACACACATATATATATATGTATATATATACATTTGTACAAATATGTACCTGTCAGAACTACCTATGCTAGTTTCCAACTTTTTTTTTCGTGTAATATACGTAGAATATATGTCTTTCGGCTCATCGCAAATTGTAGCACCGAAAAAAATGGAAGACGATAATAATAAACAAGTTTGAAAGTTTGAAAGCCGTGCAGTTTTTCAACGTATTAGGTTTTTTTATTCAAATAACTTTGACAAGGGCGTTGTACGACTTAGCACCTAATGAATAGGGGAGCATTAGATGATGGGCCTAAACTACGTGAAGAAAAGCACTTCCAAGATTTTTATCCTGATCTTAATGCCGATACTTTACTGCCGTTCATCGTTCCCTTAGTGGAAACAAAGGATAACAGCACCGATACTGACTCAGATGATATTTCAAATCGGAATAACAGAGAGATCGGGAGTGTCAAAAGCGTACAAACTAAAGAACTGATTTTCAAGGGGAGAGTCACCACTGAACCACTAGTACTGAAGAAGAACGAAGTGGAATTTCAAAAATGTAAAATAACTACGAATGAGTTAAAAGGTAAGAAAAGTCCATACTGCGTTAGATTTAATGAGAGCTTTATATCCAGGTACTATCATATAAACAAAGTAAGAAATAGGAAGAGTTATAAACAACAACAAAAAGAATTCGATGGTGTGGAGGCACCCTACTTCACCAAATTCTCTAGTAAAGAAGCCCCGAATGTTACTATTTCGACGAGTACAAAGAGTGCAATTCAGAAATTCGCTAGTATTTCACCCAATCTTGTTAATTTCAAGCCTCAGTATGACATGGATGAACAGGATGAATTATATTTGCACTACCTTAATAAGAGGTATTTTAAAGATCAAATGTCTCACGAAATATTTGAAATTTTAATGACTACACTAGAAACTGAATGGTTCCATATTGAAAAACATATACCCTCAACGAATAGTCTGATTGCTAGGCATAATATTCTAAGGGACTGTAAGAATTATGAGCTATATGGTTCTGATGATGGAACAGGTTTATCGATGGACCAGGCGTGTGCAGTTTGTTTAGGCACAGACAGTGACAATCTGAATACAATTGTCTTTTGTGATGGATGCGATATTGCTGTGCATCAAGAATGTTACGGTATAATTTTTATCCCGGAAGGAAAATGGTTATGTAGACGATGTATGATCTCAAAAAATAACTTTGCCACTTGTCTAATGTGTCCAAGTCATACAGGTGCATTCAAACAAACAGACACCGGTTCTTGGGTACATAACATTTGTGCTCTATGGCTTCCAGAGCTATACTTTTCAAACTTACATTATATGGAACCTATAGAAGGCGTTCAAAATGTTAGCGTATCACGATGGAAACTTAACTGCTACATCTGTAAAAAGAAGATGGGTGCTTGCATTCAGTGCTTTCAAAGAAACTGTTTTACAGCATATCATGTCACGTGTGCCCGTCGAGCTGGTCTCTACATGAGTAAAGGGAAATGCACTATTCAAGAATTGGCCTCTAATCAATTCTCCCAAAAGTATTCAGTCGAAAGTTTCTGCCACAAGCATGCACCTAGAGGATGGCAAACGAGTATAGAAGGTATTAATAAAGCTAGAAAATACTTCTCTCTACTCTCCACATTACAAACCGAAACTCCTCAGCATAATGAAGCTAATGATAGGACAAATTCAAAATTCAACAAAACAATTTGGAAAACACCTAATCAAACGCCGGTAGCACCACATGTTTTTGCTGAAATATTGCAAAAGGTCGTTGATTTTTTTGGCTTAGCTAACCCACCAGCAGGCGCATTTGATATTTGCAAATATTGGTCAATGAAAAGGGAGCTTACAGGAGGTACCCCATTAACTGCCTGTTTTGAAAATAATTCATTGGGGTCCTTAACCGAGGAACAAGTGCAAACAAGAATAGATTTTGCCAATGATCAGCTCGAAGACTTGTACCGGCTCAAAGAGCTGACTACTTTGGTGAAAAAGAGAACACAAGCTTCAAACAGCTTGTCCAGATCCCGAAAGAAGGTTTTTGATATAGTTAAATCGCCCCAAAAATATCTTTTAAAAATCAATGTACTGGATATCTTTATAAAATCTGAACAATTCAAGGCTCTTGAAAGATTGGTTACTGAACCTAAATTATTGGTTATTTTAGAAAAGTGTAAACATTGTGATTTTGATACTGTTCAAATTTTTAAGGAGGAAATTATGCATTTTTTTGAGGTTTTGGAAACTCTACCCGGTGCATCAAGAATACTTCAAACTGTCTCATCAAAGGCAAAAGAGCAAGTAACAAATTTAATTGGGCTCATAGAACATGTAGATATTAAGAAGTTGCTATCCAGAGATTTTATAATAAATGATGACAAGGTAGAAGAAAGACCATGGAGTGGCCCGGTGATTATGGAAGAAGAAGGTTTAAGCGATGCAGAAGAACTGAGTGCAGGGGAACACCGTATGCTGAAGCTAATCCTTAACAGCGGATAAAATAAAGGTTTTAATATTGCATTATGTATAATGAGTATGTATTTTTATGCTATTCTTGTAAAAGTTTGGCTTATTATTTACTTTCATGGAACACTTAGTAAAAAATAACTTAGAAAGGTCGTCTTTTCTTTATTCTTTAGCATTTCAATACCGAACTAAATATCCGTTTTTATAGTTTAGTTGGTTTTGTTTAATTTCTAGAATCCTGTTCGGCGCTTTTGTTAAAAGTAAAAAATGAAAATTCAAACGAAATGAACCTAATCACGTTAGAATTTAAATCTTGGAATATGTTAAATATAAAACAAGAAGAGCAAGCAATACTATTTCTGACTAATTCTCTATACACATAAGAGCAAAACAAAATGTTCGGTAGCAAACGTCTGAAAAATGTTAAGGAAGCATTTAAGTCCCTAAAAGGCCAAAATTCAGAGACACCCATTGAGAACTCAAAGGCGTCTTTTAAATCCAAAAATTCAAAGACATCTACTATTTCCAAAGATGCGAAATCTTCCTCTTCTTTGAAGATTCCTATAAGTTCAAATAACAAAAATAAAATTTTTTCACTAGCAGAAACCAACAAATATGGGATGAGCAGTAAACCGATCGCAGCCGCTTTCGATTTCACCCAAAATTTATTGGCAATTGCTACAGTCACAGGGGAAGTCCATATTTATGGCCAGCAACAAGTGGAAGTGGTTATAAAACTGGAGGATAGATCTGCTATAAAAGAAATGAGATTTGTGAAAGGTATCTATTTGGTGGTCATTAACGCAAAAGATACTGTGTATGTTTTATCGTTATATTCTCAAAAAGTACTTACAACAGTGTTTGTTCCGGGGAAAATAACATCAATTGACACAGATGCATCCTTAGACTGGATGCTAATCGGCCTTCAAAATGGTTCAATGATAGTTTACGACATAGATAGGGATCAACTTTCCTCCTTCAAATTAGACAACCTACAAAAAAGCTCATTTTTTCCGGCTGCAAGACTATCACCTATAGTATCCATTCAGTGGAACCCTAGAGATATTGGAACTGTTTTAATATCATATGAGTATGTAACTCTAACATACTCATTGGTTGAGAACGAAATCAAACAATCCTTCATATACGAATTACCACCTTTTGCTCCAGGAGGCGACTTCTCAGAAAAAACCAATGAAAAGAGAACTCCCAAAGTTATTCAGTCCTTATATCACCCTAATTCACTGCACATTATCACTATTCATGAAGACAATTCCTTGGTTTTCTGGGATGCTAATTCAGGCCATATGATAATGGCAAGGACAGTGTTTGAGACAGAAATCAATGTTCCACAACCTGATTACATACGCGATTCTAGTACCAATGCCGCCAAAATTTCGAAAGTGTATTGGATGTGTGAAAACAATCCAGAATATACTTCACTACTCATCTCTCATAAGTCAATCAGCAGAGGAGATAATCAAAGTCTCACTATGATCGACCTCGGTTCCACACCTAGATATTCAATAACCTCTTATGAAGGTATGAAGAACTACTATGCAAATCCGAAACAAATGAAGATATTTCCCTTACCAACCAATGTGCCAATAGTGAATATACTACCAATTCCAAGACAGTCCCCGTATTTTGCAGGATGTCATAATCCGGGGTTAATTTTGTTAATCCTAGGTAACGGTGAGATAGAAACAATGCTATATCCTTCTGGAATATTTACAGATAAAGCCTCTTTATTCCCTCAAAATCTTTCCTGGCTGAGACCATTAGCCACGACTTCAATGGCCGTTTCTGTACCAAACAAATTATGGCTTGGTGCGCTTTCTGCAGCTCAAAACAAGGATTATTTGTTGAAGGGAGGGGTTAGAACAAAAAGGCAAAAACTTCCCGCTGAGTACGGTACAGCATTCATTACCGGCCATTCTAATGGCTCAGTTAGGATATACGATGCTTCCCATGGGGATATACAAGATAATGCTAGCTTTGAAGTGAATCTATCAAGAACGTTGAACAAGGCCAAAGAACTAGCAGTTGATAAGATATCTTTTGCCGCAGAGACTCTCGAGTTGGCGGTGTCAATTGAAACAGGAGACGTTGTTTTATTCAAATATGAAGTAAACCAGTTTTACAGTGCTGAGAACAGACCAGAAAGCGGTGACCTGGAGATGAATTTCAGGCGGTTTTCTTTGAATAATACGAATGGTGTTCTCGTCGATGTGAGAGACAGGGCACCTACCGGTGTTAGGCAGGGATTTATGCCATCAACTGCCGTGCATGCCAACAAAGGGAAAACATCTGCAATCAACAACAGTAATATTGGATTTGTTGGAATCGCATATGCTGCCGGAAGCCTTATGTTGATCGATAGAAGAGGTCCTGCAATCATTTACATGGAAAACATTAGAGAAATCTCGGGAGCTCAAAGCGCATGTGTTACCTGCATCGAATTCGTAATTATGGAGTATGGAGACGATGGTTACTCTAGTATATTGATGGTCTGTGGTACTGATATGGGCGAGGTAATCACATACAAAATTCTTCCTGCATCAGGTGGAAAGTTCGATGTGCAACTAATGGATATTACTAATGTTACCAGTAAGGGTCCGATACACAAAATTGATGCATTTTCAAAGGAAACAAAATCTAGCTGCTTGGCAACTATTCCAAAAATGCAGAATTTAAGTAAAGGCCTTTGCATTCCTGGTATTGTATTAATAACTGGATTCGATGATATCAGATTAATAACACTGGGCAAATCTAAAAGTACACATAAAGGTTTCAAATACCCGCTTGCCGCGACAGGTTTATCTTACATCTCAACCGTTGAGAAAAATAATGATAGGAAGAACCTAACCGTAATAATTACATTAGAAATCAATGGCCATCTAAGAGTTTTTACTATTCCAGATTTCAAAGAACAAATGTCTGAACATATTCCATTTCCAATTGCCGCAAAATACATTACAGAATCATCTGTTTTAAGAAATGGTGATATAGCGATTCGAGTGAGTGAATTTCAGGCGTCACTATTTTCTACTGTCAAGGAACAGGATACGCTAGCGCCAGTTTCTGACACACTGTACATCAATGGAATCAGGATTCCCTATAGGCCACAAGTAAATTCATTACAGTGGGCAAGAGGCACTGTATATTGTACTCCCGCTCAATTAAATGAATTATTGGGTGGCGTGAATAGACCTGCATCCAAATACAAAGAGAGCATCATTGCTGAGGGAAGTTTCTCGGAGCGTTCTTCAGACGATAATAATGCGAACCATCCGGAACACCAGTATACCAAGCCCACCCGTAAGGGCAGGAACAGTAGTTACGGGGTACTAAGAAATGTTTCTCGAGCTGTAGAAACTAGATGGGACGCCGTTGAAGATAGATTCAACGACTATGCTACCGCCATGGGAGAAACAATGAACGAGGCTGTTGAGCAGACTGGAAAAGATGTAATGAAAGGTGCCCTTGGTTTTTAAATACATACACTAATTCATACAGGGTAATGAGCAACTTCCTTCTATACTTATTTTTTTTTAGTTCTATATGCTTTATAAATTAATTTGAATCGATTTATTTTTCATTATACATATGTCTAGTTTTACGAAGGTTTGTAAATACATGAGCTATCAAGTTTATAATCCTTTAATTAAACGAGTGACCTCATTTAGACCATCTTCATGAATTTGTGATAACTTTTCTTGAACAATAGGAACAATGTCAGCCGCACTAACCAATTCACCATCATCATCGGCAAATTCTTGGCCCAATCTTTTGACACGTAATTTACCTTCTAAGTACTCCTCCTTACCGAGGATTACGGCAATGTGACAACCCGCTTTTTCAGCAGCATCGAATTGCTTCCTAGGATTAGCCTTGGCCTTATAGACATATTCAGCTTCAATGCCAGCATCCCATAATTGCTTAGTAACCTTCATTCTTTCGGGTAAATAACCAGTCCAGTCCTTACCACCACCAAAAGCCATAACGAACACCTGTGTAGCCGTTGGCTTTATAGTTGTAGAGGAATTAATTCTTTGTTTGATCAAAGAAAATATTCTTTCAACACCAAATGAAATACCAACACATGGAATTTGAGTAGATTTTTTGCCGGAAGCTTCAGAGAACATGTTGACCAAATTATCATATCGACCACCGGCTGCAATAGAGCCGACACCAACGAATTCTGACGCGTCTTCTGCAGATTTGGCCTTCTTCTTCAATTCTGAAGCATTCTCTGGTGGAGCAGATGCAGAAGTAACAACTTCATAGATCAAACCTGTATAGTAATCCAAACCTCTTGCAAGAGAAAGATCAAAAGAGATGAATGAGTCAATGTCAAATGCTTCGGTATACTTCATCAAAGTAGCAATATCATCCAAACCTTGTTTAGCCTTTTCGTTTGAAGTAATGTTGGCATC
>OBMA010000920.1_pt1 | contig 17863 bp, 12 predicted proteins | sample 1539141 | NCBI WGS metagenome assembly OBMA01 (sample SAMEA3991484, study PRJEB22521) | metagenome | biome: anthropogenic terrestrial biome; feature: sewage plant; material: raw primary sludge | place: Sweden | collected 2012-09-26 | reverse complement strand
TCGACCTGGCACAACTCAACCTCTCGTATACTGTTATCATCGCCACATGCGATGGGGTTATGGGACGTAAGGAGATACACGAAGGGCAGCTGGTACAACCGGGAATGCCCCTTGCTACAATTGTCGACGAGAGCGACGTATGGGTGATAGCAAACTACCGGGAAACACAGCTAAATAATATCACTGAAGGTGAAAGCGTGAAGATAACTGCTGATGCAATTCCAGAAATTACTTTCATCGGTAAGGTGGAGGCATTGTCGGCGGCCACAGGAACCGCAACATCTGTAGTACCTCAAGACAATGCCACCGGAAATTTCGTAAAGGTGGAGCAGCGCATACCTGTACGCATCTCGCTGAAAGAAAATAATGCCGCAAACCTTAAAAAGTTGGTTGCTGGACTGAATGTGGAAACGAACGTAATAGTGAATAGGTAAAATGGCTGGACCAATTTTAATGGGGCCGTTTAAGATGCCCATGATGCGTGATTTTGTACCTAAAAAGGTACAACCGTGGTTATATGTTTTCATAGCAGCAGTGTTTCAGCTTACTGGGGTCGTTTATCTAGGTTCGATGGGTCAGATGGTGGGTACTACCCCATTGACTCAAGAAGACATCATGATGATCGTCTTTTTCGGTATAGTAGGTGTCAACATGCCATTTCCATTTCTGTTCCGATTCAAATTTCACTTCACAAATAAGCAGTTACTTGCTACGCATGCTACAATCATCCTTATTTGTAACTTCATTGCTATGTATACAACATTTATGCCGTTATTATGCGTGATGAGTTATATGGCAGGATTCAGTAAACTCTGCGGTACGTTTGAATGTATGTCGAACATACAGTTATGGATGACTCCGAAAAGAGATTTTACAATATTCTTCCCATTCTTATACATCATCGTGTTGGGAGATATTCAGATGTCATCATATGTGGCAGCATATATCAATTTTCTATACGACTGGCAGGCGATGAACTGGCTGGTAATTGGACTATTATGCATGGTGATACTTATTATAGTAACCTGCACAAAGCAGTTTCGCTTTATGAAGCCTCTCCCACTCTACAGCATGGACTGGCTGGGATGTCTGTTATGGTCGGCTCTGCTTCTAGAGATCGTCTATATATTCAACTATGGTGAGTATTACAACTGGTTTGACAGTAATAATATTTGTGTTGTGACACTAGCATTAGTACCTACAGGTTATTTCTGCATAGGTAGGATGATGCACATCCGCCATGCTTATATTGAGAGGACAGCCTGGAATTATCATCATCTTTTTACTTTACTAGGGCTTTTTCTTGTAACAGAAATACTAGCAGCTGCACCTGACGTATTACAGAGTATCGTGATAAGAAATGTGCTTCATTACGACTCTCTCCACACTGCAGATTTATATCTGTTCGGAGTTCTTGGAATACTACTCGGAAGTTGGTTTACATGGCAGTGGACTCACAAATGGAAATTATCATACGTAAGGCTGATAGCAATAGGTTATATGGGTATATTGGCATACCATATAACAATGTATACGATCATCATGCCGGGAATAAACATCGAACAATTTTATGCTCCTACAATAGCTAAAATGTTTGGCGAAACAATCATCTTCTGCGCATTAACCATCTATCTAGAAGAAATCATGCCATTCCAACATTTTTTCATGGGACTGACCATTATAGGAATGATTCGTACTGGAGTGGGACAAGCCGTAGGTTCGGCAATCTACAGTTTCGGTACACGATATTTCATCGCCGACAACACAGCACATTATGCCGGAACAATAAGCTGTGTCCGGGCAGGACTACTTGAACAGAAGCATCAAGCTAATCTGCCACAAATAATCAGCGACTTCATGCTGCAGATGCAAATGGTTAGCGTGAAACAACTCTTCGGCATCACTTGCGTATGTGGACTGGCATTTGTTCTTTTTCTTCTCGTCTATGATGTTCCTGTGCGAAGCTCTCTGAAAAAGATGCCATACTGGGAAGCATTGGGACGAAAGATGAAAAAGGAAATGAAGATACTATAATTTATTTCTGCTCCTTAATGAGATAAACGATTGTTGGCAGGTGGTCGCTGTATCCGTCAAGCCATACCCCACCGGCGGTGGTACGCTTAGGCGTACCTTTATATTTGCCTTCTGTCTGGAAAAGATAATCTCTGCGGAAAATCTGATGTTTATAATACTTCAAGGCACTATAGTCTTTAGATCCGTCACGGTTGAGTAAACCGGGTGACAAGACGATCTGGTCAAACAAATTCCAGCTGCCGTTATAAGCAAGTGTACCGGTTCCGTCTTTCGCAAGGGTATTCCACCAGGGATTGTACATTTCATTATCTTTCACGTCTTTTATTTCCTGACGGGCACCAAGGGCTTCAGCCATACTCTTATCTGTAGGATCATCATTCATGTCGCCCATGATGATCACCTTGCATGAAGGATCCTCACGCAATAAAGAATCTTTGACAGCTCTGCACTGATATCCTGCACGCTCACGATAATAAGAGACGGCAAAACGACTTGGCCAGTGATTGACGATGACGGTTACATGCTCACCGGCAAGAGTCCCACTGACGGTGAGAAATCCACGCGTCTTATGTGCGCTGTCCTTGGGCTCATATATATAAGGTATAAGCTTAACATTCCGTACAGAAAACAATTTAGGATTATAAAGGAGTGCACAGTCGACACCTCTGACGTCAGGACCTTCAATATGGCAGAACTTATAGCCACGTGCCTTCAATGGTTCCTGTGCCACGAGATCGTTAAGAACTCTGTCATTTTCAATTTCACTAAGACCGATCAGTGTACAGCCGATACTCTGAGGAAGAATATCTGTACCCATATCTGCCAAGACCTGAGCCATATTATGAAGTTTATGAGTATATTTCATTCCATTCCAATGATAGGAACCTGTTGGAAGAAACTCATAATCATTCTTACCGGCATCATGACAGGTATCAAACAAATTTTCCTGATTGTAGAATCCTACAGCATAAAGAGAGAATTTCTTCTGCTGACCGAACAATGATACTGACCCGATAAGGAGCAACATCATGAGAAATAGCAAACTTCTTTTCATATTAAAATAGTCTTTTGATTGCAAAAGTAATCTATTTTCTGATAAAACAGATATCAATATTGCATATTTCTTAAAAATTTAATCTGTTTTGCTTAATTTATCAGAATAAAAAACATTATCTTTGCCGAAAATAACATTAAATAATTTTTATATGCAGAAGAAGCTTAAACTTGCATTGATTGCCGCAATGTACGCTCCGTTTGCTTTGGCTCAAATAAATAATTCGAAAGAGTTGCCAAAAACAAACGGAGATACAGAGTCGGCTTTCACTTTCACAGAAGCACAACTAGGTGAGGATGACGACATGAGTCAGAACGTGTCTATTGTCAACTCCAACAATAACTTGTATGCGAATCAAGTGGGATATTTATTTAGCCCGATGAGATTCAAATACCGCGGTTATAGTCCCAAATACAACAGCATTTACATCAATGGAACTCCAATGAACAATGCTGAGACAGGCCAGTTCAACTACAGCATCGTAGGCGGTTTGAACAATCAGACACGCGATATTGAGACTTCACTTCCTTTTGAGAGTAACAACTTTACGATGTCAACAATGGGAGGATCAGACAACTACAACTTCCGTGCCAGCCATTTCGCAACAGGTAACAGACTAACGGTTAGTGGTGCAAACCGTAGTTACACCTTACGCGGCATGTACACCTATAATACAGGACTGATGGAAAACGGATGGGCACTCTCCGGAAGTGTCTCTTACCGTTGGGCCGAGCGTGGATATGTAAAAGGTACATTTTACAATTCACTATCTTACTTCTTTGGAGCAGAAAAAGTACTCAACAGTAAACACAGTATCTCTTTTGCCACATGGGGTAACCCCACAGAACGTTCTATGCAGGGCGCTGCCACCGACGAGAGTTACTGGCTGGCAAACAGTAACTACTATAATCCATACTGGGGATACCAGAACGGAAAAGTGCGTAACTCACGCGTAGTCAACGACTTTGCTCCTACAGCCCTGTTCACTTGGGACTGGAACATCAACAAGACGATGAAGTTGACCACATCTCTGTCTGGAAAATATGCGATGTACAGCAGCACCAAGCTGAACTACAGCAACAGTGAGAATCCTCAGCCGGACTACTGGAAGAACCTTCCTAGTAGTTACTATGACGTGTGGAACACAAAGGATGCCTCGAACCGCACAGACGGGAACCTAGAAGACTGGAACACGGCTTACAATTACATGAAAGCATCGGAATACAACAGACAAATACAATGGGACAAGCTGTATTACGTAAACCAACACCTGCAAACAGGTAGTGACGCCATGTACTATATCCAAGCGAAACACAATGATCAGCTAGCCATAAACCTGACATCATCATTGCGTATAAACCTGACAAAGCACTCTACATACAATGTAGGTGTTAACCTCTCTACAAACAAAGGTTTGCACTACCAGACCATGGAAGACCTGCTTGGAGCATCGACGTACCACAATATCAACACTTATGCTCTGGGAACATACGCATCTTCATCTAATGAAGTACAATATGACCTGAACCATCCGAATCAGGTAATCAGTGAAGGTGACAAGTTCGGATACAACTACAATATCTTTGTAAACAAAGCAAATGCCTGGATGGGATATACATTAGATAAAGGTATCTTCCACTCTTTTATCAATGCTAAAATCGGAGGTACCAACATGCAACGTGAAGGAAAGATGCGCAACGGACTTGCTGCCAACAATTCATACGGCAAAAGTGGCACGGCACATTTCCTTGATGGCGGAGCAAAAATTGGTACGAACATTAATATGGGACGTGGTAACACAATTGTACTCGGTGCAGGCTATGAATGGATCGCACCACTCGCTTCAACAGCATTCGCATCTCCTGAAATCAATAATGACTTCGTTCAGAACCTAAAGTGTGAACGTGTGTTCACCTCGGAAGTCGGTTATCAGCTTGAAACATCTTGGTTGCACGCAAATATCAACGGATTCTACAGCCGTACGGAAGACGGAACAGAATGGCAGAATTTCTATTTCGACGATATCAACTCGTTCTCTTATGTATCTATGAACAATATCAAAAAGGCCTATTATGGTGTTGAAATGGGATTGAATTTTAAGATCAACTCTGCTTTCAATGTAAAAGCTATCGGAACATGGAGTGATGCAAAGAATATGAACAACTCCAAAGTTAGATATATGAACTCAACCAAAGGTACATATACTGATGATATCTGTATGAACAAAGGTATGCACGAATCGGGCACTCCACTCTCAGCTTACAGTCTGGGACTGAGCTATCACGCCGGAGGATGGTATATCGACCTGAACGGTAATTATTACGACCGTATCTACCTGTCTTACTCTCCAAGTTACCGATACTACAGCACCTTGGTAACAACAAGTAGTTTTGATAATAATGGTAATGCAATCATTCCTGAACAGTCAGAAGGTAAGGGCGGATTTATGCTTGATGCATCTATTGGCAAGAATATCAATCTGAGAAAAGGTTCTCTGTCAATCAACCTGACAGTTAACAACCTTCTTAACAACACTAAAATATGTACCGGCGGTTACGAACAGAGCCGAAGCGACTATACTGTAACGACATCAGGTACATTAAACAACGAACGTGCTTATAAGTTTTCACAAAACCCCAAGAAGTACTACGCTCTAGGTCTTAACGGAATGCTTAATATCGCATACAAATTCTAAACACTGAACCTTTATGAAAAATTTAAAATATATAATATTAGTACTTGTCTGCGGATTATTTGCTTCATGTATGGATAGCGACTGGGATGCCCCAAGCTCTTCTCAGGCTCCGTATGGTAACAATCAGATAACAGCAACCAATGTCATTACAATAGCTCAGCTTAAAGCTAAATATAGCAGTGCCATTAACAGTGGAGATACAGCCAGAGTGACTGAAAACATTCAGATCAAAGGTCGTATAACTGGTAATGACATCAGTGGTAATCTCTATAACGAAGTCTCTCTGCAAGATGAGACTGGCGCAATCATCGTATGTATCAGTCAAGGTGGTATCTACGGTTACCTGCCTGTTGGTCAGGAGATTCTTGTTGACCTTAAGGACCTTTATGTAGGTGGCTATGGTAAACAAGCTGAAATCGGAACACCATACACAAGCAGTAGCGGCAGCACCTACGTAAGCCGTATGAACAAATTTATCTGGCAGAAACACTTCAAAATCATTACGACTCCGGATATCGCGGAAATAACCCCTATTGAATTCACCACAAGTCTTAATATTGCGGACAACTGCGGACGCCTTGTCACACTTAAGAACGTGACGCTGACTGAGGCCGACGGCAAAGCTGTATTCGCTCCAAACGACGGAAGTGTATCTCTGACAGCCAACTGCGCAAACCGTGCCATCAAGGAGATGGGATCAACAGTTGTATTACGCACCAGCACCTTTGCTGACTTTGCCAACATGGTAATGCCTAAAGGTAAAGTTAACATCACAGGTATTGCCACCAGATTTAACAACACATGGCAGATACTTATGCGTTCGGAATCAGACATTGAAATAGTAAAATAAATAAAAAACAAAATATATGAACAAGATAATTAATTCAGTATTTGCAATGGCTATGGCAGCCATTTCATTCAGCAGTTGCTCAGATGTACCTGCACCTTACGATATTCCAAACAACGGTAATGATACCGTCATCGTTGATAATGATAGTATCTATCTTCAGGAATCTTTTGCGTCAAGTTTTGGAGCATTCACAGTAAAGACGGTTGTCGGTACTCCTTGGGCTATCGACTATAGTACAGCAAAAGCAACAGGATACGATAATGGTACCAAGATCACAACTGCGTCTGAGAGTTATATTGTATCAAAGGCCATGGACCTGTCCAAATCAAGCGGTGCCTATCTCTCTTTTAGTTATATATTAAGATATGTAAGTACCAATAATTCAAATAAGGTTCTCATCACTGACAATTATACCGGTGATCCAACAACGACCACATGGACCGACATCTCCGGTACACTCACCGAGGGTGCTGATTGGACGACATTCGCAACATACAGCAAGGACATCCCAACCAGCTTTATCGGAAAAAACAATATTGTGGTGGCTTTGTCTTATAAGTGTAACGCTACAAGCTCATCTACGATCGAGGTTAAAAACCTATTACTGAAAGAAGGTAAGGCTTCTGACACACCTACTCCAACTCCTACAGATGGGGTCTATGCGAATGAAACATTCGGCTCCTCATTTGGCTCTTTCTCCGCCAAGACAATAAAAGGAACGCCATGGATTGTCGATTATAGTACAGCAAAAGCTACCGGATATGACAACACCTCAAAGGTGACAACACCATCAGCGAGTTATCTGGTATCGTCTGCAATGGACCTGAGTGCATCAAAGGGTGCTACCGTGGCTTTCAGCTATATCCTTCGTTACTATACAAACAACGGTGCAGCTGTCAGTGGGGTTGCTGATAAAGTTCTTATCACAGACAACTATACAGGTGACCCTAGCACAACCACATGGACAGACATGACCGGAACGCTGACAGAAGGCAAGGACTGGACTACATTCTCATCTTTCAGCCAGAGTATACCTGCTGCATTCATCGGTAAGAAAAATGTGGTTGTTGCCCTCTACTATGCTTGCGAAAGTAGCTCTAGTACATGGGAGGTAAAAAACCTGACAATCAAAGAAGGAACTACAACCGGAGGCAATACTGGGGGTGAAACCACAGGCAACACAACTACAGTAGCAATGTCTTCATTTGGTCTCGCTAACACGACACCCCTGTCAACATATACTCTTTCTGATGGTACAACCCTAACTTTTGCCCAAGAAGGAGGTTCAACACCACCAGCCTATTATACATCAGGAACTACCGCACGTATGTATGCACAGAATTCTGTTACGATAACATCTAGCAGTAAGGCAATTACCAGTGTCGTATTAACATGCGCAGATCCTTATAATTCGGCTGTTTATACTGGTAATGATCTATTGTCTGGTACAGCAGGAAGCACCACAGTCACTCCAACCAAGAGTGGAACAACCGTTTCATTCACCGGCTTCAGCAATACATCACTGAAAATCGTTAATGCCTATACTGGGACAAGTGGAGGTACTCAACTCAGAATAGTTTCATTAGTAATTACATACGCGAACTAAAAAAAATAGGAAATAATTTGTTAGGATAGAATTATTTGTGTAATTTTGCACCCGCCAACGTCATAGTGACTTATAGTCACGTTATTATTGACGCCCACAAGTAATAAATTAATAAAGAAATAAAATGAAAAAAGGAATTCATCCAGAGAATTATCGTCCAGTTGTCTTCAAGGACATGAGTAACGGTGATATGTTTTTGAGTCGTTCAACTTGTAAAGCAACAGAAACTGTAGAATTTGAAGGCGAGACTTATCCAGTACTGAAAGTCGAGATTTCAAATACTTCTCACCCATTCTACACCGGTAAGAACAAATTGGTCGACACAGCAGGACGCGTTGATAAGTTCTTAACCCGTTACGCTAAAGCAAGTAAGAAATAAATTTGAATACAATAAAGAGAAGTGCGTCTTGAGTAAGAACCTCAAGCCGCACTTTTTTGTTTTCTTTTATCACCCATTATCCTCTTATGACTTTATTCTATAGATTACTTTTAATATCACTGGTATCCACGAGCATTATTGCTTGTGGGAATAGTTCTGATACAGAAACAGACAACACCTCATTGAATGAGAATGCAAATGTATCAACGAATTCAGTAGTGTACAAACTGGAATTTCCACATCTAAAAAAAGGAAATAACATTGTGCTTGTACATACAACCAGCCAATATGGAATAAACTATAGTGTGGAATGGGACTGTACGAAAAAGGCCCAACGATGGACAGCCTATGAGATGTACAATTCAAACACGGTGACCAATTGGAACCGGAGCAACTGGTATAATACCGAATGGGGAGGAGATCCTTTTCAGGAAGATCCTAATCTACCGGTAGCATACAGAACAACGCTGGCTATGTACCGTGGATCAGGCTATAACCGAGGTCATATGTGTCCGTCGGCGGACCGTTTGCAGAATCAGGAGATGAATGAACAAACCTTCTATCTGTCAAATATGCATCCTCAAAAGTATAATTTCAACGCCGGAATATGGGAAAAGATGGAAGAGCAAGTTCGTACGTGGAATAGATCATCATTCCGAGATACTCTTTATGTTGTTAAAGGAGGAACCATAGACAACTCTAATCAGGTATTAGGCAATACATCTTCGGGACTAATTATCCCAAGATACTTCTTTATGGCAATACTCTGCAAAAATAGCACAGGATATAAGGCTTTGGCATTCTGGGCAGAACATCTAGACGAGAATCACTCAAACGATTCATTGGCGGACTATGTGATTAGTATAGATAAGCTAGAACAATTAACAGGAATAGACTTTTTCTGCAATCTCCCCGACTATATCGAGAATAAAATAGAAGCAAATACCTACGTAATCTCCTGGGGATTAAAATAAAAAAACGGGAAGCTACCGAACCATCGGCTGCTTACCCGTGAACTAATAATAAACTGAATTTTAATCTTAGTTCCGGATATTATTCTACATTGTATCGGAACCCATAATTCAATCTTTCTACCTAAACTTAATTTACTACTAACTAAAAATCAACCTAATTACTAATATCATCACGATATCATTGTTATCCATTCAACTCTCTCTTTACTTAAAAAATTTTCTAACACCTATATCAAATAACACCTAAAAAAATACCTACACTAAATTTATGTCCATTTTCTAAATCAAATTTCAATTTTATTTATACTACTCTATTACCAATTTTTACAATCTTATTCGAGTATCTTAATTATTTCTTTTATCTTTTGATGGTGCAAAGATATATTCTTTTTGAGATTCTGCAATGGAAAAACATGTTTTATAGCATAAAAATGGCTCATTTTTGATTTAAATCAAGAGTTGTGTTCGCAAACAGCAGAAAAACAGAGATAAAAGAGAAAGTTGCTAAATGTTAAATGGAATATACATTTATAAAAGAGATTGCACATAAAGAAAAATAATCGTATATTTGCTTTCTAATTATAATTAGGAATCATTATGAAAGAAAACGAGAAAGTGCGCTGCCTGATTGTGGGCAGCGGTCCTGCTGGCTATACAGCCGCAATATACGCATCAAGAGCTAATCTCAACCCTGTACTTTATACAGGAATTCAGCCTGGAGGTCAGTTGACGACAACGACTACTGTTGAAAATTTCCCTGGTTATTCTGAGGGAGTAGACGGAATACAACTAATGATGGATCTCCGAGCACAAGCTGAAAGATTTGGTGCTATAATCAGAGAAGGAGCCATTGTTAAAGCAGATATGTCGGTTGCACCTTATAAAATAACAACTGATGATGACCATATTATCGAAGCACAGACTGTTATTATTGCCACAGGTGCTACAGCAAAATATTTAGGTATTGATGACGAAAAGAAATATGGCGGTGCAGGTGTATCAGCATGTGCTACATGTGACGGTTTCTTCTATCGTAAGAAAACAGTTGCTGTGGTAGGTGGTGGAGATACGGCTTGTGAAGAGGCAATATACCTTGCATCACTTGCAAAACAGGTATATCTCATTGTCCGCAAACCATTCCTCCGAGCTAGCAAGGTAATGCAAAAAAGGGTTATGGAAACAGAAAACATCATAGTGCTTTTTGAACACAACACCTTAGGATTGTTTGGGGAAGGAAAAGTACAAGGTGCACATCTCGTTAAAAGAGTGGGAGAACCAGATGAAGAAAAAGTGGATATTTCTATTGATGGTTTCTTCCTTGCAATAGGACATTCTCCTAACAGTGAAGTTTTCCAAGAGTGGATTGATACTGACGATAACGGATATATCGTAACAATACCCGGTACCCCTAAGACAAATGTTCCGGGTGTGTTTGCTGCAGGCGATGTTGCCGATCCACATTATCGTCAGGCCATCACATCTGCCGGGACAGGATGCGCAGCTGCCATTGAAGCAGAACGATATCTATCGGAAATTAAAAAATAAAAAAATTATGAACAGGTCAAAGTTTCTTTTAAGTTTGACAACAATGCAGCTAATGCTACTTGTCTTTGTCACCTCTTCTTGTACACACAGCGACATCATGAAGGAGTTTGTCAAGGTCGAATCCGCCTCCTATGTCGATTCTCTGAGTAACATTACATATAAAAGTATTGACGGAAAGGAATTGAAACTTGACATTTATTCACTCAAAGGAGATACTGTAAAGAATCGCCCTACTATAATTTACATTCATGGAGGCAGCTGGACTGGTGGAGACAAATCCTGGATTCACTTTACGGAACGGCAAGCACTGGCCAACGCTCTGGTTAAAGAGCATTATGCCGTAGTTGCCATAAACTACCGTATTGCTGACGGTAAGTCTTCTGACTTTCAAACAGAATTGTCCGACTGTAGAGATGCTATCAAATGGGTGCGGAGAAATGCAGGAAAATATAATATGAATTCTCAAAAGATTGGTCTTTGGGGTACATCTGCAGGTGCGCATCTGTCACTTATCTGTGGCTATCTACCTACAGACTCTACTGACGTAAAGTTCATTATCGACTATTACGGTCCAACAAACCTTAACAAGCTGTTCTATACATCCCTTAGTCCAATTGGGGTTACAATAGCCAAAAGTATTGTTCCCAAGCTATATGCAGAACGAAAGGTCCTGTTGAACATATTCCCTCGGAATTTCTGTGATGTATATTCTCCGGTAAACCTAGTGGACGATTTTAGTACCCCTACCCTAATTCTACATGGAAGTAAAGATAAGCTTGTCCCCATCAATCAAGCCTATGAACTGGAAGAACAACTCAATAAATATCAGATCCCACACAAAATGTTTATTTATCCGAATCTGGCCCATGGATTCACACACCCCACTCAACAGGAAATAGATGATATGATTAAGCAATCTATAGACTTCGCCAGACACTATTTTAAAGCTAATTAAGATAGTGAATTATAAGATATATGTGTAAGATCATTTAAGACAAGATACTAAAATTACACACATTACAGCTAGAGGACTTCTCTCCATACAGCAAAAGTATGTTGAGGAGTCTTTTTTAGATACCTATAATTATAAAATACAGATGTAACATATTGCAAAACGTTTGAAACAAGCTAATTTGCCAGAACAAGATAATTATATTAATTTTGCAGATAAATAATCAAAACCATATCATGAAAACAAAACTTATTTTTATCGCATTGCTGGTTTGTCAGATAATGCCGTCTTTAGCAGAAAACACACTACGCTCACGTGAGACATTCGACTTCGACTGGCTTTTCTCCTTGAGCGACAGTACATCATACTCCGAACAGTCGTACAATGATAAGGTTAATTGGGAAAAAATACAAATTCCACACGACTGGAATATTAAGATGCAGTTTGATAATAAAGGTAACGGTTCTGCAGCCTACCTGCCTGAATCGATTGGCTGGTATCGCAAACATTTCTTTGTACCTAATGCATCTAAAGATAAAAAGATCATGATAATGTTTGATGGAATATTCCATCAAAGCGACGTATACATTAATGGTCACCATCTGGGATACCGTCCTTATGGATTCTGTAGTATCTACTATGATATGACTCCCTATCTTAATTTTGGCAAAGACAATGTGATAGCCGTACGGGCCAATTGCACTGGCGAACGACCCAGATGGTATGCTGGATCAGGTATCTATCGTCATGCCTGGTTGATAACCACTCAACCTGTGCATATAGCAACATACGGTACTTATGTTACAACACCCCATGTAAGTGACGACAAAGCTACTATCAGTATCGTTACAACCGTTGAAAACAGTTCCTCATCAACAAAATCCGTAAGCGTATCACAACGTATATTGAACCCGAGTGGTAAGACTGTTGCTACTATCAAGAAAACAACAATAATAGCAGCTAACGAGAAACAGAGTGTTTCTCAGGTTCTGGAAGTTTTATCTCCACAACTATGGTCGATTGAGTCTCCTACAATGTACCAAGTAGAAACAACCGTAAAAATTGGTAATAAGAATACAGACAGATACTTAACACCTTTCGGAATACGTACATTTTACTTTGATAAAGATAAAGGATTTTATCTCAACGGAAAACATCTGAAACTAAAAGGACTCTGTTTGCACATGGACAATGGAAGTACAGGTACTGCTGTTCCCGATCGTGCATACGAACGGCGTTTAAAGATACTTAAAGAATACGGATGTAACGCTATCAGATGTGCGCATAACCAACCGTCATCTGAATTCCTTGACATGTGTGACAGTCTGGGATTTGTTGTCATAGATGAAGCTTTTGACAAATGGAAGTCGGGATACTATTCCAAATATTTCGACAAGTGGTGGCAAAAAGATATGAGCGACATGATTCTTCGCGATCGCAATCATCCGAGTATTATTCTTTGGAGCATCGGAAATGAATTACAGGAGGCCTGGAGTCAAGAAAATGATGGCGTGGAACGAACCACTATGCTACGTGACTTCGTTCATAGGCTGGAACCGACAAGACCGACCATACTGGCCGCCCAAAACAATCATCAAGATAAATTCTCAGGTGTAACAGACGTCATTGGCTACAACTATCTAGAAGCCAGAGCAATAAACGACCATAAGAAACATCCGGAAAGGTGTTTTGTCATTACCGAAGAACTTCCTTATTACAGTGGTGAAGAAGGAAATATTCGTAGTTATAATACTAACAATCCATGGAACATCATATCTGATAACGAATTCTTTGCAGGAGGTTTTATCTGGTCGGGAGTGGATTATCTAGGTGAAGCAGAATGGCCCAGTAAAGGTTGGCCCAACGGACTCTTTGATATCTGTATGAACGAAAAACCACGTGCGGCATTTCTTAGAGCAATGTGGAAAGATGAGCCAATGGTTAGGATAGCTGTTATGGATCAGTCTCTCGATATTGATCACGGACGTGACCTATGGCAATGGCCCAGAATGGCAGCCAGATGGAATTTTCCATGGCAATATGAAGGACTTGTCATGGAAGTCAGGACTATCACAAACTGTGAAAGAATTCGTCTATATTGCAACGGGAAACAAATGGGCGAACAAGAAACAGCAAAGTTCCCGAATCATACTATCGTCTGGAATATTCCCTACACCCCAGGTACGATTGAAGCCGTCGGTTACAATGGAGATAAACAAATGGCACGTTACAAGCTTACCACTTCTGGGAATACATCAAAAGCAAATGTATCAGCCGACCGAACCACCATAAAAGCAGACGGACAAGATGTTTCGTTTATCTCTATTCAACTTGAAGACAAAGACGGTCATCCTGTGGAAACAGATGACAAGACCGTGACTGTTGAGGTAAGTGGGAATGGACAATTTCTGGGTATTGACAATGGAGACCTAAGAAGAGAGAATACATTTGCGGGAAACAAGATTAATACCTATATGGGACGAGCTCTGATAACCGTGCAATCGACTCGTAATCAAGGAACGATGCATGTGAAAATCAATATAGATGGAATAAACACACCTTATAATTTAGATATTAATACGATAGGCAAACATAAGTAATTCAACGACAATCTGTTTAAACCAGAATGGGATATAAAGGAGAGACTTCGGCAATAAATATAAAAACTTCGTTATTTATTTTGTATTAATCCTGATTTCCACTACCTTTGCAAAGATTTTCTAAATGTGTATTTACACAAATTCTCATATATATGAAACAGACAAAGATTGTAGCCTCCATAAGCGATCGTAGATGCGAGGTAGAGTTTATTCGTCAACTATTTGACGCAGGTATGAACGTTGTCAGGATTAACACAGCACACGCTGATCCAGAAGGTATTAAGACTATTATAAAAAATGTACGTACGGTATCTAGACATATTGCGATAATGATTGATACCAAGGGACCAGAAGTAAGAACAACAGGAAATAACGATCCCATTACATTCAAAGCAGGTGAAACAGTAAAAATCACAGGTTCTACTGACTATGAAACATGTCACGATGTTATTACTGTGTCATATCCGAATTTTGCAGAAGATATCATGGTAGGTAGTGATGTCCTGTTCGACGACGGAGAAATTGCCATGAAGGTAATGGGCAAAGAGGGTAACTGTCTAATTACAGTGGTACAGAACGACGGAGTGCTTGGTGCCCACAAGAGCGTTAACATACCGAAAACTCACATAAACCTGCCCCCACTTACCGAAAAAGATAAACGGAATATATTACTTGCGATAGAACAGGACATTGATTTTATTGCCCACTCTTTCGTTCGTAATCGTAAAGATGTAAAAGCCGTACAAGACATATTGGACGAGAATAACAGTCCTATCAAGATTATATCAAAAATTGAGAATCAAGAAGGTGTTGACAATATTGATGAAATAATTGAAGCGTCATATGGAATCATGATTGCCCGTGGAGATCTGGGTATTGAAGTTCCTATTGAAAAGATTCCGGGTATTCAACGCCGACTGATACGCAAATGTATATGGGCTAAGAAACCTGTCATTGTAGCTACACAGATGCTGCACAGCATGATTAAGAATCCACGTCCAACACGCGCAGAGGTAACGGATATCGCAAATGCAATTTATTATCGCACAGACTGCCTAATGCTTAGCGGTGAGACTGCGTCAGGAAAATATCCTGTAGAGGCAGTTGCAACCATGGCATCCATAGCGGAACAGGCCGAAAAAGATAAGCTACGTGATAATGACATCGCTGTTCCTCTTAGTAAAGACAGTAACGTTACAGAATTCCTTGCAAAAAGTGCTATTGACGCTACAGAAAAGATATCAGTAAAGGGTATCATCACAGACAGCAATACTGGTCGTACAGCCCGTTATCTTGCAGCATTCCGTGGTCCTAATCCTGTACTTGCTATTTGTTACAACGAGCGTTTACAACGCCTGCTTGCCATGAGTTACGGAGTTATACCAGTATATCAGCATGAGCACATTAGTCCTCAAGAATGTTTTGTTGCAGCCCTACGTATGTTACGACAGAAACAATATATATGCGAGAATGATATGATTGCATACTTAAGTGGAAGTTTTGGTGAAGGAGGAGGAACAACTTTTCTCGAGATCAACCGGGTAAGAGATGTATTCAATAAATCATACGAATTCCATCTGCCTGACAACGGGAAAAAGAATAATAACAATCAATAATATAAAGAAGTCCGCTTGCCTATCAAACTAGCAAGCGGACTTCTTCATTAATATGCTTTAATTCAAATTTCGCTATTCGTTGAAATCTAGATTGAAGCAATAAGTTTATCCACGTTTTCCTCCGTGGTAGCCCAACTGGTACAAATTCTGACGATATTGTAGCCTTCATCAGTTTTGCCCCATCGTGCAAACATAAAATCTGTTGAGAGTCTATTGAGGGTATCATCATCCATAAGTACAAACTGTTGATTTGTCTTTGAATCATTAAAGAAATGATATCCTTTATCAGCAAATGCTTCACGGATACGCATCGCCAGGTCAATCGCATTCTTAGATATGTCGAAATAGAGATTATCAGTGAAAAGAGTCTCGAACTGTATACCAAGAAGTCTACCTTTGGCAAGCATACCACCATGTCGTTTAATCTGGTAGCGGAAGTCTTTTTCTATTGATGGGTTTGTAAACACAACAGCCTCACCGAAAAGAGCTCCAACTTTTGTTCCGCCAATATAAAATACGTCACAAAGAGAAGCTATATCTCCGAGAGAGAGATCATTTTCTTCAGACATGAGTCCATAACCGAGTCGGGCTCCATCCATAAATAAAGGCAAGTCATAACGATGGCATACCGATGATAAAGCAGATAATTCGCTTTTCGTATACACCAGACCACCTTCTGTTGGATTAGAAATATAAACCATTCCAGGTTCAACAGTATGTTCTGGTTCTTCATCTCCGAAATGAGCCCTACAGAGAGCATCTACGTCAGATGCAGTAAGTTTTCCATCAGCCGTATCAATGGTAAGGATTTTGTGACCAGTACCTTCTACTGCTCCAGTCTCATGCACATTAATGTGCCCGGAAGAAGCAGAGATGACACCATGATGTGAACGAATGGAAGCATCAATGACTGTCATATTCGTCTGAGTTCCACCAACGAGAAAATGCACCTTTGCATTTGTGTTTCCACAAGCCTGAAGTATTAACTGCCTAGCATGCTCACAATGTGGATCAAGACCGTAACCTCGAGTCTGTTCCATATTAGTCTTCACTAATGCCTCAATAATCTTAGGGTGTCCACCCTCAATATAATCACACTCAAATCTTATCATAAATATACATTTTTATTGCAAAAGTAATACAAATAGAAAGAATAACAAAATAAATTAAGACGATTCTCATTTTACGTTATTCATGAAAATAAAAATAGAAGTACCACCAATATAAGTTAATACCATTGAACCGCACTACTATAACTGCTACGCTTGTCATATTTTAATGCATCAGTAAGAGTTGAGGCATTACAACGGAATGAGAAATTATAACTAGTGTATGGAGCAAGTACAACAGAACATGACATATTGAAACAATGGAGATCACGAGCTAAAGAGGCTGTAGTCATGGATATCTTATGATTATCGAAATCATAACCAGATGTAAAGCTTATATTCCATCCCTCTGAAAGAGTTATACTACCACTGAAATTGATATTCTGAGTATACTTATAAGGGTATCGCATTGAATTGGTATTGAATGTGCCACTAGTATTTTCACGCAT
>OBMA010000913.1_pt1 | contig 17941 bp, 14 predicted proteins | sample 1539141 | NCBI WGS metagenome assembly OBMA01 (sample SAMEA3991484, study PRJEB22521) | metagenome | biome: anthropogenic terrestrial biome; feature: sewage plant; material: raw primary sludge | place: Sweden | collected 2012-09-26 | reverse complement strand
TAAGAGGAAGGGACAGACAACAAGTCAGTCCGCCTATCCTGCAAAAGGAGCGCCGCAATCAGTCATCTGATTGCGGCGCTCCTTTTTTTGTTGGTGAGAAATTGATTACAAAAAGTCCCTATAAAAAAGTCCCAGATAAGTACAACTGTACTTATCTGGGACTTTTTTATAGGGTTATCTCTCCGAGGAGGGTTTTAGAATTCTATAGGAGCAACAAATTGGAATTATGCCTTTATGGAAAAGGACCATGCCCGCTGTCCTTATTCGGCAGCAACCTTATTCTCTTCCTTAGGCTCCTCAAAATCAGCTTTTCCGGCAGCGGTAAGCAGATTGTACCAGCGAATCACCTTTTTGATGTCGTTATTGTAGACGCGCTCCTTGTCATAGTTAGGAAGCACCTCGCCAAAGTAAGCACGCAGCTTCTTGACATCCTTGACGTCAATGTTTACCTGTCCACCATTCTCCTTCTTCTGAATAGAAGCGAAGACCTGACTGAGCGGAACCTCTTGTTCCTCAGTGAAGATGGCGATATCGGCCAGCGAAATCACTTTGTCGTTAGAGTAAGCAGGACAACGCTGTTTGCTGCCTAAATCTTCCACAATCAACATGTTGTTACCTTGGGAAACCAACTCGAACAACCCTGGTTTACCAGCAATGGATAAAATCTTTTTCAACATTTCTTTTCGAAGTTTTATTGATGTTTTTACGGTATATTTTTTCCGTTAATATTCAGAGACGCATTGACAAAAGGCCAAGAATCCCTATTTGGTTACAAAGGTAATAATCATGACAAATAATACCAATTTAAGCGACTTTAAAAATTCCCAATATCCCTAAAATACCTTTAACACTCCCATGCAATAAGAAATGAGTTGCTACGTTTTACTAAAAGTTCAATATCAGTCCCTAATTTTTGCAAGGAAAAAGGGACCAAAATTTCATTCTTTGATTTTAAATTCATAAATTTGCATTTTGGTATGAAAGCAAAGTATATCCTCATATTGTTAATATCAATGTTGTTCTGTTCATCGTGTTCGGAATATAGCCGATTGATGAAGAGTTCGGACAATGATTTGAAGTTCGCTAAGGCGAAAGAGTACTATCAGCGTGGCAAATACCTTCAGGCAGCCACGTTGCTGGAGTCTGTCATCATACCATTGCGTGGTACTGAGAAGGGGGAGGAGGCCTTATATATGGTAGCGAGCAGCTATTATGGCAATAGGGATTATCTGACGGCCCGCGGATATTATTCAGGATATTGCAAAAGCTATCCACGCGGCAGATATGCCGAGGAGTGCAAATTCCATGTCGGGCTGTGCTATTATAATGATTCGCCAGAAGCCAAGTTGGATCAGACCAGCACACAAAAGGCGGTAGATGAGTTTACCTCCTTCATTCAGGCCTACCCCAACAGCATATACACGGCAGAAGCGCAGTCTAAAAAACAGGAATTGCGAGACAAACTGGCCTACAAGGCTTTCCTGAATGCCCGTCTATATTATCGTTTGGGCAATTATCAGGGCAACAATTATCTGTCGTGCATAGTGGCGGCAACCAATGCGCTCAAAGAGTTTCCAGAGAGCATTTATCGCGAGGAACTTTCCTATCTTATTCTCAAAGCCAAATATCGCCAGGCTGTGGAGAGTGTTGCTTCCAAACAGAGCGACCGCTATCACGATGCCATAGACGAATATTATACATTCACGCAGGAATATCCTGACAGCCAGTACAAGAAAGAGGCGCTCGACCTGCTGCAAAATGCGCAGAAGGCTACTGGAACAGCAACTTCGGCTGCTCCCACTGTCTCCACCGAAAAAGTTAATAAATAAAAGATTTTTTAATAGCATCTAATATGGATTATAAAAAATTGAATGCTCCTACCACTACCGTTACACGCGATATGAATACATTGTGTGGTGACAAAAACATTTATGAAATAGTAAATGTCATTTCCAGACGTTCTAATCAGATATCCATTGACATCAAGAACGAGTTGGACAAAAAGTTGCAGGAATTTGCCTCCATGAATGACAATCTGGAGGAGGTTTCAGAAAACCGGGAGCAGATTGAGATTTCCCGTTTTTACGAGAAACTGCCTAAGCCAACCCTGATAGCCACTCAAGAGTATATTGATGGCAAGCTGGTTTACCACATGGCAGGAGGCAAGCCAAAACTCAATTTTGACGAGGATTGAAAATAGACAGACCACCATTGTGGCCGACATCCCATATAAGATAAAAGAACGTCTCTACTGTACAAGTGTGGGAGGTCCCTTTATCTTTTTTTTTAGTTGTATTATCTAAAAACCGCAGGGCAGTCTATGTTGGAAGGGAAAAAAATATTGCTGGGAGTCACGGCAGGAATCGCCGCCTACAAGTGCGGAGAACTGGTGCGGGCGATGGTCAAGCAGGGAGCTGATGTCAAGGTGGTGATGACCCCCTTGGCGCGTCAGTTTGTGACGCCGCTCACTCTGGCCACCTTATCGCGTCATCCTATACTTGTGGATTTTTTCAATCCCGAGAATGGGGAGTGGAACAGTCACGTCAGTCTGGGAATGTGGGCCGATGCGTATCTCATAGCCCCCGCTACCGCCAACTCTCTGGCAAAAATGGCCAATGGGGTGGCCGACAATCTGCTGCTGACCACCTACCTCTCCGCCAGATGCCCTGTGTTTGTGGCACCCGCCATGGACCTCGATATGTATGCCCATCCATCCACCCGTCGCAATCTGTTGCAGTTACAGCAAGACGGAGTGCGCATGATAGACCCTGACAGCGGGTTTCTGGCCAGCGGATTGGAGGGAAAAGGGCGTATGGCGCAGCCCGAAGCCATAGTGGAGGTACTGGACCGTTATTTTGAATCGACGTCCGACCTGTCGGGCAAGACGGTCATGATAACGGCAGGACCCACCTACGAAAAGATAGACCCCGTGCGTTTCATCGGCAACTATTCGTCAGGAAAAATGGGATTTGCATTGGCTGAAGAGTGTGCGGTGCGGGGTGCCAAAGTGCTGTTGGTGGCGGGTCCAGTCGCCCTCACTACCACTCATCCGCATATAGAACGTGTGGATGTGGAGTCGGCAGCGCAGATGTATGAAGCGGCCGTCAAGGCCTCGGCAAAGGCCGATATGGAAATACTCTGTGCGGCGGTTGCCGATTATGCCCCTGCAGAATGTGCACAGCAGAAAATAAAGCGCGAAAAGACGGGCGCCATGTCCATCCAGTTGGAACCTACTCGTGATATAGCCGCCGAGTTGGGTCGTCGCAAGCGTCCTGGACAGTTGCTGGTGGGGTTCGCCCTTGAGACCAATGATGAAATGGAAAATGCCAAAGGCAAGTGCCAGCGCAAAAATCTGGATTTCATTGTGCTGAATTCCCTGAATGACCCTCATGCAGGTTTCCGTTTTGATACCAACAAAATCACCATTCTCGACAAGGATGGGGCAGTGCAGCCTTTTGAACTGAAAAGCAAAAAAGAGGTTGCCCGCGATATAGTCAATCATGCCGTAGAGGCTTTAAACAAAATGTGAATGAAACGTTTGTTCATCATCGTTCTGGTTATGTTCGCCGCAGGCTTTGTCATGCAGGCGCAGGAACTCAACTGTAGGGTGGAAGTCAATACAGACCAGGTGGCAGGCACCAATAAGGAAGTGTTCAATACCCTGCAAAGTGACCTCACTTCGTATGTCAATTCGCACAAGTGGACCAATGCCATGTTCAAGAACGAAGAGCGCATTGATTGTTCATTTATACTGACCATTGAGAGTGTGTCGGGCAATACCATGAAGGGAAATCTTCAGATACAGGCCAGCCGACCGGTGTATAATTCATCATATACCACTCCTCTTTTCAACTTCAAGGACAACAATTTCACTTTCTCGTATGCCCAGTACGACAAACTGGAATTCAATGAGAATGTGTATGAGTCCAACCTGATGTCCATCATCGCCTTTTATTCCTACATTGTCATAGGTCTTGATTTTGACAGTTTCAGCCGTTATGGGGGTGCCAAGTATTTTGAGACGGCAGAGACTATTGCCAATTTGGCCCGTTCGTCTGATGATGACGGCTGGAAAGCCTTTGACAGTGACAACAACCGTTATGCCCTTGTCAGCAATTATCTCGACAATACGCTTAAACCATTGCACGAAGTGGTCTATGACTATCATCGGCTGGGATTGGATGTGATGAGTCAGAATGTGGAAAATGGGAAAGCTGAGATTCTGTCGATATTGCCCACCTTGCAGACAATGAATTCTGACAAACCATTTTCGGTGGCCTTGCAGAACTTTGCAGAGTGCAAGCTTAACGAACTGGTGGATATGTATCGCAACTCCTCAGCCGCCGACAAAAAGAAAGTATATGACGTGCTCTCTTCTGTGTTGCCAACGCAGACCTCAAAGATGAAAGACCTCTCGAATTAAAAAAGACATGCTGAAGTCCCTGATTATAGATAATTATGCTCTGATTGAGCATTCCGATATAAAGTTCGAAAGCGGATTTACCGTCATAACGGGCGAGACCGGAGCGGGAAAATCCATTATGCTGGGAGCGCTGGCCCTATTGCTGGGTCAGCGTGCCGAAGCCAGCGTGCTCAAGAATCCAGACAAAAAATGTGTGGTGGAGGCAGCTTTTGAAATTGCTGATTATTCTTTGCGTCCGTTCTTTGAGGAAAACGGACTGGACTATGATGAAGAGTGCGTGGTGCGTCGCGAAATTGCGCCATCTGGCAAGTCAAGGGGATTCATCAACGATACACCCGTCACGGTGACAATGCTCAAGGAATTGGGCGACCACCTGATAGACATCCATTCGCAGCACCAGAATCTGTTGCTGAGCAAATCCGATTTTCAACTGGGAGTGGTGGATACCATAGCTGCCAATCAGCAGCAGCTGGCCGATTATGGGGCAAACTATGCCCAGTATAAGTCAGACAGGGCAGCACTCTCCCATTTGCGTGAGGAGGCGGCCCGCAGTGCGTCAGACCGGGAATTTGTTGAGTTCCAGTATAAACAGTTGGCTGATGCCAACCTGGTGCCAGACGAATTGCAGAATCTGGAAGATGAACAGCTGACGCTGGGCAATACGGAATCCATCAAAACGGGATTGTCAAGAGCCTATTGGCTGCTGGAAGGAGAAGATACCAATATCAATGTGGGGCTGAAAGATGCCATAGCGGCACTGACGGAGGTGACCCCCTCCTTCCCGAAAATTCAGCCTTACATAGACCGTCTGACCTCTGCGCTGATTGACCTGAAGGACATTGCGCATGACGTGGATGCCCTACAGAACGATATAGAGGCGGACCCTGACCGTCTGCAACAGGTGAATGAGCGTCTGGACTTGCTCTACACACTGCTGCACAAACACAATGTGGAGGGAGTGGAGCAACTCATCAGTCTGCGTGAAGAATTTGCGGCCCGTCTCAGCCGAATGTCCAACTATGATGCGGACATAGCGTCATTGGAAGAAAAGACGGCCGCAGGAAAGAAAAAACTGGAAAAGTTGGCTTCCGCCTTGTCCGCCCGTCGGCAAAAGCAGGCTCCCGACATTGAGAAGCAAATCATATCGTTGTTGCGTAGTCTGGGGATGCCAAATGCCCAGCTCCAAATCTCGTTTAAGCCGTTGGAGACGCTCACAGAAACCGGTCAGGATGAAGTGACATTCCTCTTCTCGGCCAATAAGGAACGGACCCTGCAGCCCATAGCCACGATAGCCTCAGGCGGTGAGATGGCCCGTGTCATGCTCAGCCTGAAGTCGGTGCTGGCGCAGTCGCTGAATATGCCCACCATCATATTTGACGAGATAGATACGGGTGTATCAGGAGACATAGCAGCCAAGATGGGCACCATCATGCAGCAGATGGGGCAGCATATACAGGTAATCAGCATTACCCATCTGCCTCAGATAGCAGCAAAAGGTCAGTTCCATTTTACTGTTTACAAGGAAGATACAGAAACATCTACCCTCTCGCATATAAGGCAGTTGACGGAGGAAGAACGCATAAACGAGTTGGCCAAGATGCTGAGTGGAGACAAACTGACAGAAGCTGCCATACAAAATGCCAAAAACCTGTTGGAGGACCAATAAAACCAAAAAGAAAGAGCGAAGGAAGTTACCGTGAAGTGCCTGATTGTCATAGCTATTAGTCTGGTATGCCAAATCTGTCTGTTGCAGGTTTCGGCAGTGACCCCCGACACCATAGCGGCGCAAGTAAAGGATACATTGGCTCCGCATGCAGCGGCAAAAGGGGTACTGGATACTACCCATGCCTATTCCTTCCAATCCGATTTTCTGGCAGACGATGAGGACATTCTTTCCGATATCTATATACAGCCCGAATATAATGACCCGATAGTGGAGTTGGGAACCCGCCTGCAATTGCCTTATTATTCCATCAACCCATTCCACGACAACCGAGTTGATTTTTCCACAGGGACGCAAGAGTTTGTTTCCGCCTTCGTGTTTTGGAAATGGTTTCGGTTCGGTTACGCCTTTCCCCTTGCTGATTACACGCGGGGATATGACTTCAGTTTCTGTCCTCAAGTCAGCAATTTCTATATAGAGTTGGAGATATCCAACATCAAAAATTACAAATTGCAAAACCGACAGGATTATGCCGATCAGATAGGTCAGGACAAGGAAGACATCCAGCTGGACGGTTTGTCCACCTTTTCTTATCACGTCAATTTGGAGTGGATATGCAACAAATCGTATTTCTCAGGCAGTTCAGCCTTCGCGCAGTCCTATTCCAGTGGTCAGCGTGTGAGTGCGGGTTCCATGCTGCTGGGCATAGCGGTAGGCCGCAATTCGTTCCGTCTGGACGAGAGCTCTAATCAGTCGGCCATCGCCAAAGAGATATTGGCCAATCTGCCCATGCAGGACAACAGCATCTACAATGCCAGTGTGGGGTGTGGATATGGCTACAATTTTGTGGTGCGTCAAGGCAAGCTGGTGCTAGGAGCCTTGCTGGTGCCTTACCTTACAGGTGCCGATGCCCTTATCAGATAAATGGCAGTGACGTGAGCCGATTTTGCTACGGAATGCGGGCCCATGGCCGTCTGAACCTGGTGTACCAATGGAAATACGGATTCATTAACTGGTCGTCAGAATATCATGACCTCTTTTTTTATGACAACCATTTCTCCTATCGTCGCGACATCTATTCCACCAGTCTGTCATTTGCAGTGAAATTGGGTGAGTTTGGTGTGAAATCAAACAAAATACCAGGACATCAATTTATAGACTACATCAACCGATGGTTTGAGTAAAACTTGAATTTTGTACTTTTTGTGCATAAAAAATTGAAAAAGAAATAACTTTATTCTATATTTGTGGCACTTAACTCGTGCTGGCTCTCTGTTTTTAATTTCCATGCAGTCGGTGAGGTATGAGTTTTGCAATGTCGATAAACAGAGAAATTAATTCGTTAAATTATGAAGAAATTAATATTTGCCATTTTGATGGTTATGAGTGTCGTTCCTGCTTTTTCAGGAGAATATATGAAGGTTGGCGACAAGTTGGTCATCACTGAGGATTATCAGCGTTGTTATCAGGTGCGTCCAGGCTATAGCCGAAAGGACAATGCGCCATGGGTACACTATTGTGGAAAAATCAACAACTTCCATTACGAGGAGGGTTATGAGTACACCATATTTGTGGACAAGTATGACCCCAATGCACCAGAGATGACAGTAATCAAGACTTTGGCGCGTGATAACTCATTCTATTACAAACGCTTGCGTGCCCGTCGTGATTCCATAGCCAAAGCCCGTGCAGCCGAAGGCAAATCAGCACCGACCACAGCAAAAAAGAAATCAGGCAAATAAATAACCGAAAAAGTCAAATAAGGGAGAATCCTGTGGGGTTCTCCTTTTTTTATGCCTTTACATTTTGTAAATTTGTACCAGCAAAATAGGTTCATAACGAAGAATACAAACGAAAAGAAAAATGAATAAATCGTTTTTATATATCAGTCTGCTTCTGTTGCTGGCATCGTGTACGGACAGTCACTTCAAGGTCAGTGGAAACATAGCGGGTGCAGAAGGCAAGATGGTATATCTGACCCGTCAGGGACTCGACAAAGAAGAGATATGTGATTCGGCCAGAGTGTCGGCCGATGGCGATTTTTCATTGAAATCGGTCAGGCCAGAAGCCCCCGAATTTTATACACTCAATGTGGATTCGGCCGAAGTGTGGTTGGCAGTTGATTCTACGGAACGGATATCGATAGAGGCACAGCTGAAAGATATGCGTCACTGCAAGGTGACAGGCTCGGAAGAGACCCGCCAGATACAGCAGCTGAAGAATGAACTGGATGCCAATGATGCCGCCATAATAAACAGCGTGGACCATTTTGTAAAAACCGCCACCCCCGCACAACGCGCGGCGGGAACCGACAGCCTCAAGCAATATGCCTATGGACTGATTTCCAAGTTCAAGGAAAAAGAGAAGAAAACGATACAAAAAAATTCGCAATCGCTTGTTGCCTATTATCTGTTGTTCAAACGAAGTGCCTATGGCATTTCCCCCTTCAACGTGTCGGACCCTGCCGACCGCCGCTATTTTGCCATAGTGGCCAATGCGTGGAATCATCGGTATCCGAAAGCCCTGCGTACGCAGCAACTCAAAGAAATGATGGGCGAGGCAGACCAACAAGCCGGCCAGATGTCCCGCCAACAAACGATGCAGCAGATGGACAAAACAGGATACATAGACCTGTCGCTGCCCGACCGTCAAGGGCAGGTGCGTACACTCAGCAGCTTGAAAGGCAAGACCATTCTGCTGGAATTCTGTTATCTGGCAGAATTTACCCCCGATATGAACAAATCGCTGATAGCGACCTACAACAAGCTGAAAAACAAGAATTTTGACATCTATATGGTGACCTACGACAAGAACTATGACGTATGGCGCGCCAAAGCTGCCCAATATCCGTGGACAGTGGTGCTGGATGCCCAGGAGGCATCGTACGTTACCTATAACATCACCATGTTCCCTACCAACTTTGTGATAGGGCCAGATGGCAGCATTGTGGGGAAAGACGTCACGCTAAAGGAATTGGAAACGTATGTGCTGAGAAAAAAAATAGGGGCAATCAACAAAGAAAATGGTTGAATTGCGGAATTTATTTTGTAACTTTGCAAACCAAAATAATAGAGTGCCTGAAGTGGTGCGGAAGTTCTTTGTAACAAGAATTGGGTCCTGATTTTTTTTACTTCGTGTCTTTTTTTGCTGAAGTGGGGTTAATGACGGGTATTTCGCTTGGGTTGGGTGCTCGTAAAAAACTTTTTAGTAAAAATGGCAACATTTGAAGAATTAGGCCTGAAGGAAGAACTCCTCCATGCAGTAAAAGATTTGGGCTTTGCCGAGGCAATGCCTATTCAGGAAAAAACTATTCCTTTCCTATTAAATCAAGAAAACACAACCGACTTGGTAGCGTTGGCACAGACGGGAACCGGCAAAACGGCTGCCTATGGTCTGCCCGCGCTCAACAACATTGACGCCAGTCAGCATGTCATCCAGACACTGATATTGTCGCCTACGCGTGAGCTTTGTGTACAGATTTCCAGTGACCTGAAGAATTTCGCCAAATATCTCAAGGGCGTGAAAGTGGTGGCTGTGTATGGTGGCGAAAGCATCGTCAACCAGTTCAGAGAACTGGATGTCCAGCCACAAGTGCTTGTGGCGACGCCTGGCCGCTTGATAGACTTGCTGGACCGTGAGAAAGTGCATCTGGACCAACTGTCCACCCTCATTCTGGATGAGGCGGATGAGATGCTGAATATGGGATTCAAGGAAGACATTGAGCGCATCATGGAAGAGACGCCGGAAAACCATCGGACACTGCTCTTCTCGGCTACCATGCCGCGTGAGATAGCCAATATCGCAAAAAAATACATGAAGGACAGCACCGAAATCTCGGTCGGAAAAAAGAATTCTGGCTCAGACAACGTGCGCCACGTCTGTTACGTGGTTCAGTCCCGTTTCCGCTATGCCGCGCTCAAGCGGGTGGTGGATATCAATCCGGATATATATGGTATCGTGTTCTGCCGTACCCGTCAGGAAACCAAGGATGTGGCCGACCACTTGATGCGTGACGGCTATAATGCCGACGCCCTGCACGGCGACCTGACGCAGGCACAGCGCGACTATGTGATGCAGCGATTCAGAGACCGCTCGTTGCAGTTGCTGGTGGCTACCGACGTGGCAGCCAGAGGATTGGACGTGAGCGACCTGACGCACGTCATCAACTACAACCTGCCTGATGATGTGGAGAGCTACACCCATCGAAGCGGACGTACGGGCCGTGCCAACAAGAAGGGTGTCTCCATCGCCATCATTCAGCCGAGGGAGAGAGGCCGCATCCGCGATGTGGAGCGTGTCATCAATAAGAAATTTGAATATGAACAAGTGCCAACCGGCGAGGAGGTGTGCAAATGCCAGCTGGCCGCACTGTTTGAGCGTTTGAGAAATGTAGAGGTCAACGAGGAGCAGATAGCCCCATTTGCGTCCCTCATTCAGGAGCAGATGTCGCAGATGGACCAGGATACCTTTATCCGCCACTTCGTGGCATTGGAATTCAACCGATTCCTAAAATACTATGACGGGGCAGAAGACCTCAACGCCACGGAAGATGACCGCCGTGGCCGTAGAGACCGTCCCGAAAGGGGCGACCGCGGAGCCCGTTCTGGCCGCGGAGACAGAGGCGGAGACCGCATCCGTCTGAAAATAAACAGAGGCGGAGATGATGAGTTTTCACCAAAGAATGTGCTCGGACTTATCAACGATGCCACCAACGACCACGACATACAGGTGCATGGCATAGAAATCACCCCTCATTTCTCCTTCTTCGATGTGTTCAAGGATGATGCCGAGCGTGTGATGGATGCCTTCCGCACCACCTACAATGGCGACATAACCATAGCAGAGGCCACAGGCAGCCGTCAGTTTGCCGGAGGCCGTGACCGCAGAGACCGTGACGACCGCAGGGAAGATTGGCACAAGAGTGAACATGACCGCTATCGAGACCGCCGTGCACACACTGCCGACCATCATAATCGCAGCTTCAGACGCAACAAGTAATTGAATTTTTTCATATCTTTAATACGGGCTTTCAAGTCCGTATTTTTTTTGCCATGTCAGAACTAACAGACGATACCTATCAAACAGTAGCATCCGCCTCTGAGGGGCTGTATAAAGAGAAAGGGAGCCGATTCCTTTCGTTCGTATATCCCGTAACATCAGTGGAGGCGGTCAAGAGCATCGTGGAGGATAAGCGCAAGCTGTATCATGATGCCCGTCATGTATGCTATGCCTACCGAGTGGGGTATAACGGCGAGGATTTCCGTCAGAATGATGATGGAGAGCCGTCGGGAACGGCGGGTCGGCCTATGTATGGATGCCTCCTCTCTCACAATCTGGTGAATGTTCTGGTGGTGGTGGTCCGTTATTTTGGGGGCGTCAAACTGGGTGTCAGCGGTTTGGCCAACGCCTACAGGCAGGCCACGGAGGATGCCCTGAAGCACAATGAGGTGCAAGAACGCACAGTGGATATTGAAGTGGAGGTGACTTTTGATTATTTATATCTGAATGAAGTGATGCGCATCGTGAAGGAGATGAAGCCGGAAATACAGCGTCAGCAGTTTGAAATGTCGTGCCGGTTGTCATTGTCCATTCGACAGCGGAGGGTCGAGGCTTTGCGCACACGTCTGTCGCAGGTGCCCACCTTATTGTTTGAAAATTGACCTGAAATTAAAATGACGGGTGCAAGTGTGTAAGAGATAGCTGTTTGTAAAATTGTTCATAAAATATATAGACAAAAGTTTTTTTTGGAAAACTTTTGTCTTAATTTTGTCTGTGAAGATAATTTTGCAGTGGCTGATAATCAGCGATTAAGGCTTAAATGTTAAAATAATTTTAGAAAACATTTTCAAAATCTGATTTGATTGTGTTCTTTCAAAAAGCAAATTTCATCAGGCCTGACAGACGACAAAAAAAGCTGATTATCCTGATAGAAGGAGAAAATATGGGCTGTTTTGTAAAAGAGCCTATGCCATGTCCCGAAATCGGAGAAAAGGGAAATTCCATTGCGAAGCAAAAAAATTGATAACAAACACACAGAAAAAAATATCAAATGGAAAGCATCTTTATAGTAAAAAGAACAGGCAAAAAAGAGCCTTTCTCTTTGGATAAAATCAAGCAGGCAGTGTCGAAAGCCTTTTTATCGACCGGCAGTTTCATCTCGGAAGAGATGATGTCGAACATTTTATCGCGTATGAGCATCCACAACGGCATCAATGTGGAGGAAATACAGAATCAGGTGGAGCGCGCGCTGATGGCGGAGCGCTATTATGCAGTGGCAAAAGCCTTTGTGCTCTATCGCCAGAAACATCTGGAAGACCGGGAGGTGCGCGACAAACTGACCTTCATGATGAAATACTGTGATGCGACCAATCCCGCCACGGGCAGCAAGTATGATGCCAACGCCAATGTGGAGAACAAGAACATAGCCACGCTGATAGGCGAGTTGCCAAAGTCGAATTTCATCCGTCTGAACCGCAAGCTGTTGACCGACCGCATCAAGGACATCTACGGAAAAGAACTGGCCGACAAGTATGTGAATTTTTTGGTGAACCACTTTATATATAAGAATGACGAGACCAATCTGGCCAACTATTGCGCCAGCATCACCATGTATCCATGGCTGTTGAGCGGAACGGCCTCGATAGGCGGCAACTCATCCCGTCCCACCAATCTGAAATCATTCTGTGGCGGCTTCATCAACATGGTGTTCATGGTATCGAGTATGTTGAGCGGAGCGTGTGCCACACCCGAATTTCTGATGTATATGGATTACTTTATCCGTAGCGAGTATGGTGACGAATATTATGATCATGCCGACAAAGTGGTGGACCTCTCGGTGAAGCAGCGGACCATAGACAAGATGATAACTGACAGCTTTGAACAGGTGGTCTATTCAATCAACCAGCCTACGGGAGCCCGTAATTTCCAGGCCGTGTTCTGGAACATCTCCTATTACGACAAATATTACTTCCAGAGTCTGTTCGGTGAATTCCGTTTTCCAGACGGAACCGCTCCCAAGTGGGAGTCGCTCAACTGGCTACAGAAGCGATTCATGAAGTGGTTTAACGCGGAACGTCTGCGTACGGTTCTGACCTTCCCAGTGGAGACGATGGCGTTGCTGTCGGAGAATGGCGACGTGAAAGACAAGGAATATGGCGACTTTACGGCGCAGATGTATTCAGAGGGACATTCATTCTTTACCTATATGAGTGACAGTGCCGATTCACTGAGCTCGTGCTGCCGTTTGCGCAACGAGATACAGGACAACGGATTCAGCTATACGCTGGGTGCTGGAGGTGTATCCACCGGTTCCAAGAGTGTGCTCACCATCAATCTGAACCGTTGCATACAGTATGCAGCCAAGATTAACCGCCCCTATCTGGATTTTCTGGAGGAAGTGGTAGACCTGGTGCACAAGGTGCAGATGGCCTACAATGAAAATCTGAAAGACCTGTGGAAGAAAGGCATGTTGCCTTTGTTTGATTCGGGCTACATCAATATGTCGCGCCAATATCTGACAGTGGGAGTGAATGGACTGGTAGAGGGTGCCGAGTTCCTCAAGATACCAATCAAGGACTGCAAGGAGTATGAAAACTATGTGCAGTCGGTGCTGGGTCTGGTGGAACGCTATAACAAGAAATACCGTACCAAGGACGTGATGTTCAACTGCGAGATGATACCTGCCGAGAATGTGGGAGTGAAGCATGCCAAATGGGACCGTGAGGACGGGTATTTCGTTCCGCGTGATTGTTACAACAGTTACTTCTATGTAGTGGAGGACCCTACTACCAATGTCATCGACAAATTCCGCTTGCATGGCCGCAAATACATAGAGCATCTGACGGGAGGCTCGGCCCTGCACTGCAATCTGGAGGAGCATCTCAGCTTTGACCAGTACCGCCAGTTGTTGCGGGTGGCAGCGCGCGAGGGTTGCAACTATTTCACTTTCAACATACCTAACACCATCTGCAACGATTGTGGCAACATAGACAAGCGTTACCTCAAGAAGTGCCCTAAGTGCGGCAGCGAGAATGTGGACTATCTGACGCGAGTGATAGGCTATATGAAGCGGGTAAGCAATTTCTCTGCCGCCCGTCAGAAAGAGGCGGAACACCGTTTCTATGCCAGTGGCAAAAAAGAATTGGTCTGAACAAAAGTGGATGCTGATAAAAAATGAAAGATAATATATATACGGTAGAGGAGGCTTATTCGTCTGCCAGGGATTATTTTGGCGGAGATGAACTTGCGGCGCGGGTGTGGGCAGACAAGTATGCGCTGAAAGATTCGCAGGGTAATCTGTATGAGCGCACCCCGGAAGAGATGCACCGCCGCATAGCTGGTGAACTGGCCCGCATAGAGGCCAAGTATGCCAATCCGCTGACTGCGGAGCAAGTGTTCCAGCTGATAGACCATTTCCGTTATCTGGTGCCAGCTGGCAGCCCGATGGCAGGCATCGGCAATAAATATCAGGTAGCCTCGCTCTCCAACTGTTTCGTGATAGGCATCAATGGTGAGGCCGATTCGTATGGCGCCATACTCAAGATGGATGAGGAGCAGGTGCAGCTGATGAAACGGCGGGGTGGGGTGGGGCACGACCTCTCGCAAATCCGGCCGAAAGGTTCACCTGTCAAAAACACCGCGTTGCAGGCAACGGGATTGGTGCCATTTATGGAGCGTTTTTCCAATTCCACCCGCGAAGTGGCGCAGGATGGCCGCCGAGGCGCCTTGATGCTGTCGGTATCGATAAAACATCCCGATGCGGGCAGTTTCATTGATGCCAAGATGGAAGAAGGCCGCATAACGGGTGCCAACGTATCGGTGCGAATTGATGACGCCTTTATGAAAGCGGCTCTTGCGGGAGAACCCTATACGCAGCAATTCCCTGTGGACGGAACTGAGCCCCCGATAGTGGAGCGACAGATAGATGCCGCAGTGCTATGGCGCAAGATAGTGCACAATGCGTGGAAAAGTGCTGAACCCGGAGTGCTGTTCTGGGACACCATCTTGCGGGAGTCCGTGCCCGACTGCTATGCCGACCATGGCTTCCGTACCATATCCACCAACCCGTGTGGCGAGATACCGCTCTGCCCCTATGACAGTTGCCGTTTGCTCTCCATCAATCTGTATTCGTATGTAGAGCATCCATTTGAGAAAAATGCCACCTTCAATTTTCCGCTGTTCTGTCAGCATGTAATCTATGCCCAACGGCTGATGGATGACATTGTGGATCTGGAAATGGAAATGATAGACCGCATATTGGCGAAAGTGGATGCAGACCCTGAAAGTGACGAGGTGAAACGTACGGAACGGGAATTATGGCTGAAGATAAAAAACAAATCGGCGCTGGGGCGGCGTACCGGACTGGGCATTACCGCAGAAGGGGATATGCTGGCAGCCTTGGGATTGACCTATGGAACTGAGTCCGCAACCGATTTCTCAGAAAAAGTGCACCGTACATTGGCCGTGGAGGATTACCGCTCGTCGGTGACCATGGCCAAGGAAAGAGGCGCCTTTCAGATATATGACACTGCCAAAGAGGCCGCCAATCCATTCATCAACCGCCTGAAAGAGGTGGATGAGTCGCTGTATGCCGATATGGCAAAGTATGGGCGGCGCAACATAGCCTGTCTGACCATAGCGCCGACAGGCACCACGAGTCTGATGACGCAGACCTCGTCGGGAATAGAGCCCGTGTTTATGCCAGTGTATAAGCGTCGCCGCAAAGTGAATCCAACGGATGCAAATGCGAAGATTGATTTTGTGGACGAGAATGGCGATTCGTTTGAAGAGTATATTGTCTATCATCCTAAATTCATTGAATGGATGAAGGTGAAAGGCTATGACACCACACGCAAATACACGCAGGATGAGCTGGACCGTCTGGTGAGCGAGTCTCCTTATAATATGGCAACCGCCCAGACTGTGGACTGGATGCAGAAAGTGAAAATGCAGGGACGGATACAGAAATGGGTGGACCACAGCATCAGTGTCACCATCAACCTGCCCGAAACGGCCTCGGAGAATATGGTGGCCTCGCTATATGAGGAAGCCTGGAGATGTGGCTGCAAAGGCGTAACCGTCTATCGGGACGGCTCACGTGCAGGCGTTCTCCTCTCGGCCAACGACAAACCCAAGAAAGAGGAAATCAACGATATGCTGTTGCCACGAGTGGCAATGCCTCGCCCTCGGGAACTGGATGCCGATGTGGTCCGTTTCCAGAATAACAAGGAACGGTGGATTGCCTTTGTGGGACTTCTCGAAGGCCGTCCTTACGAAATATTCACAGGATTGGCAGATGATGAGGATGGACTGGTGATACCTAAATCGGTATTTGCAGGCAAAATAATAAAGAATGTGGATGAACTGACAGGTCATAAACGGTACGATTTCCAATACATGAACCGTAGGGGCTACAAGACGATAATAGAAGGGCTCTCCTATAAGTTCAATCCCGAATACTGGAACTATGCCAAACTGATTTCGGGCGTGTTGCGATACGGAATGCCTATCGACCAAGTCATCAAACTGGTGTCGGGACTGCAGTTGAGCAGTGAGACCATCAACAACTGGAAAAACGGAGTGGCGCGTGCCCTCAAAAAATATGTGCCCGATGGCACCGAGGCGAACGACCTGGTATGCCCCAATTGTGGTCATCGTTCATTGCGTTACCAGGAGGGATGTCTTATCTGCACCAATTGTGGAGCCTCCCGATGTGGATAAAAATCAGAAAAAAGAGGTCACAATCCCTTATAAACAGCCGGTTGTTACTTTTCACCCTCTTTTCTGTTACAATATCACCCCCTCGATTTTTTACCTCTGATGTATATTTGCGATTGGTAAAACAATAATAAATACACACGCAACTACATCTTGTTTATTTGACTAAAACCAAGAGGTGAAAAATGAAAGCGACGGTAAGTGGAGTAATCCCTTACAGCCGCTTTTCTTTTTGCAAGACTATTTGTATCACCTATAATATATAATGTATTACACGCAGCTGACAACCATTAACCTTTTTTGTCGTTTTTATTCATAATTAACGTGAAAGAAATATTTTTTTTCGCTTTTACATAATATTGCTTTTTGTAAAATTCAGAATAATACATATATTTGCTAATTATATGGCAGAGAAGGGATGCTGTCATCAAATTATTGTATCATAGTAGCAAAATAGTTAAAGATGAATTTGAGATATTTCAGTGCGTTGGTAGCCTCTGTGCTCTTCTTTACTGGGCTTCAGGCTCAGGATGAGATCGTTTACGATCAGTATTATTGGAACTATTACCTTGTGAATCCGGCCGTGGCAGGAGCCAGCCGCTGTTCACATGTGTTAGGTACGGTGAAGAAGCAGTGGGTGGGTATGGATGACTCACCTCTGATAGAGACTGCCAGCTTCCGAACCCGAATTCTGAAGAATGTGGGTTTGGGTGCCTACGTGTATAACGACAAGAACGGCTATTCCCTCCGTCAGGGTGGAGAGGCCACTTTCGCCTATCATATCCCTTTGACACAGAACTATGGCTACTTTATGAAGGATCGGGAGTTGCAGCGTCAGTTGTCTTTCGGTCTGTCAGCCGTTATCAATCACTACGGATTTGATGATGCAGTATTCAATGAGGAAAACACAATAGACCCTACCATTGCCAATGGCGGCAAGGACAAAGGTACCTATTTCAATGCCAATGTGGGTACTTATTTCCTTTACGACCACTTCTTTGCAGGTCTCTCCATTGCCAACCTTCTGCCAACCGAACTTGACGAGCTGGGCAAGGATGAACCCGTACGTCCCATGACTGAATTCCTCTTTGCAGGTTACGATTTTCCTGTAAACGAGACTATCTATATTGAGCCTTCGT
>OBMA010000912.1_pt1 | contig 17944 bp, 19 predicted proteins | sample 1539141 | NCBI WGS metagenome assembly OBMA01 (sample SAMEA3991484, study PRJEB22521) | metagenome | biome: anthropogenic terrestrial biome; feature: sewage plant; material: raw primary sludge | place: Sweden | collected 2012-09-26 | reverse complement strand
AAGATGCTATTGATTCTCTGCCAGCAGGAATTTCAACCAATGATTGGACAAATTACTATTCAAGTTTCAAATGAAATTTATGAATATGAAAATGAAGAATTTATTGGCGCCAAATTTGAGATTACCCTTGCTTTATAAAATAAATGCAAGATAAACTCTTTTATGCTTTTATTTCAAACTCTTTTATCATATTACTTGAAAGTAAATTAAGATTATTTTTATCTACGCTACTTTCAATATTAGAAGTTAGATTAATTATATTTGGATGAAATTTTTCTAAAAATTGTAAGATTTTAGGATCTTTTTTAAATGGGTTATTTATAGATGCACCACTATCTAGCATTTTAATCACTAAATCTTTTTTCCCCATAAAAGCTGCATAATTTATAGGTCTTATTCCAAAAGAATCAGGAGTATTTATTATTTCTTTATTATATTGATTAATCAAAGAAAAATATTTACTTGTATTTTTCCAAATACAAGTGTGCATAATAGTTCTTCCTTTATTATCAGTAGCAGAACAATCAGCTCTCATTTCAAGAAGTAATCTAAGAGTGTATTCACATTTTTCACCAACTGCAATATGAAGTGCTGTTAATCCTTCTTTATTTTTTGCATTAATATCAACTCCTGAGTTAATCAAACTTTTTATAGTATTTAAATATAACTTTTTATCGGGAATTAAATCTTTATAATTTTCTTCCATTAGTTTAAAAATAATGTTATTTCCATCTTTATCTTTTTGATTTAGATTGATATTTTTTATTCTTAATAATTTGAATAATTTAAAGTTAAAATAAATAATAGAATCAAAAAATAAAGGCTCTCCTTTGGAGTTATAATTATTAAGATCAATAGTTGAATTAGTAAGTATTAACTCAAGAACAGTTGGATATTCAGCATCACTATTTAATTGTGATTCATATTTGAAATCTAATTCTTTTTTATTTTGCAAGTGTAAAATTATGTCCAATAATATTTCAATAATTGTTTTTCCATCAACATTTTGAATATCAGGATTTGCACCTTTTTGTAGATAATATTTTATTAATTCCGCTGTTTTAATCCCTCTTAAAACAAGTATTGATAAAACTGTTTCATCATCAATATTTTTATGATTTAAATTTATATTACAGTTTTCAAGGAAAATATTTATAAGCTCTTTGTTCTCACTTCTTGTAACTAAGAAAAATGCATTTTCATTTCTATTATCAACAGAATCAACATTTACACCCAATCTCATAAGTTCTTTTGCCATTTCTAAATGACTATTTCTTAGTTCTTGATTTTCTTCTGGAGTATTTAAATATAAATTAATACACTCCATAAGTAAAGTTTTATTTTGTGAATTTTTAGTATTAATATCATATTTCAATCTAACAGCTTTTTCAATAATTTCAAGACTTTCTAAGCCTTTAGAAAGTACTAAAAATAAAAAACTATTCCCATTTTTATCCAATATTGTAGGATTCGCACCTGCTTCCATTAGTGCAATAGCAAGAAGAGTATTTCTTAAAACACTCTCTTTATGCAAGACTGTATGACCATCTTCATTTACTTGATTAATATCTATTTTATCAATAGAAGCAATTTTTTTAATTAGTTCAAAATTACCATTTGCAATTGCATCAAATATTAAGTTATTTCCATGAATATCACAATTTGAAATATTAGATGTTACTTCAAGTAAATAATTAACAACACGATTGCTATTAGCACTAATTACAGCATCTTGTAAGGCTGTTCGATTGTACATATTTAAATGATTAATATTCGCTTTATTTTCAATTAATACTTGTAAAATTGCTGAACTTTTTGAATGAATTGCATAAAATATTGCAGTTTCTTTTTGACTATTTTGAACTTCAATATCTATTCTTTTATCTAAGAACCATAAAACAGCTTGGAATAAATCTTTTTTACAACAAAGGTGAAATACTAATTCATCATTAAAAGAAAGGGTATTTAAATCAACACTAATTGAATTAATAATTTTATTTACTTTCTCTAAATTAAAGGTATGACTTAGTAGCTCTTTTACTAGTTCTTCTTCACTGTAACTAGTTTTATTTAAAAATTTTTTGAACATTTTCACCCTGTTTTTCTAAAAGATAATTTAATTATAAGTATATAATAAAAAGATTAATAGTTAACTTTTCAGAAAAATAATTTTAAGAAATGAAAAATATTGTATATTTTATATACAAAATAAAAATATCACGAATTGTTTTTGCAGTTATAATATTCAAAAACAAAGGAATATTATGAATCTGGAATCTATATCTTTTATAATTGACACTCTTTTTGCAATCTTTGCAATGACTTTAATAATTTTTATGGTTCCAGGTTTTGCAATGCTTGAAGCGGGACTTGTACGAACGAAAAATGTTACTACAGTTTTAACAATGAATATTCTTATTTATTGTGTTGCTTCTTTGTGTTTTTTATTAGTTGGTTACCATTTAGCATTTGGAGAATTAATAAATGCAAATATGAGTAAATATGCAAGTTTTTTATTTCAAATGGCATTTGTTGGTAAAGTTGTAAATATTATGAGTGGAGGAGTGAGTGAAAGAGCAAAAATTATTCCTTTGATATTTTTCACAATAATCATGGCTTCTTTTTTATATCCAATAGTTGTAAATATAACTTGGGGAGCAAATTTTTTAAAAGATACATTTTTAGAATTATCAATGTATGATTTAGCAGGTTCAACAATTATTCATAGCACTGGTGGTTGGGCATTACTAGCAGCTATTTTAATAATAGGTGCAAGAAAAGGAAGATATACAAAAGATGGTTCAATTAGGGTTCTTCCTGCTTCAAATATTCCTTTAGTAACTCTTGGAGCTTTTCTTTTATGGATTGGTTGGTTTGGATTTAATGGAGGAAGTGTTGGTTCAATTACATCAATAGAAAATGCAAATCTAGTAGCACTTACAATTATGAATACAAACACAGCTGGTTTATGTGGAGCAATCACAGTAGCTATTATTATGCAAATAATGTATAAAAAACTAGATATTACAATGATTTTAAATGGTGCATTAGGTGGTTTGGTGGCAGTTACAGCAGGAGCTAATTTATATAATATTTATACACCAATTATAATTGGTGTAATTGGTGGAGGATTGGTGGTAACTGGAGTTTTTTTCTTTGATAAATTAAAACTTGATGATCCAGTTGGAGCTTTATCTGTTCACTTATTAAATGGAATTTGGGGAACAATTGCTGTGGCAATTTTTACATCAAATAATGAAGGAATAACTTTTTTAGGACAAGTAAAAGGAATCATAATTATTGGTATTTTTGCGTTTGTTAGCTCATATGCTGTTTTATATGCAATTAATAAAATAATACCTTTACGTGCTTTACATGATGAAGAATTACAAGGATTAGATGTAAATCAGTGTGGGCTTGAAGCTTATCCTGAATTTAAACGTGCATTTTAATATTTAAGTAACTTAGATTTAAAAGTAATTTGATAAAATATAGGAACTAAAAAAAGGATTACATAGTGAAAAAGATTGAGGCTATAATAAAGCCATTTAAGCTGGAAGATGTAAAGGATGCTTTAGCCGAAGCTGGAGTTACTGGTATGACTGTATCTGACGTAAAAGGATATGGAAGACAACAAGGACATAGCGAACTTTATAGAGGTGCTGAATATGTTGTTGACTTTTTACCAAAAATCAAAATAGAACTAATTGTTGCGGATGAAAATGTAGATTCTTTAATTTCTGTAATAATTGATGCTGCAAAAACAGGAAAAATCGGAGATGGAAAAATCTTTGTTTCATCAATAGAAAAAATTGTAAGAATTAGAACAGGTGAACAAGATGAGGAAGCAATATAATGAGTATCTCAACTTTTGAATTAAATGAACCTTTAGATATGCACCTTCACTTAAGAGATGGTGATATGTTAAAACTTGTAGGTCCTCTTACATCCAACACTTTTAGTGGTGCTTTAGTTATGCCAAATTTAGTACCACCAATTACTACAAAAGAAGCTTTATTAGCTTACAAAGAAAGAATAAAAGAAGCTTGTATTGCTGATAATTTTGAAGCTTATGTAACTTTATTTTTTAAAAATGATTATACATATGAATTTTTAGAAGATATCAAAAATGATATTATTGGAATCAAATTATATCCTGCTGGAATTACTACAAATTCACAAACGGGTGTTTCTTCTATGGATGTTGAAAATTTACGACCAACATTAGAATCAATGAGTAAATTAGGAATTCCTTTATGTATTCATGGTGAAACAAATGGTTTTGTAATGGATAGGGAAAAAGAGTTTATGCCAATTTACGAAGCACTTGCTCTTGCTTTTCCTGATTTAAAAATCATTATGGAACACATTACTACAAAAGATGCAATTGAGTTATTAGATAAGTATGATAACTTATATGCAACAGTTACATTACATCATTTATTAATTACTCTTGATGATGTAGCAGGTGGAATGTTAGCACCACATCTTTTTTGTAAACCAATTGCAAAAAGACCAGAGGATAGAACAGCATTATTAAATGCAGCACTTAAAGCAAATCCAAAACTTATGTTTGGAAGTGATTCAGCTCCCCATCCTAAGCATAAAAAAGAGTGTTGTGGTTGTGCCGCTGGTGTATTCACATCACCAATAGCCTTACAAGTATTAGTTGAGCTTTTCGAAAAACATGATTGTTTGGATAAGTTAAATGCTTTTGTATCTTTAAATGCACAAAAAGTTTATAATCTGAATTTAAAACCAAAAACAATTAAATTAGTTAAAAAAGATTTTGTTGTTCCTGCTATTTATGAGTATAAAAATGAAAATGTAGTACCTATGTATGCAGGTGAAACAATTTCATGGAGTATAGATTCAATAAATTAAAAGCTTGTATTTTTACTTTTGGTTAAGAAGTCTTCTGATATTTTCAGAAGCTTCCTTAGCTTTTTGTTCTCTTTCTTCTCTCATTATTCTTAAAGCATCAAGGGTTTCTTGTTTTTCTCTATCTAGGTTAGCTCTTATTTGAATAGCTTTTCTATTGTTTGAAATTCCAGATATTGCAGAAAATTTCTCTTTTTTATTTATATAAATAGTTGCAGATGATGAGGTTGCATTTTTATTAAAAACAATAACATCATTTTCTTTCAAATTCATAATTTCAAAAGCTGTTAATTCAGTTTCAGCCATGATAGATTCAATCCTCATTCTAGCACCTGAAATAAGTGTCTTAATATCTCTTTTTCTACTTGATTTTCTATTTCTACCTTCACTAAATATTTTATCAACGATTTTATTTAATAAGGGTTCAAAATAAGAAATTGGATAACAAATTGATAAAAATCCTGATTCTTCATCGATTGTTATTTCAAGAACCACAAGTAAAACAATTTCATGGTTAGATACTATTTGAATAGCATTTGCATTTGTATCTCTTGATTCGATTTTAAAATTTAAAGTAGAAATATCATGCCATGCTTTAAATAAATTTTTTATAAACATTTTATAAAAATGTTCCAGGATCTCGATTTCAATTTCTGTTAATTCCCTATCAATATTATCACTTGTATTAACAGCTCCAGAACCTAAAAGTTCAGCAATGATTTTGTGCGAAATGGCAGGGTTACACTCAATAACAATTCTACCTTCAAGTGGTTTGATTGATAAAGTATTTAAAGATGTAATTTGAGGAATTGATAAAATAAATTCCCCATAAGTCATCTGTTCAATAGAATAAAGTTTAACATCAACAATTTTTCTAAGCATTGAAGATAAATCTGTAATAAAATCTCTAAGCATCTTATCATGCATAGCAGAGAAGGCTTTTAATTGTTCAGCATTGATTCTATTTGGTTTTTTAAAGTCATAAATCGAATAATTCTTTTCTTTAGATATAACCTTTTCAAGAGGTGAGTTATCAATATCTTCACCTTGTTCTGCAATATCTAAAAGAGCATCAATTTCATCTTGACTTAAAAATTCAGCCATCTTATCCTCGTACTTCTATTTCAACATCAATAGCGCCCATTTCTTTTACCATTTGTAAGGTATCAATAATTTCACTCATTGGAAGTTTCATTACTTTCATAGCTCTTACTAAATCTGATATTGTAGGAGTAGCTTTTGTATTTATCATTGCATTATCGATATTTATAATAGGTTTGTCTGCAATTTTAACATTATCTCCAATATCAACACCTGGATTTTGTTTAGAATCATTCCATGCAGTATTACTAAGTCCTGATTTATCAATTCTAATTGTAAATGAACCTCTAGCAATTGTAACAGGGTCAATAGGAATGTCTCCGCCTGTAATAACTGATTCTCTATTTATATCAATAATAACTTTTTTCTTAAATGAAGAATCAAGCTCAATATTTTGAACTAAAGATAAAAATTTCACCATTGAAATATTTTGAGGCTTAATTATTTCAATTGTTCTTGTATCAACTGCTGTTGCTAGTTTTTTTCCAAATTTTGCATTTATTTTTGTTTCAATTAAGTCAGCATTTGTTGCAGAATTTTTTAAAAGACTTAGTTGAATAGACTCTTCATCTTTTAGATTATAATTAATTTCATTTTCAACCGTAGCTCCATCATAAATGAATCCAGTTGTTTTATTATTTTCATTTGAAGCGATTGTTCCTTGTGCAAGGGCATAAACATTTCCATCAACACCTTTTAATTGGGTGATTAAAAGCTCGCCATTATCTACAGACTTAGCATCACCAATAGTAGAAACTTTTACTTTTATTTTATCACCTTGTCTAGAAAAAGCAGGTAACTCAGCCGTTACCATAACAGCTGCAATATTTTTAGAGTTAATTGAACCTGCTGGAATTTTAATATATGAATTTCTTAAAAGATTTTGTAAAGATTGCATTGTAAATTTTGATTTATCTCCAGTTCCTGGTAATCCTACGATTAATCCATAACCAATGAGTTGATTTTCTCTTATTCCGATTACGTTTGAAATGTCTTTAATAGTTTGTGAATACAAAGAGGATAGTAAAATTGCTAGTATAAAAAAATATCTCAATATTGCTCTCCTTATGTTAATTGCATTTATTTTATCGAAAATTTAATAAAAGAAGGTATAATCTAGCTAATTAAAATTATTTTATAGGGCGTTATATTGAATATTTACATTTATGGCAATCATAGTTTTAAAAAAGATATACATGAAACTCTAGAGCATTCAAATATTAAATTTAAAATGGATAACGATTGTGTAATAAAGGAGATAAATGATTTATCTGTTTTAAAACAAACCATAAAGAACAATCCATATGATGTTTATTTAATTGACGACGAAAAAATTATTAAAAAAAATTCATTACAAAAAAAAATAAAATTTTTAACACCAAAAGATGCCATAGAAGAAGAATTTTTACTTGATAGTGGTATTGCTGATTTATCAGTAAATAGTTTGTCTGAAATTCCTAAATATATTATTAGAAAATATGAAGATCAAAAAAAAACAAATGAGCAAGAAAAAGTATCAATTTTTGATGATGTGGATTCAACTGCTGATAAAGATAATAATGTTGAATTAGATGAGGAATTAGCAAAATTACTTGCAAAAGAAGATGAAGTTCATGAAGAACAAATCAATATTCCTACAGATAATTATTTAGAGAGTGAGAATTTAGAAGATTTATTTAATATAAGTGATGATATTAATTTTCAACAATCTTCAAGTAATGATAATATTTCAAAAAATGAATTTGATGATATTATGAATTTTAATGATGATTTTGGATTAAATAATATATCATTTGATTATGATGATGACGCTGCAAATAATGAACCTCTTGATCCTATGGAAGAGGATTTTTTTAAATCTATTTCAATGGATAATGAAGAGAATGATGAGGAAGAAGATGATGAAAATGAAATATTTGAAGATATCGATTTTTTAGAAGAAATTTTTACAAATAAAGAAAAGAATAAACAGGAAAAAGAAGAAAAAGTAAATGAAAATAAAATTTTTAATGAATCTTTACAAAGGGAAAAAAGTATGAATGACGATGAGTTTTTTGAATTAGACTCTTTAAATGAAAAAGATTTATTAGAGGCTTTATCATACAACGGTGATAATGTAAGTAACATGAATCATACAGATTTAAAAACTAATATTTTAGAAAATAGTAGTAATACAATAAGTGTTAATAGTTCATCAAATGTTGATGAATTAGCTCAATTAATTTCTAAATTATTAAATAATAAAACTTTAGAGATAACTATAAAAATCAAAGATTAAAATATGGATTTAATAGCAATTGCTGAAAATACCGTAAAAATAATCCTAATTTTAGGATTACCTTCTTTAATTGTAAGTATGGTTATTGGACTTATAATTTCAATATTTCAAGCAGTTACTCAAGTGAGTGATGCTTCTTTATCTTTTGTTCCAAAAATGATTTTTGTTTCAGCATTTATCTTAATTTCTCTACCATGGATTGGTGATCATATTGAAGCTTATACAAAAGATCTATGGAATATTATTTTAGTATTTGGTAATTAATTTTGATTAAAAAATTATATAACTTAAAAAAAAATCAAACAGAACAAAAATTAATACAAAAGTCATTATTTGAATCAAAAATTGAACAAATTGATGCAGAAATTTTATTAACAAAAAATAGAATTGACACAGCAAGTGTTGAAAAATTTGGTGCAATATCAGATTTTATGATTTTGACAATACATAAAAACACTATGAAAATGCATATTCAAAAATTAAATGTTGAAAAAAACGGTATATATTTACAAATTGAAAATATTATAAAAGAAATTATAGAACTTCAAAAAGAGACAGAGCAATTTGGATATCTTCTTGAAGAAGAAAAAAAAGAAGCAATGCTAAAAATATTAACAGAAGAAAGAGAAGCTTCCGATGAATATATTCAAAGTAAGTATGTAAAAAGGATAAATAGTGAAGAAAATTAATAAATTATGGGTTCTAATTTTTCTTTCAATTTGCCTAAATGCCAATGAAGATACAAGTAGCTCTTTAACAAGACAAAAATTTGAAGTTATGGAATTAAAAAAAGAGTTAAATAATTTTTATAATGAAAAAGAGCAAGAATATCAAGAAAGAAAAAAAGAGCTTGAAGGTATACTTGTTCAAATTCAAAAAGAAAAAACAGAAATAAAAAATTTACATGATAAAAATTTAGAAACATTACAAATTATAAAACTTGAAATAGAGAATAAAACATCAAAAATTTATAATGGAATGAAAGCAAAGAATGCTGCTGATATATTTAATCAAATGATGAGTGAAGGCAAAATTGATGATGTTTTTGATATACTCACCAAATTAAAAGAGAGTAATGTAACTCAAATTATGAAGTTTCTAGATGTAACAAATGCATCAATTCTTACACAAATGTTTGAAAATTATAATGCTGAAAATGAAAAGAAGGAATAGATATGGCAGATGAAAATAACCAAGAAGTAAAAAGTTCAGGAGGTGGCAAAGGCTTAATTATAGTATTAATAGCACTAGTTGTTTTTTTACTATTAGCAGTTGTCGGTGGAGGATACTTTTTATATTCACAAGGCGTATTATCAGGGACTCCTCCTTCTGGTCAAGAAGTTCAAAAAGAAGAATCAAAAGATAAAGGTAGCGATAGTTTCAAAGCTGACATTAATGATTTAGTATTGAATTTAACTGATTCAAGAGGAAAAGAAAAATTAATGAAATTATCTTTTTCTATTAAAAGTACAGAACCTACAATAGCTGTGATTGTTGAAACTTATAAGGCAGAAATAGTAGATGTAGTAATCTCTCAAATTAGTGCAAGAAGTTCAGAAGAACTTTTAACAGTTGGTGGAAAGAATCTATTAAAAGATGAATTAATACAAGATATTAATAATGTTATAAATGAAGTAACAGCATCAGATTCAAAAATTGCTAGAAACAATGTAAAAACAATTTTGTTTACTACATTTGTAATTAAATAATACTATGATTGTTGCAGTTAAAAGAAATAAAAAACAAAAAATTGTAAAGTTTATATCTTTACTTGTATTTGGATGTATTCTAGGTTCTTATTACTATTATACGAGTAAAACCTTCGCAGAACAGCAACAAGTTGAATTAGAAGATAAAAAAGCACAAAAGTTAGAAGAAGAAAAACAAGAAAAAACAAAAAAAGATATAGAAAGAGCAATTTTAGTTGAAGTTGAAAAAGCAGTTGATTTAGTTGGTCAAGAAAATATAAAACATGTAAAAATAGTTGAAAATAAAGTAGTAATAGTTTGTGAAGTAAATACAAATTTAGATGCATTATTAGTTAGATATGGAGTAATGGCATTTGTTAAAAAAACATTAAATGAAATAATCATTGCCGTTGATATTGATTTTATATTAAAAAGTAGATTAAATGCGAAATAGTATTTTTGTTCTTATATCATTTGTATTCATAGGATGTTCAGCAACTTCGAATCCCGAACTTGAGTTTGATAAACCAGAGGTTCAAATTCCAAAAAAATTACCAGAAGCAAAAAAAAATAAAGGTTCTTTATATTCGATGCAAGGAACATCTTTATTTGCAGATAAAAAAGATTTACAAGTTGGAGATATTATTCAAATTGTAATAAATGAAGATTTATCATCAAAAAGTAATAATAAAAGAGAGTTATCAAGTAAAAGAGATAATAACTTAGGTGGTGGAATTTTTGCAGCAACTGGAACTAATGCATTAAGTGGTGGAATTGGAAGTGCCGCTGATAAATTAAATTCAAGTCTTGGAGTTAATTTTGGAACAAATAGTTCAAGTTCTGATAAAGGTTCTGTAAAAACTCAATTGGATGAAACTTTTGAAACAATTGTTTCAGCAATTATTGAAGAGACATATCAAAATGGGAATTATTATATAAAAGGTAAAAAAGAGATGCTAATTGAAGGTCAAAAACAAGAGATTATTATCAGTGGAGTAATTAGACCTTATGATATATCTTCAGATAATTCAATTAACTCTTCACAAATCGCAAATTTAAAACTATTATATGATAAAAACGGAACAGAATCAGAAATATTAGAAACACCTTGGGGTCTAAAGTTCCTAAGATCGATTTGGCCATTTTAATCTAACTTTAAGAAATGTAATGTAATAATTTGTAAAATATAACCAAAAGGAGTCTCTATGCTAAGTACGTTAAACGTTTCCCAAACAGGGATGAATGCTGCTAGAATCGCAGTTGAAAATGTATCTAACAACATAGCTAATGAGAACACCGTTGGATATAAAAAAAGAGTTGTTCAAGTTAGTGAACTTGCACAATCAGATGGTAGATTCACAGGTCGTGGGGTGGATTCAAGCGCGGCATATAGAATTACATCTCAATATATGTATGACAAAATAATGTCTGAAAATACAAAAGCTAATTACTATGATAAAGTATCAAATATGATAGGAAGTGTTGAATCAATATTTTCAGAAACAAAACATAGCGGTTTTTCAGCTGATTTAAATAGATATTTTCAAGCAATAGAAAATTTGCGTACGAACCCAAATTCAGAAATTTATAAATCAGTATTAAAAAGTTCTGGAAGTATTGTTGTTGAATCTTTACAAAACCTATACACAAGTATTGAACAGCAACAATTAAGTGAAAAAACTGAATTAAAAGTAAATGTAAATAAAGTAAATGGACTTTTAAAAGAAATCGGTGATATAAATGTTAAATTAGAGAAATATGAATTTAACAATGATTTACTAGATAAAAGAGATCAATTAGAATTAGAACTATCAAACTATGTGGATATAAGTGTTAATAGAGCAGGTGGTTATTATGAACTAAAAGTTGCAGGAGAAATGGCAATAAGCAATAATACTAATGTTAGAACATTTGATGTTATTGAAAGTAAAACGAATCAAGTGGATAAGTTTTATAATCAAAAGTTTGATTCAAAAGGTAACTTTGAAATTATTGATCCTTTAAAATTTGAAGCTGATAATACTACTCCTAAAACTTATGCTGATGGAGATAAAATAACATATAAGTTAAATAATGCAGTGGAAGTATCTATTACCATAGGTGAAAAGATTCGAGATACAACTAAGCCCGAGGATCCAGTTACAGGTTATCCTTTCTTAGATATTAATGGTGATGGTAACTTTGAAATTAGTGAAGATGAACTAGTAAGGGCTTTAGTTTTTAAGATAAACAATAGTGAAGAGACAAAAGGTCTTGTATCAGCATATAACGGTGATTATTTAGTTGATGCAGCTGGTAAAAGAACAACAAATGATAATGCTGACCAATATCTTAGAATTGAATCGAAATTTCCAGGAACAGAAAATCAATTTGAAGGAAGACTTTCAGTTGAAAAAAATATAGTTCCTCCAAGTACTCCAGAAGATAGAGTTGGTGAAGTTCTTTTTAGAAATGAAAATGTAAGTAAAAACCCACAAACTGATGTGACAATTACAATTAATGAAAAAGAAATAAGTTTAAAAAGTGGAATAATGAAAGCGCAAGTTGATAACTTGTCATCATCTTTAGGTGCTAATAAATTCCAAGTTTATCTTGATAAATTAGATTCTTTTGCAAAAACACTTTCAGATGTATCAGATAAGTTTATGAAAGTAGGCTCAAATGAATATATTTATGGTGATGCAGCAAGTGATGCTTCAAATGGAATTGTTGAGAATATTGGATTATTTACTGGTTTAAATGTAAAAGATTTAAAGTTTAATAAAAGTGCAGTAAACGATTTAAATCAAGAAAAATTAGATTACTTAGCAACAATACAATGGAAAAAAGATATATCATTTGATGGGATAGGACAAAAGAATAGTAATCCGTCAAAATCGACTTCTCTTTTAGATTTTTTTAGAGATTTAAAAGTTGGAATTTCATCTGATAAAGAAAGCAATGATTTTTTACAAGAAACGCAGAATAATGTAAAACAATCAATTAAAAGCTCATATGAACAGCTTACAAGAGTTGATAAAGATGAGGAAATGTTGAATCTAATGAAGTTTCAAGCAGCATATACTGCAAATGCAAAGATAGTTACAACAATCAATGAGATGATACAAACTCTACTTGGGTTAAAAAGATAAAGGATAAATCATGGCAAATGGCGTTTTAGGTCTAGGAGCTGGACAAGCAGCTTCGTTAAATAGTGATTTAATAGAAAAGTTAAAAACAGCAGAAAGAAAATCAGCAGTTGCACCAATAGAAGCAAAAATTGAAAAAATGGTAAAAGAAAAAGAAACTTTTTCAACTATTGAAAAGAAAGTTGCAGAACTATTGGAGTCAATTAAGCCTTTTGACCTTTTCGTTTCAGGTGCAGTTACTGCATTTGAGCAAAAATCAGCAACAACATCTGGTGATTCTGTAACATTTGATGCAGCAGATGTAAAAGCCTTGAAAAAAGGTTTTACCAGTGTTGATATTAAGACATTGGCACAAAAAGATGTTTATCAAACAAATGACGTTACAGGTGTACAAAAAGATCAAGTTATTGGAAAAGGTGATCTAATTGTTAATGGACAAGTTTTTAAAACAGACAATCTAACATATAAACAATTAGCCGATGAAATTAATACAAAAGAAGGAATGAGTGCTTCTTTAGAACAAGTAGGAACAGATTCTTATAGATTAGTTATAAAAAGCAAGGAATCAGGACTTGATAACGCATTATTAATAACAGGTGACGCAAAAAGCGCATTAGGGCTTGATGTTACAGAAAACCATAAACAAACAGCACAAAATATGAAAGCAACGGTTGATGGTGTTGAGTACAATGTATCATCAAATAGTTTAGTAGTTGATGGTCTTAAAATTAGTGCAAATAAAGCTGGAATATCAACTATTAATGTAACTGAAGATAATTCTCAAATAGAAGCACAAATGAAAAACTTTGTTGATAAATACAATGAACTTGTAGCATTAATTGAAACAGAGACTTTAGGTTCAGATTCTTCTTTAAATGATAGATCTTCTATTAAAGGAATAGTAAACCAAATAAAAGATAAATTATTTGGTTCTTATGGTGCAGCTGGTGATAAATCTGTATTTAACTTTGGAATCGAACTTGATAAGTTTGGTGGATTATCAATTGATAGTAAAAAGTTTAATGAAGCAGTACAAAAAGACATGGCTGGATTAAAAGATTTATTTGTTGGAAGTGCAGAGAAAAAGGGTTTGGGTACAGTATTAAAAGAGACTCTTGATACTATGAAATTTGTAGGTGGAGTATTAAATAGTTATGATGCTGCAATGAAAACAAGAGAAAAATCATTAAACGAAAATAAAGAAAAAGCTGAAAAATCATTGGATGTTAAATATCAACAATTAGCATTACAGTTTAGTTCATATGGAGCTTTAATTAATCAAATGGAATCATCATTCTCAGGATTGAAACTAATGATTCAACAATCGGTTGCAGGTTAAGAAAAAATTATTTATTAGATATTTTTTTATTATTAAGCAAATATGTAATATACTGATGGAATAAAATAAATAGCTAGGAGTTATGATTTATGGGAATAGAAGTATATAATCAACAAAATGCAGTTTCTGATGATCCTTATGTTTTAGTATTAAAACTTTATGAAGGTGTAATTAAATACCTTTCATTTGTAAAAGGTGCTATGCAAGATGGTGAAGTTGAAAAGAAATTTACTTATATAAATAAAACAATTGCAATCTTTGACGAACTACGAAATGTATTAGATTTTGATGGTGGTGAAGTTGCTTATTATTTAGATGGTTTATACTTATACCAAATTGAAACTCTATTTAGTGCTGGAATTGATGATAATATCAATGCAGTGAAACAAGTTATTAAAGTTACACAAGGGTTGATTGACGCATGGAAAGAAGAAACAGGTCTTTAAAAGCTTTAAAAGAATTAATTTATATTGATTCTTTAGAATCATTTACTAAAGCAGATGCTTTAGTAGTATGGTACGATGACTATTTAAAAGATGATACAATTGAAAATTTTCAATTAGAATTATCGGAATTAAAAGAGCTTGAAGAGCTTTTTTTTAAAAATATTAACTTCTTAAAAAATCAAAAAGAAGAAACAAAAGACGAGTTAGCAAAGATTCAGAAAATGAAAAGATTTTTAAAACACTAAATCTTGAATATTAATATTTTGTGAAAAAATATAAGATCTTATATTTTTGGGAATCTTTGCAACTCTGCAGCTTTCTTTAAACTTTTTTTCCATGATAATATCTACTCTTGGAGCTATGAAAATATAATCTTCATTTATAGAAATATTTATTTTATTTGAAATACTTATCTCTTTTTGTTTTAAAATTTCATTTCTATTTGCAAAACTTAATAAAATTCCTCTTCTTTTTAAAGATAAATCTATGGTTCTTATATTTAAATTATCATCTTTTTGATTTAAAAATATTTCTAAATCTTTTATTTTTTTAAGTGGTTTATTTTGTATATTTAAAGAATCTAAATCTTTTTGTAAATATTCAAAAGATTTTTTAATTCCTTTGCTAAAATTATTTATTAACTTATCTGAAAAATTATGTCTAAAAAAATTTCTCTTATATTTCTCATCAAAATTTGATTCATCTACAAAATACTTATGATTGTTTTTTAATAAATATTCTTCAAGTTCATTTTTTGATATAGTTAACAAAGGCTTATATATTTGATAGCTTTCTTTATGTTCAAACTCATTAAAACCAATAAGCTCAACTAAACCAGCACCTTTTGAAAGTTGCATCATAAACCACTCTAGTTTATCGTTTAGTTGGTGTGCCGTGATTAGATTTGCATAGTGGTGTTCTTTTATGATTTTTTCAAAAAAAGCATATCTTATATCTCTTGCATTTTTTTCAAAATTAGAATTTGAATCAAGTTTTGTTTCATAAATAAATATTTCTTTTTTGTATGTATGGGAAAGCTCTTTTGCATAAGATATCTCTTCTTTGCTTTGTGCTCTTAAATTATAGTTCACAATTGCAATATCAAAAGGGATATTATTTTCAAGCAGTAAAAAAAATAGTGCAGAAGAATCAACTCCTGCAGAAAATGCTAAGAGGTTTTTTTGATTTCTTATTGCACTAAAATCTAAATACATAAATACTATTTAAGAACAGTAGCCAGTAGTTTATCACCTGCAAGTTCTGTAACTCTTACTGTGTAAATTTGCCCAAATTTAATTTGATCACCTTGCTCTAATTCATTGTCATTTATATAGATTTCTCCATCAATATCAGGTGCCCAAAGAGTTTTTCTAGCACTTAATAGATATTCGTGTTCATCACTTTCTCCATCAATATAAACTTCAAATACTTTTCCAATTTCATTTTCTAGTGATTCTTGTGTAGTTAAAGCAATTATTTCACCAATAATTTCAGCTCTTTCATCAATAATTTCTTGCTCTATTAATTCTTTTGACTCTGCTGCACTTGTACCTTCTTCTGTTGAGTATGAAAATACATTTGCACGATCAAATTTAAACTCTTCTATGTATTTACAAAGTGCTTCATGATCTTCAACCGTTTCACCTGGATGTCCAGCAATAAATGTAGTTCGTACAAAAGAGTTTGGTTTACTTCTCATGTGATTCATAAGTTCATTCAATTTTTCAACACCTTTTCCTCTTTTCATAATTTTAAGCATTGAAGGAGTTATATGTTGAAGTGGCATATCAAAATAATTCATAAAAACTTTTGAATCAGCAATTTTATCAATCAAACTTAAAGTTGTAGTTGATGGATATAAATATAAAATTCTAGCTGTTTTAATTCCCTCTATTTTTTCAACCGCTGAAATTAATTGCTCTAGCCCATCATTATGACCTAAATCTCTTAAAAATGATGATGAATCCTGAGATACAAATGAAAAGTCAATATAACCTCTTGCAACAAGTGATTTTACTTCTTTTACAAGTGATTCAAGGGTTCGTGAATGTAGTTTTCCTTTAAATGAAGGGATTGCACAAAATGAACAAGTTTGATTACATCCTTCACTTAGTTTTACATATGCATGATAAGATGAACCTGTAATTACTCTTTCATTTGTATCACTTGCTAAGAATACTTCATTTGTAAAAGCACTTCTTTTTTCATTTACAAGAATATCAATTTTATCATAATCCCCAACACCAGTAAAAACATCAATTTCTGGAAGTTCTGCTTGAAGTTCACCTTGATATCTTTGGCTTAAGCATCCAGCCATTACTAAAACAGATTCTTTTTTTCTTTCATCGTGAAGATTCAAAATTGTATTAATACTTTCTTGTTTTGCACTATCAATAAAACCACATGTATTAACTATAATAACATCAGCGCTTGAAGCATCATCAGTCATAGTGTAATCTTTTAATTTACCTAACATAATCTCAGAATCAACAAGGTTTTTTGTACAACCAAGACTTACTAAGTGAAGAGATTTTTTAGGATTTTGTATTGAAAATTTCATATTATTATTCTTTTATCTTAATTTTTTTGCATTTTATCATAATCATTTTTAAAGCTAAATGTTAAAGCCAGATGTTATCAAGTAATCTTGTGTTTCCAAATCTTACAACCACAAGAATAATCGTATTTTTAGGTTCTATTAATTCTAACTCGTTAAATTCTCTATCAACAATAGCCACATATTCTATTTCTAGATTTTTCATAATATCAAAGATTTTATTTTTAACAACTTGCACATCTCTTTCACCTTTTGAAATAAGAGATCCAGCCATATATAAAGATTTTGAAATAAGAAGTGAATCAGCTCTTTCTTTACTATCTAAATAGACGTTCCTTGAACTAAGTGCTAAACCATCATCTTCTCTTATTATTTCACAAGGAACGATGTTTATAGGTATAAATAAATCTTTTACCATTTGACTTATAAGTGAAAGCTGCTGGGCATCTTTTTTCCCAAAATATGCATTTGTGGCTTGTGTTAAATTAAATAATTTTAATACAACTCTTAAAACACCATCAAAATG
>OBMA010000911.1_pt1 | contig 17955 bp, 7 predicted proteins | sample 1539141 | NCBI WGS metagenome assembly OBMA01 (sample SAMEA3991484, study PRJEB22521) | metagenome | biome: anthropogenic terrestrial biome; feature: sewage plant; material: raw primary sludge | place: Sweden | collected 2012-09-26 | reverse complement strand
GTTCTGCCCTGCATTGATCCGCAAATGCAGTAAAGATACATCAAAAATTCAGGCATTTTATAACAGCTTCATTTCATTTATACAAAAATACAAAGTATATATATCAGTTCTTCTTATATCATCATTTGTATTTATTACAGGTATTATGCTTACATCAAGTCACCCACTCGGCAAAAATTACATAATTTCCGGTGATGGTCTCATTCAGGCATTTTCATCATATGTAAATACAGTCCGGGAGGTTAAAAATGGCACTTTCTTTCAGCTGCTTGACACTCATATCGACCTGCTTCTAGATAAAAGCGGAAATATTGCAACCTTACTCATGACTCCATGGCTCTATATAAAATACAAGCTGCTTCCTCAGTCAATGTATGAATTTGATTTTACATTTACACTCTTTCTTAAATATGCTTTTGCAGGTTTATTCTTTATTCTATTCCTTACGCATAGAAAATATGGAAAAACACTGAGTGAACAGGATACACGGCTTATTCCTCTTGGCGTTATGTATGGATTATCATCTTACTGCATAAGTTATTTTATGTATGGGGATTTTAATTTCATGGCATATATGCCTCTTATCCTTCTTGGGCTTGAGAATCTCATTTATAAAAAGAAATCATGCCTTTATATTACTGCACTTTTCATATTTATGCAGTTTGATGCATATTATGCCTACATGATGTGTATCATGATCATTTTATATTTCCTGCTTGAAATCCGCTTCACATCAGTCAGAGATTTTTTCATGAAAGGAATCAGAACAGCAGTCTGTTCAATTGCGTCCGCAGGTCTTGCGGCAGTATTTCTGGTTCCATATTATATCAAAACAACAGCCTCAGCATATAAGTCAGCCGATTCTGTATATCCATCAATTTCATCATGGTTTACCAGTCCGTTAAAATGTCTGCTTGAATATAGACCGTTCAAGCTCTCAACAATAGTTACTGATGATTCATATAAAGCAAATATATACTGCGGCATCGCTGTACTTATATTTATTCCTGTCTACTTTATGCTTAAAGATATAAAACTCATAGACAAACTGCGCCGTGGCATTTTCCTGATTTTCCTTTTCCTTGCATTTGATAATGAACTACTTAATTTTATAATGCACGGTTTACATTATCAGTCGCGTGTACCAAACCGCTTTTCATGTTTCTTCATATTCATGCTTCTGCTGTCTCTGTATGAAGTAATTCTTTACACAGATAAACTCAAATATAAAACCACAGCCACCGGCATGCTCATATCTTCAGCCATGATTCTTGCTGCATATATTTGGGGGCTTATCAGATATAGTTCAGACAGCAGTATCACAGCGTTTTCATACAAAATGAGCATAATAATCATATCTGTATATATTGCAGTGATTCTGTTCCGCATTATACAGAAAAAAGAGCTTATAAGATATATACTCATGCTCTCAATAATTGAGCTTATACTTGGCAGTTCCATGGACATACTTTCAAGTATCGGTGCATCCTCAAATAATTTTTCAAATTATACAACAAATATAAATTATTTCAGTCAATCTCATAAAGACATGAAGAATGATTTCACAGTTTCCGAGCTGATTGATTCATCAAATTCCTATTCAAATCTTGCAAATTTCACAAATATGAATAATATAAGTGGATTTTCTTCAAATGCAACCATTGAAAACTATGCCATTTATGATACATGGGGAATAATACATTCGACCAACCTTGTTCAGTACCTGAACGGCTCACCTCTGTCTAATATGATGCTCAGAGTAAAATATCATATCTCAAACCTTTACAGTGAATCCTCCGGTACATATTTTAAAGACAAAGTTGATCAGTCTGAAAATCTGGAATTATATAAAAATAATTATTATATACCTATGGGTATTATGATTCCTGATAAATTCAACACCTCAAAATGGGAGGAGAAATATTATCAATCATATAAATCTTCTTTCGAAAGAGACAATGAATTCTCAAATATTTTCAAAGCCGGAAATATTTATGATGTTCATAAACTGAAATATTCATCAGATAAAGAAAACACGAAATCCGGTTCATACTATACTCATGCCGCAGTCAATCCTGATTCCGATGAAAATATCACATTTACATTTCATATTGATAAAAGTATGAAGGGTGATATCTATCTGTCATATTTGAACATAAGTACATATCTCGGAACATGTGACGGAAAAAATGATGCAGATTTTACAATAGACCTGTCTCCATCATTTCTTAGTCTGAAAGGTAAACATCTCGATGCACAAATAGGAGTATTCAACAAAACAAACTTCACAAAGCTATATAACACATTAAGCAGTGAAACATGCACAACCTGGAAAATGAATAACACAAATATCACCTCATCCATAACAACATCCAAATCCGGAAATCTATTCATCTCACTTCCAGATTACAGCGGATTCAAAGCATATGTTGATGGAAAAGAAACTCCTGTAAAATCATATCTTGGAGGAATAGGAATACATATTGAAAACCCGGGTACACACAAAATCACGCTCACATACCATCCAAAAGGCTATTTATCCGGAGGATTTATAACACTCATCACAATTTTCGTTTTAACCATAATATCTGTTATCAAAAAGAAAAAAAATAAGCATAATATTAATTTGAACGATGAGAATACAAACAAATAAATGCCATAAATATTAAGTATATAAGTAATAAAAATCAAAAAGAACCCCACATATTGATAATTAATATGTGAGGTTCTTCTTTATTTTTTATTTATTTTTAATTTATTTTTCTTTACTATTTACATCTGCATCTTTATCTATATCTTTATCTACCTTATCATCTGCATCTTTATCATTATCTTCGTTAATAATTTCAGGTTTTGAAACAAATGCTAAAACGCAGCATATTATTCCAAGTATAACGAACAAGGCTCCATAACTCTGATCTTTCCTCTGTTCCTTTAAAATAAATGCAGCAGCGGGATATTCAGGATTATAATAAACCTTGATTTTATCACCAACCTTATAATCTGGTTTGATAAAGAGGAAATCACTTGCTTCATCAGTGACAACCCAGTCATGTTCGTTTGCATTAAAACCGAATGTAATATTATTCTTTTTTAAATCCTTATCCTTTTTATCTGCATCACCCTTTGACGATATTGCATCCATATCTGTTGCATTCTTGACTGTACGAATTTGTGTATCATCAATATTATAATCAGATGTACTATTTGAACCGACATCCTTTACAGTTGCAGTAATAACCTTATCATCCCTTACCAGAGAACCTATTATTATAAAATACACAGCTCCGGCAATAATCAGGATAATACCTAAGATCAAAAACTTTAAATTTAATTTTGACTTTGACGGCTTGATTTTTCTGCTCTGTTTTTCTTTGTTTTTATTTTCTTTATCATTTACTTCTTTATCATTTACTTCTTTATCATTTACTTCTTCATCAGATTTATCTTCTTTTTTACATTCCTGTTTGATTTTTTCTTCCTCCGACTCTATTTCTTCAACATCTTTTATTATTTTATCTGAAGTATTTTTCTCTGCCATGTCTCATGTCGCCCGTCCACGGGTAACCCTCCTTATTTATTTTGTAAATTATATCTTTTAAAAATTTACACACATCTAACAATATATAACAAAAATCAAGTCTTGAAAAGCACTTCATTATTATTAATTTTCTATTGCATTCCTTTCTTTATTATATTAGAATAAGTAAGGTTATGCACAGGTTTAATTATTATCAGATTGGATTTTTATTATGGTAATAATTAATGCATTTCATATTATATATGATCACTTTAATTTATAATTAAGATTTATATTATTTTAGGAGGATTTTTTATGTTATCAGCAAGTGATTTCAGAAACGGTGTCACAGTCGAAATCGAAGGTAAAGTCTATCAGATACTCGAATTCATGCATGTAAAGCCTGGTAAGGGTGCAGCATTTGTTCGTACAAAACTTAAGGACATAATAAATGGCGGTGTTGTTGAACGTACATTCCGTCCTACTGAGAAATTTGAGCAGGCACATATTGAAAAGAAAGATATGACATTTTCATATAAAGATGGCGAACTCTTCTATTTCATGGATCCGGAATCATTTGATATGATGCCTGTAAGTGAAAAACTTATTGCAGATCAGATGAAGTTTGTAAAGGAAAATGAAATCTGCCGTCTTAACTCATATAATGGCGAAGTATTCAGTGTTGAGCCACCTATCAATGTTGAACTTGAAGTAACAGAATGTGAACCTGGCATTAAAGGAAATACTGCAACAAATGCAACGAAACCATGTACTGTTGAAACAGGTGCCACTCTTCCGGTTCCACTTTTTGTCAATATCGGAGATAAGATTCGTATTGATACAAGAACAGGTGAATATCAGGCCAGAGTATAATTTTTATTAAATATTAATATAATCTAAAAGCTCATGAGTTTAAATAATAAACTCATGAGCTTTTTTATGTCTTACTAAAACCTGTCATGAAAAATACTCAATTAATAACTCCATATCTTTAATCACAACATTAATGCCACCCCACACCCTCATCTTAACATTTTTACATATTAAACTTGTCCTATATCTTTTGATAATAAAAAAGAGAGCCAGCACCAAGGCTGACTCCCTATATGGATATAATCCATTAAATTCAGATCATATTTAGTTCAGATCATAAAGTGTATCGGCTTTCTCTATTCTGATTCGTCTTTGAATAGGGATTCCAGTTTTCCCTTCACTATCTAACCACAAATGATCCTGTGTATCATATACATCTACAACAATATAACAATAACCCTGAGCATTAAAATACTCATCTTTAAGTTTCATACCATTTGATACTGCAAATGCCTTTCCACTTACAGAACCGGATGAAGACTGATCAATCTGATTCCATATATCTGATGTTGTCCAATTACCACTGTCTGATTCCAAGAGCAATACATCACCCTTTGATGCATCAAGAACACTAAGTGTATTTGAACCATCAGCATGGTCTTTATCCACATAAACTCTTACATGTGTGAGCTTAACTCCACTTGATGAATCGGCTGAAGCCACATATGAGAACTTGAATGGATCTATTCCATCTGCAATATTACTATCTTTTGCTGTGAGCTTAACGTAATAATTATCACCTGAATTGTCATTATCACCAAGATCTTTGATGAATGTATGATGCTTTTCTCCATCAGTATTTTGATCTTTATGATCATACAGCTGCAAAGTCGTATCATGGTAAGACTTACGAACTGAGTTTACAAGTACATTGATAAAGAGTTTACGCTCATCATCATTATTACGATCAAGACCAGTTACAAGCGAATGTCCAGCACCTGTATATGTAACATTATTGTACTGATACAGGAAATAATTGTCAGTACCATTCAACGGATCTGCCGCATACATAGATGACTGTGATCCAACCGAACCACCTGCAAGTGAGTAATAAACAGTTAAGTCATCACTCTCTGTATCTGTAGAGAAACTTTGACTTGTTGTCAATGCAACATTCAACTTACTTCCAAGTGTAAATGGATATTTTGTAACTATACCAACATTATTCTGCTTTGCCCGATCAGTTCCGCCCTTATGTTGCTGTATTCCTTCTGTAATTGCTGAATGCTGACTATAAAATACCTGATTATCTTCAGCTAAATTTTCAATTATATCCACATACTTATGCTGATACTTTTCATACTGTTGACTTATATCAGTATTTCTAAATGCGCCATACTCAGTACAATTAGACGATTTATATGCAGTTGTACTCTTCAATTTAGATACAAAATATGTATTCTTATCTACAGCAGCATCTTCAGAAGATGAAGCAACAGAATTCTTTATATAGTTACTTGCAACATACTTTGCAATTCCATTGCTATCTGTTGTAAGCGATACAATATTTGAACCATCAATCTTAAGATTGAATTTGAATCCTGCAATAGGATTATTTGTTCCATCAGTCATGCGAATCTGTAAAGTCTGATCATCTATATAATCTGATGTAGTTGTTGACTTATATTCAGGATCTGAATCCACTAATTTATATTGTTCATTCGATACTGTATAATTAGTGAACTCGGTCTCAGCCGATTCCGAACTAAAACTTCCTGACAGATTTGCTTTGAACCCACCATTGTACTTCCAACCTGCATCATAAATACCATATGACACATTATTACCTGATGACGAATTTCCCGCCTTATCAACGACACTAAATGTGATTTTTTGATTTTTACCACTAAGAATCGGACTTAATTTTGTTAATTCTACGCCATTTGTATCCTTATTGATTTTAACATTATAATTATATCCCTTATCCAATGAATAACAATTTGACCAATCCGAACCTTTATATTTTGATCCATTAACAGTAAGCGAAAGATATGAATCTTGATACGTATATGTTGCATTCCTTTGTATATAAACGCATTTATTGTAATCTGTCGGTTTAAGCGTTAAGGTTCCGTATGTGGTAAAATTCCATTGATCTGAGCCATTACCTACAACTATACTCTTATCTTTATTCAGTTCTTTTTCTGGTACGGCCTGAACTTTTCTTGCATTCTGACCAAAAGCAGTTGATAAAAGACTGGTCATATTTACTTCATTTCCAGCATTTGTTAATGTATCATGGAAAAGGAGTATATTTCCGCCATCTTCTATAAAGTCAAGAATGCGATTGCATCCTTCTACAGATAAATCAGCATTTCCATAATCTTCAGCAGCACCAACTGCAATTGTATCCCAGGTGTTTTTTAAGTTAAAAGCACCAAGCTTCTGGTGATTTGAAGTTGAATCAGCTGCAACAGTAGTTGCTTCATCTGTATTGTAATTTACAGAAGCATATTCAAGATTTGTCATATATTTGTCATGGAAAAATTTCTCATAAATCTTTGCATTTCTCCATACAACATACAAATCAGAATAAGGTCTTGCATATTTAAAGTTCTGATCATTATAAAGTGAATAGAAATCGTAATAATCACGCTGATCTCTTTCTATACTTGAATCAGTCATGAAATCAATTTCTTTATTGAAATCACTTACACTTGTTTTATCAGAACTTGTAACACCTCTTAAAGTCTTTAAATAATTATCAATATTAGGTGATGCCTCCTGATATGTATTGAGTGTATCAGCACTTACCCCCATTTCATCATTCATATATACCTTCAAACTATCATAATATGAAAGAATTCTATTCTGATAATCTGTACGCTTCTCAGGAGAAATCGCATTGAATGATTTTATATCTCCATTTATGAGTGCCTTCATCGCAAGATAATACTTTTGGTATAGTGATGAATCTGTACTATATTTTTGTCTTGCTGCCTTTATCTGATCTGATGACTTGCCATTATATAATGCATTAACTGCTTTAACTAAATTTTCATATTGAGTAGTGGTAAATATAGTAAGATCAACATCGTAATCATCACTTAATAAGTTGAACCAGTTTGTTGTTAAATCATCATATCCAGTATACTGACCCTTGCTGTCAAGTTCTGTTTCAACTATACCAAACTTATGTTCGTGTATACCAAGCTGATTTCCAGAATAAGTGTATTTTGAATCAACTTTTTGAATGTTTTTTACAACTGTTGAACCAGAACCGCTAGACATGTTCAGAACACTAACATAATCTACTGCGCTGCTCTGATCATTAAAGCTTGATCTAAGACCTTGCTGATTCTGCTCAAACATACCTACGTTGCTATATCTCTGATTTTCAAAGATTCCACGTGAATTCTGGCATTCAGTACAAAGATATAATGAATTCAAACTGTTATCACCCTCAGAATCAGGTTCTATCTGAAGAAGGTTAATGTGAATCTTCTCCTGTGTAGTACGCTTTACTTTCGAAATGCCTGAAAATGATGTGGAACAATGTGTGACATTACTTGTAATAATAACTTTCCAGTATACAGGACCAAAGAAAGAATCAGGAAGAGTATAACTCATCTCACTCTCTTTTCCTGATGTACTTGCTGCAAGTTCTTTTGCTTCAAACCTGCTGTTTGGTGAGTCACCGGTCAGTCCATCAATATATACATCTGCAGAGAAGTCATTGCCTGATTTTGAATCAGAAACATGATAAGTCCACTTCAAGTGATGATCTGTAATCTGAACCGAATCAAGAGCTTTTTGACGATTGTAATTTGTGTACTCAGTCGGCTGTGTATGTGAAAGCAGCTTCGGTCTCTGATAATTCTTCAATACACTGTACAAACGGTCATTTGAATACATTGTACTTGTTTTCGAATGATTTGTTCTGATTGTCGCGCCATCATCTTTTGATGAAGTAAATACAGTTGCCTGAACAATATCAGTTGAAGTAACTGCATTTGTTTTAATTCCTGCCCCAAGCTTAAGTGTTGCAGTAAGATTATCTGAAGTTGCATCGACAACTGAAGTATCTGTTTCATCAAAGTTCCATATAACATGTGTTGATTCATCTTTATTCGCATATGTCGTACTTTCTGTATCTATCTTATCATATGCAAAACCAAGGAGTGTATACATTCTTGATTGTGGATCAACTAAATTTGAGCTTGCCTTATATCCTGAAATTTTAGAATCAAATATAACAGGCATTCCATTATTGATATAAGTTTCAAGTTCCTTGAATTTTGATAAAGTAATATCATTTCCTGCAAGAACACTAACAGTATTATTGGCAATACTATATGTTTCACCATTATGTGAATACATTAAATAATGATTATCATTCCAATATTTTATATCCTTATATGAAGAATAATCTCCGCCAAAATAAATTGCATCATATGTATCAAGCAATGCATCCTTACTGTTATTGAACTCAGTTGATGACATATGAACCACTTTGACACTCTGAAGTCCGGTAGCATGACGGATTTTTGCAACAGAAAGAGCCCACTTATAATAATCAGTAACTCTTCCGGAATCTTTACTTGCCTGTGAACTTACATCCTGTGATAAAACATTAGTTGCTTCACTATCGGCAAGTGACTTACCGTTGATCTGAATCTGATCAGATGTCATATCTCCATCAGGCATCCACGTTCTCAAATAATAGAATGCATTATCAGTATTAAGCGATCCTCTGTTTGAATTTTCAGCAAATCCTTTGTAGCTTCCATTCTTATATACTGAATCTGTATTTTTATCTTGAGTACTTTTCATTGAATAAAGTGTATTGGCAAGCGTTTCATCTATCGGATAACAAGGTTCAACTTCCAGAACTGTATAAACATTTGCAGAATCTGAATTATTACCCTTTCCCGATATACCACGAAACGTTGAATTAATAAGCAGATATGCAAAATCCTGAACTTCATCTGCTGAAGTTGCATTCTGGTAACCTGTCATAACCAACTTACTTGATATAAGAACATTATCATATTTTGCAACATCATTAGATGAAACAGTTGAAAGAATATTCTTATAATTTACAGAAGTATCTGTACCTTTTAAATCTGAAGCAGAAGAACCATTGTTCAAATCTGCATCATAAATCATAGTTTTCCCTGTCTTAGCAAGATTAGTAAGTACAGCCTGCTGATCCTTTGTAAGTATTGAATCTGCAGCAGATTTCTCCATCACAATAAAATCATACTTGCCAAGTTCGGCATTATCCAAAGTAAGTGCTGAAGCTGGATCAGAAAGATTAATTGAATCATACTGTATATAATCAGGTTTTGCTTCACGCTTCTGATACCCAAGGCTATAAAGACCTGTACTGTCAGTTAACTTATATGTATTATTAAAACTTTGCAAAGCCTGATCTGCATCAGTAGCTGATGCAGCTGCATTAAAAAGGGCTTTATATCCATCTGCTGTAAGCTTATTAGCTGTTGTAGCAACACCTGTCTGAAGATTTGTAGTAATGACATTACTAGCTGCATCACCACTGTAAATCGTGAGAACTTTTCCAACATAATACGGTGTACCATCATCTTTCACTGCAGTTCCAAGATTTGACCATACACCACTCTGCTTCTGTATATCTCCATGAATAGGAAGATATACGGCATTTGTTCCCATGAAATCTTCAATAGATGTTCCGTTTTTCCATGAATAAACTCTTGAATTCACTTCAAGTGAATGCAAAACAGATGAAACGAAAGCAGAATAGTTTGACTCTCCTGTATGAGCATACTTATAAGTAGCATCAAAACTGTCAATAATCAACGGTTTCGACTGAGCTGAAACGAATCCAGTAAGTGCTGCCGGAAGTCCAGAGTTATCATCTGGAATATCATTACTCTTTGAGAACATATTATCCGGATCATTATAAATATATACAAGATCAGCACTTATAACAGCCGCTGTAATATCACTTGCTGAACTCTTCGTTGAAAAGTGCTTATAATCAATCAATGTATCAGTACTTGTTCCTGCTGCAAGCGCACTTCCAAATGTGTCATTGATAGTTTTATAAGGACTTCCCAAAACAAAGTTACGAAAAACACTTGGTACTATCTTTCCTGAACTGTCTTTAGAATCCTTAACAATCTGTGAAAGTGGAGATGGTGTTTCAGAGGATCCGATTTCAACGATATGATATACCTTATCTGACTGGCCTCCAAGTTTACCATTGGAATTGAGAATAATATTATCTATGTTATTCTGCTGTGATGCTGCATCAACTGTAGTTGTGCCGCCAGATGTAGTTCCATCATCTGCTCTTGTGAAAGAGAGCAGAACAAATGAAGTAATTGAAACCAAAAATACTGCAATTGCTGCAAAAAGTAACTTTCTATTTCTTAATTTCATTTATGTTCTCCCCCTTTCTAGTTTTCTTTCTTTAGTACATATGAATTCTTTACATCAATTACTCCATCTGATGTAAAGCTCTTATTTCTATCTGCAAAATAAAGTTTAAGTGTTAATGAATTACGATCAGGATCAAATGTAGTAACTGCACCTGGCAGACTTACTGTTGAACTGCCATTCGGTACATTCATATAATTCATTTCTGATGCAAGCAGATCCGGGCTCTCATATATGTCTGCAGACAGTGTACCGGACTTTGTATTTTCATTTTTCATTGCATCATAACTTGATGTAAGCTTTATCTGATTCTTATCAAAAGTATATGTTTGAGTAACATAATCAACTTTATCAGAAGGTGCAGTTCCACTTCCAAGAAATACAGAATTATACGGAACCGCATATTTTACTACAAGTTTTGTTATATAAAAATTAATGGTTCCATTTTTATTCAGATCATCAAATGACGTGAAACTTGTATCACTTTTCCAAGGTGTATCTGAACCTGTATATGCAACTCCTGTTTCTGGTCTGATGTCATCAGTCTTATCATCATTTGTGTTTTTATCATAAACATTTTTACTTACAAGTTTCATAAATTTCAAAGTATTACCGCCAAGACTGTAATCCTTGCCAACTTTTGAAGCTTTAAACTGAAGTCCTGTAACATCTTTCCCGGAAGCATCTGTGACTGTATATCCTTCCGCATATACATACACAGCCTGCTCAAGAGAATCAGATATCTGATTAAATGAATTTAAAGCTGTGTTCTGTACACCAATGTCCTGCTTTGACTTTCGATATACTGTCGTATTAGATGTCATAGTTCCTATAACACCAACCATGATCAAAGACAGAATCGCAAGGCAGACAATCAATTCTACCAGAGTTGTTCCTCTATTATTTTTAATTACTTTCAAAGCGACCTGCCCCCTTACCTGGATTGATGGCTTCCATTAAATCGAACATAATCTTTTGCTACCATATTACCATTCTTCTTATAGAAACCATAAACACCATAACCGGATATGCATTGACCTGCATAATTAAAGCAGACATCAACACCTGTACCATTTACAGTTACAAAATCACCTTCCGGAGCTGTATCTTTAGCAATCGATGGAACAAATTTGTATTTAACAACAACTCTGGAAGAAAGTTTTGTTTCATCATCTGCATTCGGAAATACTGTAGTCAAATTACCTGTACTGCTATCTACTGTATAATAGCCATGCTTAATGACATAAACACCATTTTCAACACAAATCCTGTAGCAATATCCGTCAGCAGATTTAGAAGCTCCTGTTGAATCTTTATATGATATCTTATAATTATATATTGTTCCGTTTACATCTGTTAAAGGAGTACTTTTGCCTCCCATATCTTTACATTTCAGCTGAAGTTCCCCTACTTCCGAATCAAATGTCAATGCTGCATCTTTACATCTTGCGGAATTGATAATTGTAATTGATACCGTGGAAACAGCCGACACAACTGCAATGATTGCAATGACAATAATCATTTCAACCAGAGTGTAGCCATGATTTGGTTGTTTAAACCTTCTCTCCATAAATTTGCCTCGCAATGAATTAATCAACTTTCTTCATCCAATTCTCATAGCGAATTACATCTGAATAATCAATATTCGTGATTTCCTTCACATCATCATCTTCAACTTTTGTAGGCTGCATTTTATCAACCAGTGGCTTATAAACCTTGAAAAGACTAAGTACTTTTTGTGCATTTAATGCATTATTGGTAAACTTGGCATTTCCACTTGCATCAACCGCAGTTTCCCTGGCAGCTGACATACATGAATTAATCATATTCTTGCAAAGAAGAGATGAATTTATACTTGTCTGATTACCATTAATATAAATTTTTCCACCTGTAACAATGATTCCGTTAAACTGATCAACCCTTCCATCAGCATCACTTGCATCATTGTCAAAATAAACATCGCCTTTGGCATAAATCATGCCTGTTACAACGTGGTTATCTTCTTTTTCTGCTTTTATATGAACATCTCCACCTGATACCCAGATTTTATATGAATTACCTATATCAAGAATATTGGTATCAGAAGCATTACTGTCAGTACGCTTTCCAGGATAAATATTTGTTGCGTCAACACCAGTATTAATCTGATCAAAATTCAGATAATAATTGATCGGAGTAATAGAAGCCTCTCCATATTTATTTCCGAGACCATCTGCCGCTGTACTTGTAAGTTTGTCCACAAATTTAGCTTCATCAGAACCAGCCGGAAGCTCCTCCAGTGACCACTTCAGATAATTATATTCATTCTGATATGATGTAGATAAATCAATAGCCTTAGATGCGCTTGATGTGTCTTCACTTTTCTTAGTTACTGTCTTTCCATTATCAGAAGTTGATCCAAAACTGTCTGAAATTGTATCTTTCGAAGTTGTAACCGAAAAAGATATATTTGCATTTGAATCAAAGACCTGACTTTTCTCTGATGCAGCTGTACTCTTCTTAAATGAATCAGAAGTAGTTATTACACCTGATCCATATACTTTAGATGAAGTTGATGTGCTGCTGCCTGATGTAGAACCAGATGCTGAACCGGAACCTGTTGATGATGCATTATCATTTAAATCTGCAACAGTTATCTGTCCTGCAACAAAATCGGAATAATTAGTAATATCCTTTAAATCTTTAAGAAGCTTGACATCAAGTATAGTAGAATCAACATCTGTGTGATTTACTCTGAACTGTGCCTGCTTAGTTGCATTCATATCACTGTAATCACCAACATATTTCAGTATATCGAAATAATCTTTAATAAATGCTGCAGACAGATCATCGCCGCTCTTTACGTCAGGCATACCTTTCGTATCATACAGCTTATTATCATAAGCATATTTAAAATCAAGATAATAATTGTCTTTCTTTCCATTTGTATACTTTAAAACCGGCGCAACTGGAACTGTTGTAGATGTAGGCTTATATTCACCCGCTGTTCCACCAGGATAAACGCCTGACGCACCGTTTCCAAAATATTTACGGAAAAACTTCGAATTTGAAACATTTGTAGGAAGTGTAGCAAAATACTCATTTCCTGTTGTCTTTGTATCCTGAAATGGTACTGAAACACCACTCTGAACATATGCTATCTGATTGCTCTTTGTAGATACAGACTCACCTGTCTTATAATCACCAGTTGAAGCATCATAAGAATATGTAGTTGTCTGTGTGCCGTCAGCAGCTGTAACAGAATCTTTATGCTTTGAAAGTTCAATATAAGCACGTCCTGCTATATATACACTACCTGCATTTGACAAATCAATCGAGCTGTACTGACCGTTCACAACAATTGCAGAAGAATTAAAATGTCCTCTGTTTTTACCATCGCCATCCTGATAAATATATGTACCTTTACTGTTTTTTGCAGTAGTAGGTATGAACTGTCTGTCATCAGATGTAGTACTGTTACTGTATCCATAATAATTGCCAAAAAGTTTAAATGAACTTCCATCAGTTTCAAAAGAAGTATCATCTTTTATATGCATATTTGCATTAATAAGAGCCTTTGGAGATGAATAATTTACAATTGTGCCTTCTTTTTTGGAAGAAGAGTCTCCTGCGAAAACAAGTTCATCTGCCCATACATCAGCTGATGAAACATTTGTTCCAGTTCGACCAAATAATGTAAGATTGGCATCCTTATTCATTACTGCTATACTTCCCGGAACAATAATTCTGCTTGCAAGAATATTTACATTTGAATTATCGATATAAAGTCCGGAATATTTACTTCTGTCATTTTTTCCATCATATAAATATGAATTTGAAGAAACTCCTGTTGACGAAGCACCGGAGTTCACCTTATTCAAAGCCTTCTGATAAGCATTCTTATTAAAAAGTGTCAATTCAGCTGTACTTTTTGCACTTTCCGAATATTTATAATCAGAAACAGCATTCATGGGAATAAGGTCGCCACTTGATGTTCCATCAATAGAAACACCTTTGGCATAATCTGAACTGTTCTTTCCGTCATAGTTATTATATTTCTTGTTATAAAAATCACTTGCGGCATAAATATTTCCATTTATTGTCAAAATATTCTGAGGATTTGGCTCATTTATTTCAACACCGGAATCTGCAATCATCGCATAATCAAAAAGTGTTGTGATCTTGCTGTTTACAGTATCGAAATTTACATCAAAATCAGGTCTGTCAATCACAATATCAGCAGATATTGTCTGTGTGTACTTATTTTTAGACACAGCACGATTATAATCAACAGATCTGATAAGTGTTACATGCCTTATTGAAATACTGACAAGTGATCCATCAGCGTCCGTATTTCTTTTTACATCAAGTTTACTTACATCAAGTTTTACTGAAGAATTGGAAATACAGCTTGTAAGCAAATAAGGCAAGCCTTTTTCCGGATCAGTAGTATCGAATGTGAAATTCGGGTCAGACTTGACCAAGTCCATGAATTTATTCTTGAACATCTTATTGGCTTCATCATTTCCAATATTTTCATATGACAAAGTATCTGAATTAAACTTAACCGCATTTTCAAGTGTATCTTCATATGCGGACTGTAAGTTCTCAACTGTTTTGCTGCCGACCTGTGCATATATTTCATCCATTGCCTGCTCAAGATAATAATAATTATCCTTTGCATTATAATCGTATATTTTGAGACGATAAGCATATGCAACTGCTGTAAGCAAAGCCCCGGTTAAAATACCTACAAATCCAAGGGCTACAATTACAAGAACAATACCCGAACCCGCATTATGAAGTTTCTTTCGAATGTCTTTTATAAACTTCTTCAAAACTAGTTCGCCCCCTTTGCTCCTGTAAATGAAGTCTTGTTATTTGTTAATGAAGTTACATCACCTGTACTATTTACATTTGCCTGCGTAACATCAACTGTAACAGAATAAAGCCTTGCCTGCTTACTCTCATATTCCATATATGGCAGAACATAAGATGAATCATAGGCAACATTTTTCTGATCTGTTCCGAGTCTTAACATCGGAGCAGAATTATCTCCGGATAAATCCTGTGAGTAGCTATCACATATAAACTGTTTTGTTGCAGATGTGCCAACATTTGTACTCATTGCTGAACCTATACTGTTATCTATAATATATTTTCCGGATGCATCTTCAACAAAATTATTTGAACTGTTTTTGCTGAACTTAGCTTCTGCAGAATATTTACCTGTTGATGCATTTTTCCCATATCTGACATCAAAATTTGTATATATATGAAGCGGCAGCTCATTCTTTGCAGTCAGTGTATCTGTGCTCTGAATCTGATTTATATGAATATTAACAGGAACATAACTACCGTCCTTATATGTATAAAATACATCTGATGTTATCTTGTCAGGATTTTGCGTTGCGGTTGTATACATTGTACCGTCAGCCTTTTTCTTAGCTGTACTCTGCCAGCTATCTTTAGCCTTTAAAAGATAAACATTGCTTGGATTTGATCCTGTTGATGTAAATTGATCCCCATATACTGCAATATAATCATTATATGCATACCAGGCTTTTTCCTGTGCTGTATCCTCTACAAACGGTTCATAGTAAAGATAAATATCAGGTGCAGTAGATGTATAGAAATCCTGAGAAAAGATATTATATCTGTATAAATCATTATCAGAATCTTTTCCTGTTCCACCATACTGAACTCCAAGCCAATTAAACTTTGCCTGATAATAAACATCAGCAGAAACATGATAATGATCAATTTTATCAGTTGTACCCGACTTCAATACACCAGTTGAAGAAATTTTAATCATACGTGTCATGGATGCCCTGTTATCACGCAAATTGTTGAAATAATCACCAAGCTGATTTGTAAGACGATTATAATCAGCCTCACTCACATCGCCATCTGAGTATTTCTTTGACAGACCGCTCATCATCTTGCTGATCATATCAGATTCAAACTGCTGATCAAGAGATGTTTCATATCCCTGAATTATTGCAACTTTATTGCTGTCGAGATCCTGAACATTTCCGATATTTACATCATTAGGGTTTTCATAATCTGCTCCGACAAATTTTCCGCTGCCTAATTTTGTACGCTCTTTAACAATAATGTCAGTTACATGATTGAAAGTTGCTCCATTTTCAGTAACCTGCACTACTTTTACAGCACTGCCATCATTTCTGAGTGTAAAACCGCTTGGAACAGTATCTTTTGTCAAATCATAATTTATCTCATAATACTTAGATCCTTTTTGAGAAAGAATAACATTGTTCAAATCATCCATTACAGCTGTACGAACATATGTATTCTGCTTTCTTCCCAGTTTAGAACTGTTAAGAATATAATCATCTGCTGTATAGTTCACTGTCAAGCCTAAATCAGTTGCCGTTTTTGAACTATCTGTTGTATATAATTTACAGCTTAATTTTGCCGAATGACCGCTATCAGCACTGCCGTCATGATAGGTTACATCAGAAATATCAACATCATAATCCTTTGAACCTTTTACCAAATTATTTACATCTGTTTTCTGAAAGAAATTTACAACTTTGCCGGCATTATCTACAGCATATTGCTTTTCTTTAGCCTTGGCACTGACATTTAAACTTTCAGCCAGGTTTACCAGGATAGGTGTAATGAGTAAAGTCATGATAGCCATAGCAATGATCAGCTCAACCAAACTGAAACCTTTGTTGTTGTTTTTGATCATTTAAACCACTCCGATCTTAGTATACCTTTACAGTACCAGCCTTCTTCTCAAGATTAAATCTTGGGCTTGCTGAATCATCTCCTGCAACCTTGAAATATACTGGAAGCGTTGTTGTGTTTTCAAGTGAGACATTAACACCATTTGTATCCTTGGCATCAACTCTTGTTGCTGACTTAACATATATAGTTACATCATTCGTAAGAATTTCAGATTCAAATGTATCCTTTCCGATTGTGTATGAAAGATAATTCTTTCCGTCCTTCTCATAAACCTTTAATGAAAGTTCTGCAACATCATTCTTGCTGTATGTTACATATGTCTTTTCATCTGCTTCATCTGATGCAACAATAATTCCTGATGCAGAATCATTTCCTGCATTATTAAGTAAAATCACTGCACTGTGCTCAGTTTCAATTGCAGCACCATTATCTGCATCATAAGATACAGCTTCACCTGCTGATGCTGTTCCTACAGATCGGAAGAGCGTCGTGTAGGGAAAGAG
>OBMA010000908.1_pt1 | contig 18020 bp, 10 predicted proteins | sample 1539141 | NCBI WGS metagenome assembly OBMA01 (sample SAMEA3991484, study PRJEB22521) | metagenome | biome: anthropogenic terrestrial biome; feature: sewage plant; material: raw primary sludge | place: Sweden | collected 2012-09-26 | reverse complement strand
TGGAGTTCAGACGTGTGCTCTTCCGATCTATGTAGGCTACCAACAATACGACTGGGGTAAAATCGGCTCTTCTTCAGCTGTCGCTCAATTTGCTGCCCATTCTGACCCCTCTGTTCAAATTGAACAAGATAAACCATATGCAGAGTTATGGATGGGTACCCACAGCAAGATGCCTTCCTACAACCATGAGTCTAAGGAATCCCTGAGAGATATCATCTCCAAGAACCCCTCTGCCATGTTAGGTAAGGACATTATTGATAAGTTCCACGCCACAAATGAATTGCCCTTCCTTTTCAAAGTTTTGTCCATTGAAAAAGTCTTGTCTATTCAAGCACATCCCGACAAAGCCTTGGGTAAAATATTGCACGCTCAAGATCCTAAGAACTATCCTGATGATAATCACAAACCTGAAATGGCCATCGCTGTGACTGACTTTGAAGGTTTCTGCGGGTTCAAACCTTTGCAAGAGATTGCAGATGAATTGAAACGTATTCCTGAATTACGCAACATTGTTGGTGAAGAAACTTCCAGGAATTTTATTGAGAACATTCAACCTTCTGCTCAGAAAGGTTCCCCAGAAGATGAGCAAAACAAAAAGCTATTGCAAGCTGTTTTCAGCAGGGTCATGAACGCTTCGGATGACAAAATCAAGATTCAAGCTCGCTCCTTGGTCGAAAGATCAAAGAATTCTCCATCAGACTTTAACAAACCTGATTTACCAGAATTAATTCAAAGACTGAATAAACAGTTCCCTGATGACGTGGGTTTGTTTTGTGGATGTTTATTGTTGAATCACTGCAGATTGAATGCTGGTGAAGCCATCTTTTTAAGAGCTAAGGATCCTCACGCCTATATAAGCGGTGATATTATGGAATGTATGGCTGCTTCTGACAACGTAGTTAGAGCAGGCTTCACTCCAAAATTCAAGGATGTTAAAAACTTGGTCTCCATGTTAACCTATACATATGATCCTGTGGAAAAGCAAAAAATGCAGCCTTTAAAGTTCGACAGGTCCTCTGGTAACGGTAAGTCAGTTTTATATAACCCTCCAATCGAAGAATTTGCTGTATTGGAGACTACTTTTGATGAGAAACTTGGTCAAAGGCATTTTGAAGGTGTTGATGGTCCAAGTATCTTAATCACTACAAAAGGTAATGGTTACATTAAAGCAGATGGCCAAAAATTGAAAGCTGAACCCGGTTTTGTCTTTTTCATCGCTCCACATTTGCCTGTTGATTTGGAAGCTGAAGATGAGGCGTTTACTACCTATAGAGCCTTTGTGGAACCAAATTAGCTTTCTTTCTATTTCTTAATTTTCTTATATCTATAATAGAGAAAATATTATACTTATTTATTTGAAGTCTACTTTATTTCACAGTTTTCTATTTGCTTCTCACGTTCTATAATATAGTGGAATGGAAATATCAAACATAATTTGCTGTTCTCTAAAACACTTGATATTGATGCATAAAAACATATATATATACATATATAAATATTACGTGGTAATCAATTGGTAGTTGCCATTGGTTTATTTTGATGCAATACCGTTTCTTTTTTTCCACCTTAATAACCTTCTTTTCAAGTCACCCTCAGATTGCTGGTAGATGTTCAGCTTCTTATCGAAAAACATTTTTTTATAATCATCACCGTGTTTCTTATATAATTTTTCCAACCATTCTTCTTCCCTTTCACTTTGGCTACGTTCCTTTCTGATAACTGGTCTAGACGCAAGTTCTTCTAATTTCTTAACCACTTCGGTCTCCTCGGTAGTATCCCTAGCTTTTATTTTGTTAACATCCTCATCAGCATCAAAGTTCTTTTTCTTACCGTAAACAACTCTTACAACATCACCATTCTTATCACGCTGTATCCTTGCCTCACCTTCTGGTATCTCATTTTCATCGAGCTCCACGGTAGCCGCATTATAATCATTTTGCTCGTCCTCACCTTCATCTTCATCTTCATCTTCATCCAACACAGGCTTCGTCAATGGAATTCTTTTAACTACTTTACTTAAATCGGCCTCTTTGCCTCCTGCTGGTGTTTGTAATTTAGCCCTTAGCCCTAATTTCTTATAGTTTTGTGCCATTGTCAGTGAATAGTCCCAATTTGCTGCAATAATCGGATTAGACTGGATGTTAATCTTTCTTTGTTTGTCTTTGTTTCTCCTGGTTGCTTTCCCAACAGAAGATCTGTTCATCTTTCTTTTTCTAACGGATGTCATTGTATGCAACTTTTTTTACTTAGTGTATTTGCAGTTTGATATTAAACTCAATATCTTGAACTCTGCTTTTTTGAGAATTGACGACTGTTATAAATTTATCTCATCGCCTATTTTTCTTTTTATTCCATTCTGAAAAAAAGTGTCGATAAAAAAAAATTTACATAAAAGTGTTCTGTTCGGGTAACGTTTAAACCAATAAAATAACAAATAGAATTTTACCCAGCACGCTATTGAATATAAAGTAGAGCTAATCAAGCCGCTTATCTCAAATATATGGCTTGGTTTCTTTTATAGATTTGAGTAAATAGTACCCTTTGTAGCGGTAACTGTTGCTTTTTCAATCATTGGAAGCAATACAACATATAGTATAATGCTTGTTTTATTGTCCCTTAGTATTGAACGCATACAATGGTCATAATGCGAGTATGTGCACTAGTTAAATATGAAAAGAAATTACCCAAAAGATTACTGCACAGTTATTTACACTAGAAAGTAATATCAGGTAAACATTACGATTATAATTAGTACCTATTATCACAGGTACTTAAGCGGCCTTTTTATGCTGTTGGAAGCCCAATAGTTTTATCTAAGATAAAAGCTTTCAATGACTCTTTGACGTAGACTTTCTGAATAAGAGAAATATAAAACTTGCCTGAAAAAAAAGAATAAAAAATAAAAGAAAAAGAAAACCTTCACCAGATTCTCAACAATTATTAAGTTAATTTGATTATTAAAAGAGTAAAAAAAATATATATACGTATATGTAGCATTATGCCAATATGAATTACTATTATTTATCAAATCGATCGAAAGCATTGTGTATCACCTTCTTTTCTAGAGGTTTATGTGCAAAGTGAGGTAATTCCAATAAAACTCCTAACCGTCAAAGTGTAATAAACAAGGTTCTTAAAAAACTACGTCCGATATGCTTTACTATACATGTTCACAAAGGCTAGTACCATAAACAGTTAGAAAAAACACTGGTTAATGCATTCTAGCTTTGTTCGTGTCTAGAATTTTCTAATTCCTTGATCTCTTCTTCAGTGAATGATCTGGTGTTATCTTTATTAGCATGTGACCAAACAGTGTTGACAGCATCAATATGTAGGCGCTGCTCCTCATCTAGAGTTATTAATTCGCCGTGAGTGGTTCTGTGGTTATAACTATATGGCTTTAGGAGGGTTTTATGTGTGGCACACCATATATAACCACCACAAGCACCTGCAGAGGCCCTATGCCAATCATCAGATTTTGGATCAGGTAAGATGACATATTTGCTGCTGATTGGAGTTATGTAATAATATTTTTCCATTTCTTCAAAAGTCTTGAATTGATCTTTGAATTTCTTAAAGTCGCCATCTTTTTTCCAATCATCTTTAGCAGCATTATCGTGTTTACAAAAGGTACCTCCACCGTTAACCCAAAGTAAAGTTTTCTTATCAGTAGACATATGTGCTATTTGCCCGGAACATATTTCGACTGCAGCTTCTTGCCTCTTTCCGTTCAAGTCGGTTTTCTTTACATAATCACCAATAGCTCCGGAATACACTCCCTGCAGTGCATAAGTGTGACCTGCGGCCAAGAACCCTAACCAGAAATTCTCTTTATCACCATGTGTGCAGTGGGCTGTATTTTTGGCCAAATGAATCATAGCAGCAAGCACTAGGGGGATCGTGTGTTTTGATTTGTCGACAGCAAATAAACCAGCTTCTAACTGGTGCTGCCTTCTATGATGAAAAAAAGCTTTGAATATGTACTCTTCTGTAGTTAAAGTATTGTCACATTCGTTGAGAGCATGATCAGGATCGATAAGAAGTGAGTTTTGGAAATTTTTAGATTCAAGGTTTCTAGGCAATAGAGTTTCATATCTAGCAATACATCTTTCATGCACGTTTTCTCTTAGCGCCCTTTCCCTGTAAAATACAGTTCCTGTCTTCTGGTATTCAGTGGTCTTGAAGTAGTTATCAATTTTTTCATAACTAATAGCATCAATATCTAAAAAGACAAATTCTTGCAAAAGATTGAGTAGAACCACTAGCCATTTACTTTTATAACTACCGAAGTCACCTCGCCACTTAGGGTGGATGGTATTAGAAACATCTAGGAACCAAATTTCTTGTGGAACATTGGTAGAATTATCGTAATTATTTTCTACTGGTTTGAAATCAGGACTTCTAGCAGCATATATAAGTTTGTCCACTAGTTCTTGCGACAGCTCATCGCCTCTATAGACCACTTGGATCGGTAAAGTATTCCCTTCAAATCTCAAAGTAGCAATAAATTTGACAGCTAATGGAAATTGGTTGGAACCTAAACTCAATACAATACCACGACCGGCTACTTTGGCGCTCATATCCCTCCAATTGGCCCAGAAGGTTTTTGATGGATCGTATTCATATTTGAAATACTCCTGCACTTTACCAGTTTTATGATCGAACTTGGGTAAGAAGCCTTGCTCTAATACTTTTCCAAAAGGTGATGTGATTTTTGGAACCATCTCATGAAAAGTCTCTGTGGTAAAGTTATTTATAAACGGAAACATTTTGTGCTCGAATTCGAATTGATCGTATTTCTTAAAATTGTCTGGATCATAATTAGGGAAAGTAGCATTTAAGGTTTTGATTAATTTTGATTGAACCCTCTCTTTCGACATCTTATCACTTTTCGGAAAAATTTCTTGAATATTAACTGGATTGGCCTGCATAAAACATCTATCATAGGCTCTTATTCTCTCAAATGCCTGGAACATATCATATTTCCGGCGATACAATCTCTCGGATTTCTCATCCATTGGATTTCCATTCGCATCTTTACCTTCGTCAACTCCTTCATTATCATTTATGCTGTACTCCAGTTTCTTCACACTATTAGTCCATTCATCGTCTAGCGTATACAGTGTCCGGAAATAAAATTTACATCTATCAGTTAAGCTTAATTCGTTGAAATGCTTATAATAGCCCTTCTTATTGATTAGCCAACTAGAACTCCTTTTAGTATCTATAGACTGGTCATAAAATGGAACTAATTCTAGTGGCGATACTGGAATTGTATCCACTGGGTCGACCTCAGGAGAGCCGAAGGCTTCAATAAGAACCTTAGGATCTGCATCTTTCAATGTTTTCTTGTTTGTACTGTTTACATTGCTTGATCGTATAAGCGCATCATTTCGGTGGGTAACTAGTTGGAATAGCACGAGAATAATGATCAAGGCTCCGACTAGAATCGGTATGGTACACGATCTCAAAGACCTTCGGTTTAATATAAATCTCCGGAGTGCCAACATTTAATACACAGTAACACTTTCTTAAACTAGCGTTAAATACCGCAAGATTACGTTTTTCGAGAGTACGAAGCAAGACCAGGACATTTAGCATTACGAATATTATCTATTTCACTTATGAGTCCTTTTTATAATACCTCCTTAATATAATCTTGCCTAATACATTGCAACGTTTTCGCAAAAGAAGAAACTCAAGGCTTAAAGAAGAAAAGGTAGACTTTGCGGTGGCGCCGGAGCCTCATTCTGAGATACCTTAAAAGGTTGAATATCAACTCAAAATGTCAGTAGCTCATCGTTCTGCGAGAGCGTGTCTAAAGATAAGCCGATAGTTTGTATCCTATTTAGGTTAAAAGCACGTGGCACGAGAAACGCGCACGCACTTTCCACCATTTTTCTGCATGGTGGCGGTCCGGCCAATTGAGACCTCGCAATGATTAAGTCTTCCGAGCGCCAGGGTTCGAAAAGTGGGATGCCTTGGTTGTTTTCTTTTTTTTTCGCGATTGTTTTACAACTTAATAGGTGTTGCCCAACTATTCGTAAAAGGATCAGTGAGTCAGTAGTGAGCAATATATGCAGAAAGAGTACTTTTTTTTTTTTCTGACGCAGAAGAGAGAGTTCCTATCTCAGGGAGAGAAACTTCAATGTATTAGGTTTTCTTCGGATCCGTGGGCACTTCTTGCCGCGTTTGCATATGCAGAAAGAAATGAAGAAAAAAGAAAATAAATTAAAACGCGAAATAAAGCGATGCCGCTATAATGGAAAAAAAGGAGTCGCGACATATGTATATGCATTCATCGTTCTCATATATTGCACGTTCCGACCACGATTATAGAGTCATCTACCATACACCATTATTATACTTTCTCTTCCTATCTGTCCAACATTTCTAGATAAGCCTTACTACGCTATCAAATGGTTAGTCTTGCTGTCTTCTAAATTTAGATCTCTTTCGTTGTTCGTCCATAAGGGTTCTTTCTTGATGCAGGATATGCATTTACGTTATTTTTTGTACGTCGTACTCTGGCTTATCGATGAATACAGACATTGAATAGCTAGTGATATTTTATCGGAAACGTGTACCGTGAAATGGTAAAAGTTTTGTTTGACTTTGAGCCAAAGTAGTTACCATGGTTGTTTTTTTCTTAATCTTGAAGGTAATCAGGATAAAGAGAATTACAACCATGTTCGTAGCTAAAAATCTCCTTATAGCTAACAACTGCTATTTATGTGCGGCTTTGTCAGCAGGAATTATACCGCATTTCCTTGATTTACTGTCTTAAGCTCACCTTCAACATTGTTTAGCAGTAACATTGTACTTTATTTTTAAGGAATAGTTTAGTTGAAACGCCAACAGTGGCTTGCACTAAACAAGACTTTATACTACGTTTAGTTTTTCTTTTCCTTTTCTTGAAACCTTTTTTTCTTTTCGGAAATCTAATACTGCTACAATTTTTATATATTTTTCAAATTTTTTATTTAATAAATATTGAAATAGAAAATGAAATTAAATTTATATTTTTTAAAAAGCACGTGATTAATTTGATGTTTCATAGAAATTTTAGTTTAATATTGAATCAGTCATTTACAGATTCATAGTTCTTAAATAAAACATATCTCGGACTTATGTAGCATGTAGGAGAGATGTATTTTTGCTTGGCCCTTTGTTTACCAATTAATCACATCTGCATTGAATGGGCTTGATGGTAGGCAAGCGTTCCCCTGTTAATGAAGAAACCCATTCAACAAGGAAGAAAAGTGGACTAATTTGATATTTCAATGTGTTAGTTAAAGCAAAAAGAATTCAAGAGTAAATATTTGAATTTACTTCATTTGTTAAGGTTAACAATTTAAGGTGTTGATTCTTTAAAATTATGTTCTCGCCATTCAATGACAGAAACATTACGAAGTGCTAGGAGGTATATTATTAATATGATAGTTTTTAGTTTATAATATTTGTCAACTCTAGTTGTTTACGCATTGAAAAGAAGTACGGTGTAATCAATATCATGAATATTTGAGAATAAAAAAACAGTTTTTGTTGCTGTCGGCCTATGGTGCTAGGGCTGACTGTTTGCTGATTTTTTCCTTCCGTTCCCTAATTCACAAAAAATCGATCATTATTTTTGATTTAGGCAATGGCAAAAATCCACGATATAATAAAAACCTGTGATTTCAAGCCTTGCAAACAGTAGACAAGCGCCATCTGTTTTCATTATGATGACTTTTATCATAGAGGATCTTGCCATTTATCGCTATCTATATATATTATATAAATACACTATACGATAATCACAAGCGCATGATTTTTGATAGTGATGTATGCTGCTTGACTACACGATGTATTCCGGGAATTTTGGAAATGAGTTTATGCCTCCAGTTTATTTATTCATGTTTCGTAGTTCGGTAGTTCGGGTAAGTAATTTTGTCATTGAACGTTAAGAAGATTTTGGTGAAGTTTCAAATTCTGCAAAAACAATTACATACTAGTGGTTAAACAAAAGAAACAAGTAAAAGTTCACTGTCACTTCTTTATAGCTGGCAATTATGAGGTTTTCTATGTTAATCGGGTTTAATTTATTAACTGCCTTGAGCAGCTTCTGTGCTGCCATATCAGCTAATAATAGCGACAATGTCGAACATGAACAGGAAGTTGCGGAGGCGGTAGCGCCACCTTCTATTAATATAGAGGTGAAATATGATGTCGTTGGGAAGGAATCAGAAAATCATGATTCTTTCCTTGAGTTTTACGCGGAGGATACCGCTACCTTAGCCTATAATGTTACTAATTGGGAAGATACTAATATCACAATTTTTGGTGTCAACGGAACAATTGTTACATATCCACATGGTTATCCTGTGGCGGACATTACAGGTGCGAGTATTGGGCCTTACGAAATGGAGGTCAACGGAACTTCAAAATTCGGGCAAGACGTTACGTTAAATTTACCGGAAGGACAATACTTTTTAATCCCATTTTTATTAGCTTCTAGGTTCGATGAAATCGTGAGAATTGCGGCACCACCAACCCTATTCGAAATTGTTAGCCCACCTATTTCCTTTTTCAACCCACAATTTTTATCAGTTCAGGTCATCTTTCTAGCCATCATCGGAGGTGTAAGTTATTACTACATGAAGTCTAAAACAAATCAAAGACCTTCCAAGAAGAGTGCCACTGTCAAAAAAGTTGATGAATCATGGTTGCCAGAAACCTATAAAAAATAAAAATGGCGGAGTAAGATCTCTGGATGATGATAGGGGGCTCTCATTGTTTTATAGATACATATTAGTATACTACAATTAAAGATATCCCAATATCTACTTTCGATATTTTCAGGGCGGGTTATTGAATAATGCATTACCCTAAGCTACGCCTGAAAAATATCAAACACGCTTCTTGAAAAGAGAAACCTTTAAAGAGGTGTATAGTCAACTGAATTGGTTATAAAGTTGAATACTTTAACACAATTGACGGTGCAAATTTTGAATTATCCTTTTTTGATTATTTAGGATGCGGACCGATTGGAATTTTTTCTTTTGTATCCTTCTGCAGGCCATTTTCGTTGTGGGCACACAAACTTCAAGAACGCTTGTTCTTTACGACCAATCTACGGAACCTTTAGAGGAGTACTCAGTCTATTTAAAAGATCTAGAACAAAGGAATTACAAACTTGAATATTTAGATATTAACAGTACTTCCACTACTGTGGATTTGTATGACAAAGAGCAAAGATTGTTTGATAACATCATCGTTTTTCCTACCAAAGGAGGCAAGAATTTAGCGAGACAAATCCCAGTTAAGCAGTTGATTAAATTTTTTGAAAATGAAGGTAACATTTTATGCATGAGTTCTCCAGGTGCTGTTCCGAATACCATTCGTTTATTTTTGAATGAATTAGGTATCTATCCAAGTCCAAAAGGACACGTTATTCGTGACTATTTTTCGCCCTCCTCAGAAGAGCTAGTGGTTTCTTCTAACCATCTTCTGAACAAATATGTGTACAACGCCAGAAAAAGCGAGGATTTTATTTTTGGGGAAAGTTCAGCTGCTTTATTAGAAAATCGTGAACAAATCGTCCCAATTTTAAACGCTCCAAGAACATCCTTTACTGAGTCCAAAGGCAAATGCAACTCTTGGACCAGCGGATCTCAAGGCTTTCTTGTAGTTGGTTTCCAGAACTTAAACAATGCTCGTTTAGTATGGATCGGCAGTAGTGATTTCTTAAAGAACAAAAATCAGGACTCTAATCAGGAGTTTGCAAAAGAATTACTAAAATGGACATTTAATGAAAAATCTGTAATCAAAAGTGTGCATGCGGTTCATTCACATGCGGATGGTACTAGTTATGACGAAGAGCCCTACAAAATCAAGGACAAAGTTATTTATTCTGTAGGCTTTTCGGAATGGAATGGAGAAGAATGGCTACCACATATCGCTGATGATATCCAATTTGAACTAAGACAAGTGGATCCGTACTACCGTCTAACATTGTCGCCAAGCGGAAACGATTCTGAAACTCAGTATTACACCACCGGTGAATTCATCCTTCCAGACCGCCATGGAGTGTTTACATTCCTCACTGACTATCGTAAGATTGGCCTGTCGTTCACTACTGACAAAGACGTTAAAGCTATCCGTCACCTTGCTAATGATGAATACCCAAGAAGTTGGGAAATCAGCAATTCTTGGGTTTATATTAGCGCCATTTGTGGCGTCATTGTTGCGTGGATATTTTTTGTTGTTTCTTTCGTTACGACTTCCTCTGTTGGCAAGAAACTTGAAACATTCAAAAAAACAAACTAATATATGTTTTCATATCCTTTATAATTCTTTATAAATGGCTCACATAAATACATAAGAGTACCTGATTGTGTTTATTTATATTTTTTGCCAAACTAAGTACTGCAATAGATTTTATATATGGTTTAGTTTTTAACGACTTGAATCTTATTGTCTTTTTTCCATTTTTCAAACTCTTTTGCAGTTTGTATTAAGGTTTCTTTCATTTTACTTATTGTACCTTCTATGTTTTCCTTCTTAGTTTCAAGAATAGGCAAACTGGTTTGAACATCACTTTCAACAAGTGCGCCACCTATCATCCTGTAACATTTTCTCGTCGGCTCAGCGTCTTTCAGTGTTTTTATGACTATAGTGTGTTCATCTTTGTCATGACCTAATTCTATGATTTTTGTTTGCAATTCTTCCAAAATTTGTTTGTATTCATTATATTTTGCTTGAAAGACTATACACAGAGAAAACACAAAGATTGTTAGTAAGATAAAATTGGCTACATGCATTTATTAAAACCCAGAGATCGAAATTTTGCATACCGTTGTTCCTTTGTTCCATAGCTGTAATATAGTTCTCCACTTCTCATGAATGAGTTTTAAAGATTAGTGAGTTTAGGTGATGAATTCTTTTTTTTTTTTTTTTCATTTACTTCCAGGCGGCAGCGTTCGCGATTTTATCTAAACTTACGTCAACACCACTAATATAGAGTTAAGGAACATACAAGTAGGATTTAAGGTTAGTTTATAATGTGTGTTCATTTACTTTTCTTTATCGCCCCCTTGTCATTTTGCCTGGGGTGAATTGATCCCAGCGAGTATATAAAGGCACCAAAAAAGACTAGGTAGACCCCGATGTAGCCAGTATATGACAAGTTATTATCGAAAAGTCGGACGCTCAGTAAAAGACTTATAAATTTTCTTACAAGTAATGTTATGGAAAGTGTCAGAGCGTTTGTTTTACTGGCGAGGATATTAACACCCTTGACGCAAAAATATTGTGTTAACACATTGAAAAGAAGGAGAGTTTCTTCTCGCGGGACTAGAATCTTCCCTCCAAAATTTAAACACAATATTCTTTCAGACTTTCTCATCACTCGATATTCGTGAATTAACTGCTTTCGACTAAATAGAAAGAGAGGTAATGATAAAAAATGACTGTAAAAGATATTCTCCTTCCAATGCTTTCCATATTTTTGATACGTACGTTCATTGTATGCTGAAAGTAAAGATGATGTGAATGATGAAAGTACTAGTATACAAATGCCAAAAATAAAAGTGAGATCTATAGATTGGTCACTTCCAATTTTCCACGCTTGCAGTTTCAAATCTTGGTACCGAAAATCAGCATCTTTGAATAATGAGGCAATTATAGCTCCAATGGTTAAAAATAGTGTTGATAAAATCTGAATCTTTGTATATTTCCTACCATTTAATAACCAGCATGTAAACATGGTTATTACGGTTCCGAAGCATCTGAAAACGATATGAATCGGAATGGATATGTTGTATTTAAATACGTTATTATTCGTCGTAGATGAAATATAAAATAAAACGACAGTAATGACATAAACGTGAAGTGGAGTTTTCAGAGGCTTGAAGTAAGGGAAAGGTTGATGAACATCCAGAAATTCGGGGAGTCCCTGACATGTAACAAATAAAAATTGACAAAAAGTAATGAGATTATTAATGCTGCCTGTTTCGTTGCTCATTAAGGTTTCAAATGTAATAACATTGGAGCAACAACCTCCGAACACTAGAGCGAATGCTTTTAGTGAGTTCCACATTTTTTAGATTCTCCCAATCCAATTACTTCCCTGCTTATTCTCAATTGAATTCTCTTCATTTTTTCTAACTGGAGTGCAAAGCACTGAATATTTTTACTTTGCGTCGGGAGCGATTGCTTCCTTAAAATATGACAATGAATATATAAAGGAAGAGTATGCGTAACCAAACCATAAGAAAGGCAGAGAGTGCCTAGCATGGTAGCAGACTTAACTAAAGGTATACTGAAATGGAAATCAAGAATAGAATTTGATGCCGTTGGAAGCAGTTCCTATTACGAAGAGTTAAAGGGCTTACCTCCCCTTGCATCCCATAAAAAATTAACACAGGCTGCTATCTTCAATAGCACGAAGTATGAGTTATTACAAGTAAAAAAAGACATTCTGTCCATCTATGAAGTTGTAAGTAGGGACATTGACGAGGAACGCAATCAGATGCAGCAAATTGAACTTCAACTTAAAAAGTCGTTAAAAAAGGTAGAACATAGTTACAAAAACGTCTTAAAGCAAAGGGCTTCTACTAATTGTATCAATGGAAATGATCGTCTATTGGCCAATGCGGAAAAAAAAATTGGCTCGTTAAATGAAGAACTCGCATGTGTCAATGATATTGTTTCAGATATTGTTAACAATTTGACCGCATTGAATGCAAACCTCCCGAAGAAGGCACAATTATTGAAGGATGACTCAATAAATGTGGCACATTATCCACTTCTTTTTGATTTCCTGCATAAATCTTGCCCGAAGAGTATTATCGCTACTAGTGAAGCTAGCATTCACGAAAATGCCTCGCCCTCTCCTCTTTTAGAACACGATGAATTACCAGCAGAGAGCATAAATAGTTTTTACGGGGAGAACGAGCTACAGAGTGATTCTTTAGCTCCACTTCAAACTCATGACGATAACATATCTAGTTGCAAAAAAATACTACCCCCAAAATTCAACACAACAAGTGGCCCTTCAATTGAAACTAATTTTGAAAATATTAGCGCAGATGGCCTCACATACACCAAATGTTCTTTAAAAAACTCAATATCTTTGACTTAAAATTTAACTTACATGTTAATGGTATGTAAGATATACTCTATATGTATTAAGCAGACTTTAATTAGTACTTAAGAATTGAATTAAAATAGGTTCGGGTAAAACGGATAGTTCTTCAAAAAATACTGTATTTCCAGCGTTTCTAAATAACAATAGCATTTGGGAAAACCTTCTTTTACTATTCGAACAAGAAACAGTTTTTTGTTTAGTTTTTTAATCTGGATATTCAGCAGCTATTTCGGCAGTGCACACCCGCAAGAAAAATATACATAATGCTACAATACTCCTAAAATATTATATAAAGTATGAATAAGGTTCAAGTCGTTCTCACGAGCCAAATGAACCTCAAATCTACATTTCTTCCCCTACGAAATGTAGTGAGATTCCTGGGATGAATAAATTCTTTCTTTGCTCTTTATTTGCAACATACTAAAGGTTTAAAACTACTTGATTTTGCGAGTAGCCCGACGTAAAGAGGAATACATAGTCAAGACAGGGGTCATGAGGTTGAAACAATTGCGAAAGATGCTTTTTACGACCCTCAGCTTGTGTCATGTACATTTTTCTGTTTCACTTTATTGAAAAAAAGTAGTTAAATACTTTTTAGAATATTCAAACGATACTAGTGTTACCACAGCAGCAGGTACTGTCCTTACCAAATTAGTTGCAAACCCAGAGTAAAAGCCGGCGAAGCCCTCTTGCCTATACGTAATTTTAATCAATGGAAGGAGATGGCGTTGAACAGTATTTGGAAGATCGGATTTCAGTTGCATTCGAGTTCGAAGTATTTCATGAGGATAAGTCACGGTAGATGCTACCATTTTAGATAGCATAGAGGCCAATATTAATTTTTGAAAGTTTGAGCTCGTCACATCTGTCGATACGTCAGTCGATTCTGAATATCCGAACCTTATTTTTAAATTTTCATATAAAGGAAACTGTATAGCAACGTTCAGCATCCCCAGCAGGGCTGGTACTAAGCCGGCATAAAGAGCCTTAGCACCCTCTTGTTGAATGATCTTTCTAAATGTGTCTATGGTACCCTTATAATGGGTGGAATATTTACCGATACCTGTTTGCAGCATAAGTCTTGTTTTTACTACCCAAATCGGATTTGTCGCAACTGTAGAGATGGCACCTGCAGTAATTGCAGAAGAAGCGTTTGAGAGAAACGGACTATGTGGGAAAATATCGACCGAATATTTTCTACAGAAATCATAGACGGAAAAGTAAATCATCAAAGTAGGAATATAACCTAAAACCGTCGGCTGTAGACCTTTATAAAGCCCAGCAGCACCTTCATCCTTGAAAATAGTAGCAAATGTACCAAAAAACCCCTTATAATGTTGACTTTGGTGTGTCATGTTTTGGAGACCTTGTGCTTGTAATCTTGTTTTCGCAACGTCAAAAGGACAGACCAGCATTGCGGATAGTGCACCAGATAAAGCACCTGAAATTGCAGCAACTCTAGGGTCAGCATTCTTTTTCAGCCTATTTAGTTTTGTGGGAATCGCATAATTTCCATTAGCTAGTGACGCATTTTTTGAGTTTTCTAATGTCGTTTTATTGTCTCCATTATTCATTATATAGCCGTGATGTATATTCCGCTTTTCATCAAACAATGAAAATAAGTTGAGAACAACTAATTTCGATGTACGTCCAAATTATATGTTTATTTGCTTATATATCAATTTGCTTATCTTTTCCACTTCATTTTTCCACCAGCGCGAGTATGTCGAGAATCATTTTCGACAGCATCTTCAAAAAATACACTAAGCTATCTTTCGTAGAAAATGTTGACAGAGGGGATTCTTTAATAAAGATATTTTATGATGTCAAAAGGAATAGCTTTTTTCCATAGGCAAATGAAGATGAAATTAAAGGCATGATTACGTAAAGAAGCGAAGTATATAAAACTGTAAAATGAAAAATGATATAATTTTCATGAGTAAACCCGATACTCAAAAAGGCAAGGAGAAGAAAAGAAAATCGGAGTACTTTTTTAAAATATATTTACTTATTGTGTAGTAGTTGAAGTGTTTGTATTGAGGCTGTTCATCGTATCATTATTGGTGATGTTTAAGATATTATTGTTCGCGTGACCCATAGCGAAGTTTTTGTGGTCGTTGGGCTCTTGTTGATAGTGATGATGTTGAGGATCAGATCCAATAGTGCTCAAAGTGTGACCAGAGCTCATTATATTTTGTTGAGGCGTCGCTATTGGATATACAGTGGGCAAAGGATGTTGGTGCTGGTGTTGATACATAGACGGATTTTGAGCACTTGCCATGGCATATTGGGGGAATCCCTGGTAATACACTTGCGATGGAGTGTACTGAGAATTAGCGTATGCAGGATTTGATAGCATGGTGCCTGAGTTAGTGCTTGTAGCACCAGAAGGTTCTGCATTCGTATTTGAAGTAGTATTTTCTTGTGCCCTCTTGTATGCAGAAGCAGAAGAATTGTAATAAGGAACATTCACATTCATAGAATACACCGGATAAGGAGCTGTAGAGGTAGCAGAGCTTGCACTATTATTATTGGCTTGATGGAGTAGTGGCTGCATACTGGATACGGGAAGGACATTCTCGGCTGTACCAGGAGTGCCAGTAGCGCCTGCGGCTGCTGATGCTGATTGACTTTCAGTAGGATGCCCATAATAAGGGTGTTGAGTTGAGGAGGTGGAATAGCCTTGATTCTCGTTCGTTGAAGCGTTTGTTACAGGGTTTGGAGGTTGTGTGGTATAATAGTTAGGATTGTTTATCGGAATTGTTGTATAATAAAATGGATAAGAAATTTGTCCTTGTTGTTGCGGATTAATAAAGTCACCGGTGGTGTTATAAGCAAAAGAGGCGTTATGGAATCTATTTGGATTGTTACCGTTCCCTGCATTAGTATTGACATTATTAATATTATTAATATTATTATTATTGTTATTATTATTATTATTATTATTATTATTATTATTATTGTTACTATTATTACTATTACTACTGTTATTACTATTATTATTGTTATTATTAACATGTGTATTCATACCAGTAGCGTTAGTGTTATCAGGAGATTGAGTGATATAAGGTGGATTCGCCGTATACATCAAAGTTGTTGATGGTAATGCGGGAGCAAATTGAGTGATTGGGTATCCAGAGCTTTCATCATTTTTATAATAATAATTTTTGTTTGCACTAGTAAATTGATTACTGCCAGCAGCATTTATATTAGCACTATTGTTATTCGTGGAAATAACAGTATTCAGGGGAGTGGAAGAGTTGCTTTTATTGTTTATATTATTAGGACCATTACCGTTGGTAGTGGAATTGTTTTTCACGTTGCCTAAGGTTGTATTTCCCATCGCGACAATTAGTTCCTGTGAAGGTCTAACATCTTTCAAAAAAGGAGAAGCTTTAGGAGTCACTAGACAATTTTGTTTTATATCTTTTACAGAATAATAAGAGACAATATGTAAATTTTCAATCGAGTTGAATGGAGGTCTCTTCAGCTTCACAGATATTGTCTTCTTCACCAGGCCAGTATACTTTAAAGGTAAGTTCGAACGGTTTGATGGAGAAATGGAGGTGTCTTGCTCTGACTCAAAACTTGAATGGCCCATAGTAGGTGGCAAATCAAACTGGTGATTCTTCAAAGGAGGTAGCTTGATTTTCGACGAAGAAGGGTTATTTCTCGCGCCAGAAGTTCCATCCGTAATGACGGCGGAATCAGTACTGCCACTCGAAGTAGCATTAGCATTAGACCCGGCGTTTTCCTTGTCTAGTTCCTTGTATATTAGAAACTTGCCTGATATTCTTGATGGAGACCAAGAAACGCCATCAGTCCATCTCTTGATGCCCGATATCTCTTCAATAAAAACGAATATACTACCTGATACGATCAAATAAGGTCTTTCTATTTCATAAGGCCTTCTTGGTATATGCTTTAACTTGCCATCCAAAGTTGCTTGAAGAATAAGCAAAGCGTCATCTTCATCTTCAATGTACCCTTTGAAAGTAGGCTCGATATCCATTTAGAAATTTACGTTGTCCTTGTGTCTAGTTGAAATGTTGTTTTGTGGAAAAAGATGGTGATAGGAAAGATGATGCAGTACAGGTATTTATTTTATCCTAGTAACACAGTATGGAAATGGCGTACAACAGAGGCGGACCAAAAAAGAGAAGAAAATAGGCTATATTGTCGATAGTTGAGGCGAGATATTAAATAATATTGATAATCTTAAAAAAGACAAACAAACAATCAAAAGGCTACCGGTGAACAGGCTGTCTAATTCACAGATAGAAAATAAAAGGGTTCGAAAACAGAAATGGAAGGGAAACGATCGGGAAACGAAAAAATACAAATAAACAAAATAGCTTTCTCACTACCTTCTCTCTAGCTTAAATTTAAATTTGATGCAGTAACGAGGTTTTGAGTTGCGCAAAAAAAACACCAAAGAAGGGGCAAGATGAGGAAGATTCAGCCAAATTGAAACAAACGGCACATAACTGTACACACTTCGATTAAGAAGAAAAGATAGTAACCAACGAGAGCGCGCAAGAATTCAGCGTTAAAATTACAGTTACAATTACAATTACACTTACAATTTTACAGTTTACAGTTACAGTTGCCGGCGGAAAAGGAGGAAGACAGGCCATTTTTTGCCTCGTTAACGAACTTTAAACGTAAAAAATAAGAAATGTACGGAGACTGAGAGGAAAACCGACCTGCGGGATTACGTAAATTGGGAAAAAATAAACAAAAAACTACGCCTCCACCCACACCTTCCGAATAAATGGGGGATTTGCAGGAAAAAAAAAACGCAAAATTTTTTCTTGTTTCGGTGAGTTGGACAGATCATTGCATACGTAGAAGACTTGCATCTTCTAGATCGGAAGAGCACACGTCTGAA
>OBMA010000906.1_pt1 | contig 18031 bp, 18 predicted proteins | sample 1539141 | NCBI WGS metagenome assembly OBMA01 (sample SAMEA3991484, study PRJEB22521) | metagenome | biome: anthropogenic terrestrial biome; feature: sewage plant; material: raw primary sludge | place: Sweden | collected 2012-09-26 | reverse complement strand
TTTTTAAAAAATAACTCACTTCTAGCTCTTTCACAATAGTTTAAATAAATTGAGTGATAAACCATATTTCCACAATCTGTATCTTCGTAATAAACTCTTATTTGCACCTTACAAACCCCTATATTAAGGCACTTTGACAGCTAAGAGTTAGCCAATGTGTCAAAAATTGTGCCAAATTTCTCTAATTTCTGAAACCTTGTTGCTTCATCTTCTTGGATAAATTTTGTGTATGTTGAAAGTGTAATTGAGACATCTTTATGACCTAAAGTTTTTGATACCCAAACTATATCAACGCCTTGACTTATCATCTGTGAAGCAAATGTATGTCTCAGATTATACAGAACTCTCTCTTTGATTTTGTTTCGAGCAAGCAATCTTTTAAATGAAGCAGCAAGGGTATCGTGTGAAAAATATCTTTTGCCACTTCTTGTATAAAATAGATACTCTTTATCTCCTGTGAGCTTTTGTTGATTTTGTAACACTTCTAAAGTTTGAGGCAAGATATCCACATATCGCATAGATGACATCGTTTTTGGTGTACCATCTTTTCCTGCAACTCTTGTTTGCATTATTTTGATTTGCTTTTTATCAAAGAGTATATCTTGCCATCTAAGAGCAACTGCTTCACCTGGTCTCATTCCTGTAAAAAGCATCAGTTTATAGAAGTTTTTATTGTGTTCAAAAAGCTGTTTATCTTCTAAAATAAGCTTAATCTCTGCATTATTAAAAGGCATTACATCCTCTTCTTCATCAAATAAAGTCTTTTGCTTTGATTTTTGTTTTGGAGCTTTTACTAACTGCATTGGATTTTTAACGATTATCTCATTGATAAAAGCATCTTGTAAGATGTTATAAAAGATTGAACGATACTTTTGAGCACTTGATGGTGTGAGAGTTGTAAGCAATCTATTTTGCCAATCTTGTATATCCATAGGCTTTATGGCACTAATTTTTGTTTTTCCAAAATATGGAACCACATAGTTTTTAAAAGCTGCCATTTTTCGCTCATAAACATGAGGTTTGATGTTTGGCTTATTAGAATTGATACTTTTTATTCCAAACTCTTCCACCGTCATATCTTTTGAATCATCAAACTCTTCTTCTAAGGCTATATTTGCACCTGTAAGTCCTAGCATCAGTTCTGGGATAATCTCTTTTTTGATGATAAGTAAATTATCACTATTTGCTTTTAATGAGGTACTTCTTCTTTGTCGCTTATTATCAATGAAAAAATCCAAATTCCAATGACCACTTCGCTCAATAATCCTAAATCTAACATCTTGATAGATATATTTAACTGATTTTTGTTTTTTCATCATCCTGCCCTCTTCATTTTTTCAAATATCTTTTTTGCATTTGGATTTGATAAGATCACTGGCTTTTCTTCAATCTCAACCTTGATAGGCTTTTTTATCTCCACTTGTCTTTTGATGCCTGATTTTTTAAATGCAATAATTGCTTCAGGGATAAAGCGAAGTTTATTTTTGCCAACCTTTTCATAATGTAGCCCCTCTTCTAAAACTCCGTTTTTAATATAGTGGTTGAGTGTAGGTTCTGTAATATCTAAAAATGTTAAAACATTTCGTTTGAGTTGTAGATTTGGCATAAACATTTGCAAAGTATCTTGTATATCTTCAAATTTTGCTAGTAATAAATCTAATTTTTGTCCGTCATACATAATCTTCCTCCTATTACTACAATACATTCATATTTTTTGAGTTATCGTAAGCTATCTTATAAATCTTGTTCATTATAAACCCCTATTTATAGAGTTATCTTGGCTATCTGGGTTATCTAGTAGCTCAAAGACTAATTTATTGTTTTGTCTCGGGATTCTTGTAGCTTTCCAATATTTATCTTTTCCATTTTGGATGATTTTATTGGCTTTATCTTTGTTATATCCTGCATCAGTTAAAGTACTTAAAATATCACTGTACTTTGGCTTTTCATTACTTGAAGCGATAAATCTGATGATCTCTTCTTTGATTTCTAAATCTTCATTTGTTTCCATCGCATAATCCACATCAACTTTTGTAAGGGTATTATCTTGGTTGTATTTAAAAGCAATGTAGTCTGATGTGTTGTTTCTATCTTTTATGGGGATAAGGATATAGGTTTGTTTATCTTCATTTTTTCTAAGCTCGAATGCCAAAGCAACATCTTCAGCAAATGCACTACTTCCTGCAAATTCTGAGTTAAACTCTTTTTGAAGTTTGTTTTGATGATGCAAGAAAATAATTGTAGCACCGTTTTTTCTTAGGATTTTTAGAATATTCATAAGCTCTGTTACATCTTTGTGGTTGTTTCTATCCCCTGTTATAAAGTTTTTGATAGAGTCAAATACGATTAAACAATCTGTCAAATCAATCTTTTTTAGTTCATTGATTACTTGCATAAAGCTACTTCTTGATAGTTCAACCAAATAATTGAGTCTATTTCCAAACTTTTCTTTTAGATGGTGAATATTTCTTGTTTTTATAGTAAGTTCTGAGTTATCACCATCAAGATAAAAAACTCTTTTGACTTTATCTTCACTAAGAAGCATATTACAAAGTGCAACCGAAACCAATGACTTACCAGTTCCAGGACGAGCTACAATCATTATGATGTCGTTTTTTACTAAAAAATTGTCATAGAGATACTCAACTTTTTTGTTTTTAATTCTTTCGACATCCAAATCCAATGAGCCAATGTAAGCTTCAAATTTATCAGTAAAGGGTTTTAAATCTCTTATCTCGCCAAGTGATTCCATTTTATCTTGTAACACTTGCAAGTCATTGATTTTTTTAAAATCTCCCTCTTTTACTTTTGCAGCTACTACTGTTATTTGTCTCTCAAGACTATAAAATTTTAGTTGTTTGAGATAATCAGTTAAAGAAGCTAGTGGATTTGCAGCAATAACATCAAGATAATAGTTCTCTTGTATTTTTGCTTGATTTCTAAGATAAACTGTTATTTCATCTATTGGTCTATCGTTGTTGTATTGATCAATTATGGTATTAAAAATAAGTCCATGTTGTTCAAAATAAAAATCATTCGCTTCAATTAGTGAGATAGCTTCATTGATTTTATCAACTTCAGGATAGGTTATAAGTGTACTTAATATGGCTCTTTCGATACCAATTAAGCACTCAAAACTGTAATTTGTGTTAGACTTCATCGTTTGTTTCCTTATGCTACTTCGGATTCAAATACAAAAACAAGCTGAGAGTGGCCGCTTTCAGTTTGTTCTTTTTTTAGATTTAGTTTCAATAAATCATCAGTTCCAAAAACATCTTTGATGCTCAAATCAAACTTTTTACAAAGATATTCGATATCCTCTTTATCTAGTGAACTATCAAAATAGCCATCATCCCAGATAAATTTTAAAGCTTTTATGATTTGCTCTTTTGGAAGTTTTTGCAGTTTTTCAAACTCCAAAATATCTTCTATGTTGCTATATGCAGTACTTATCTCATCGTTAAAAGGAATTTTGATTTTTGAAATATCGATGTACTCTTTATAGGCTGGATTTGAAGTGAGATTGATAAAAGTGTTTATCCATCTATCAATAATCCAAGCAACTGTTTTTTGACTTGAACAAAGATTGCTGAAAAGTTTGTTTTGAGATTTGATCGCTTTTTCATACATTTTAGTAGCTCTATTTGTTAGATATTCATCTACTATAGGTGCTACATCATCAACATATGAAGTTAAAAACATTTTTGATGTTTGTGTCTCAAAAAACTCTTTGGCACTATCTTTTGCCCAAGGTAGAATCGATTTAAAAATATTTATATCTTTAAATATCATTGCAGGATTGCTAATCTTTGGTGCAAGATATTCGACAGCTATCTGTTTTGAATGCATTTTTGCTCCTTTATTTTATTTAGTTCATACTATATTAAATATATGCTATTAAATAGAATGTTAATCTAATACAATTTAATTTAAGCTTAAAGATATTAAATATATGCTATATTATGTTAATTTTATGAGGTTAAAGGTTGTATATGTATCTTAAAGAATTTAGAGAGAAATTAAATTTAACACAAAATGAGTTGTCTAATATTTTAGATATAGCTCAAACGACAATAGCTAGATATGAAAATGACAAAGTTAAACCAACATCAACTGTTTTATTAAAATATATAAATGAACTCAATGCAAATCCAAATTTTTTATTTTTGGGCATTGAACCCCATTTATTGAACAATCTTCCAAAATTAGATTCATCAAATATGGATTTGTTGAATGATATAACGCTTATGATGTCTCAAGAACACCTAAGAGAAAAACTCAATAAGATTTTGATTGATGAAATTATTCAAAGGTTTGAAAGACAAAATGATTCACTCGTAGCAAAACTTCTTGAAATCGTAAAAATGGATGATCCAGTAAAAACAAGACCATTTTTATTTTTGTACTATATCTTTCAGCTCATTGAAAAAGATTTTACTGAAACACCAAAAGAGATTACCGATTACAAACAGTATTTAGGGGATATTATTACTAATTACAAGGTAATTACTTGGAAAAATCAGCCTCTATTTACTGAAAAAATAAAAAGTGAAATCAGAGACTTTTTGGATGTAAAGCTAACTACAAAAGAGTGTGAGCTTCTTGTAAAAAATTACAAGAATACTCTTGAGATGTTAGAACAAAAGATGTCACCGTCAATGATTAAATATCATCGAAACTCTTTTAAATAGTTTTATTTATAAACTTTCACACACTACATGCGTTTTAACGAAGTGAAAAAAGGCTGTATAGCTTATTTTTCCTTCATCTGGAAGATTTGAGTTTATAATCGCCCATGTTGAACGAATCGACGCACCTCTTCTAATCAAATCAATTATTTGATATCTATATTTTTCCATTCTACTTTTTGCTGCCATTTGTTGCTCCTATTTTAATTCTTTATCCATATTCATAATTTTTGTTTGTTTCAAAATTATGAATACCTTGTAAATAAAATCAAACGAGGTGAATATGGAACAAAAAAACAACATGGTTGACAATGGAACTCTTTCGAGTTTAGAGTTTCACACAAAGCTCTCCAAAGAGCAGAGAAAAACACTTATAAACTGGTTCAATAAACAAAACATTGAATTTCAGATACTGATATTTGATGAGCAAAAGAATCAGTTTTTTAAACTCAAAAATGAAGGAATTGATAAAAAGCTTTTATCTTTGGCTTCGTTTCTTCTTGCTATCAAGCACTTTTACGACAAAGAGCAGCTTTTAAAATCAAAAAATAGATCTCAAACTCTAAGTGAGCTTGGAGGTATCGCCAAAATAGAGAGGATAAAACTTAAAAAAGAGAAACCAAAGCAGAAGCTTCAAATGCTTTTATCGATTCACTCTGTAATTTTGGCACTGCATAATGATGGATATAGTCTAAGGGATATCAAACAACACTTGCAAAGCAAATATAGAAAAACCATATCACATACTTATCTATCCCAATACATAAACGAGTACATCATAAAAAAGGATGTGAAAAATGTATAACCAAACAACTTTTATGATGATGCAGGTGGTTGTATTTTTTAGTGGAGTGATTGCTGGAGCTGGAATATTTTATTTTTTACAAGATAGATTCGCTCTTGGTATTCAAAAACTTCTAATGAACTATTCATTGGAGTTTCAAACCCAATTAGCTCAAAATGTTGATGAGATTGAAGAGCAATTTAGTGAGTATAAAAAATATCTTTTAAAAATTGCAAGTGAAAATGCAAAAGAGCAAAAGGATATCCAAGATAGTTTCAAACTTATAGATAACAGCCTCTCAAAATTTCATACAGAGATAAAGTCAACCCATTATGTGAGACAATCTTTGGAAGATGAGATCACAAAACTAAAAAATATTATCAAACGACAAAACAAACACAATAAACAAAAGGAGCGATAAATGGGATTTCCATTTGATATGTATGAAGATATGTTTAAAAAGCAAACAGGTGCAGAATTTACAGAAGATGAAGCAAGATATGTACTTACATATGGAAATGCATCGTATATGTCATCATCTAAAAAAATATACTGTCATGCTCTGTATTGTATGAGAAGATTTTTTCCACTCTTTTTAGTGAGATTGATTGTGCAAAAAAGAGTTAAAGAGACTTTTCAAAAAGAAAACGCACCACAAAGTATCCAACTGCTTTATAAAGATTTTGCAGAGGTTCTTTTAAATACTGCTATGAAAAACTACAGTACACATGGTGGGAAGTGTGAAAAGTCTTAAAATTTGAGCTTATATAAAAATAATTTTTAGCTATAATCAATCTCTATAGAAAGATTTTACATTAGTAAGATACTTAAATTTTTAGGAAAATTTTATGAAATATAATTTAGAAGATAGTAGTGATAACATAGTCGTTATTAGTGATATTGATGCTATGTATAAAAAAGTTGTCAACGAGTTTGGAGATGAAGCAATTTTTATAAATCCATACTGTATTCAGTGTGGAGCTCAAATTGATGTGAAAATAGATAATTTTACTTTTTATCAAGCAGAAAAAGGAAAGCATTTTTTATATTGTGAAAAATGTAATTCACCTTATGAACCTTTAAAGTAATCAAAAAAACATAGAAACAGCCACTAATGAAAAAAATCAGTATTGTCAATTTATCAGATATTATAGAGTTTGAGCCATCAGAGTTCTCTGTAAATCTTTTTTGGCAAACAAATCAAAAAAGCTATCAAAAAGTTTACTCTATCATCTCAAATTATCTTAGTACTTTAAACCACAATGATATAAAAACTCTTTGCGATAAATTTGGCAAAAATATGGTCAAAGCTGTTTTGGATGATAAATATAAATCGCTTTATAAAAAAGGATTTATCTCTACAAATGGTATAGATATTCAGCTAGAAGGTAAATATAATCAAAACCCTATCTATAAAGAGGTTTTAGGGATGATTAATAGTATTTAATCTACAATTTTTATAAAATTTCCACCATCTTACAAAAGAGTTCCTGTCAACTCTTTTGTAAAGCCTTGTAAAAAAAGATGTAAATTGCACCTCTTCTCTTTTTGTAAAATATCATTTCAAAATCCCCTAAAACAAGCTACTTTTTCAACAATCTAAAAAAACAAGGAAACGGGGAGCAAAAAATCTTATCGTAAATCTATTTTTTTGCTAGCGGTTATACTTGACAAAATAGGTGTTAGAATTTTCTTTTTTATAACCCTTACCAAAAGTAAGCATTGATTCAAACAATGACTAAAGTTGAGCTAGGTGGAGGAGTTTACCAGAATCTTTTCTTTCTAGACTATTTAAAAACTGTGAAGCAAAATGTAAAGTTTTCAGATACTTTTCAAAACTGTATAGCTGCTTTTAGCAGTAGGAGAAACACCTAAATTTAGTTTTATTGGATCTATTAAAAATCTAATCTTTGTTTGATGCTTTCAAAGTGAAAAAAAGTAGAAGGACTCAACACATACCTGTAAATAGAGGCAGGAAAAAGAAAAATTATAAATAAATGGAAAAATGAAAAATGAGAGGAAGTGTATATTATCAAACAGCAGTACTTACAAAGCTCATATTCTTTGAAGGTGCAAAAAAATCTGATAGAACTAATCCAAATCATGAGCATTATGGATGTGTATCATCTTTTAAAACGATGGAGAGCTATAGAAATGTTTGGAATAACTTTTTTAACTATCTCAAAGAGCATTTTAAACTAAAAAACTGTGAGCTTATAACAGATGAGCATATCAAAAGCTATATTGAGTATAAAATAGAATACTACCCATCAAAACAGTATTTAGAAAAAATCACATCTGCTCTTGGTAAACTAGAGATTGCTCTTAATCGCTACTCAAAAGAGAAATACCAATTTCCAATTATCTATGATTTTAAAATAAGACAAGAGTTACTAAACAATGCTAGAGATTTAAAACTTGTGGCAAACAATTATCATAACAGGGTTTATGACAATCCACATCTAATAATAGAAAATCTCTCCAATCCAAAACATCAATTAGCTGCAACTATACAGCTTGAAGGTGGTGCACGAAGTGAGGGAGTAACACTTATCAAAAAGGAGCAACTAAAAGCTATAAAAATTGATGAGATAACCCAAAAAAGTGTTGGAGTAATAGAAACCAAAGAAAAAGGTGGAAAAATTGGTGATGTATTTATCTCAATCAAAACCTATGAAACTTTGCAAAACTTCTTTTTGCAAAATGATACTTCATATTTTAAAATCTTTTACCAAGAGTATATCGATGATATGAAAACAACATGCCAAAAGCTAAATATCCCTCATCATGGCTCACATGGATTTAGATGGACTTTCGCACAAAACCGTGTAAGGGAGTATCAAAATCATGGCTACACTTATGAGCAAGCCTTACAAGGGGTTAGTTGGGAGATGAAACACTATAGGGCAAGTATTACTGAGCACTATCTTGGACACTAAAAATAAATCATTACAAAGGAAAAACAAATGCAAACACTTATCATAAAAGAGTATTTAACAGCTATCAAACTAGATGAAGAAAACAAACTTCTATTTGCCTATGACATTAAAGACAGCATCATAGATGAGCAAAGTGAAGGGATTTTAAGTGAAATAAATGAGGTGATGTATCAAAAAATAGCATCGCACTTTCATATCAAACCAGAGGATTTTGGAGTGCACATTGTTTGAAATTTGAGCTAGATTTTGGTAAAATTTACCTTGAATTTCAAGCCCTAAGACGGGAGCGACTCTGCTAGTACTTGAGGGCTGAAATATTTCTTTCAAATTTAAATCTAAAATTTTTTATTCCTGCCCATATATAAATATAAAGTTTATATTAAGCTATCAGTCAAACAACAGTCAAACAACAGTCAAACAAACTTTTAATACAAAATGCCTATAAATAGGTATTTCCATAATCAAATTTATATTTTTTGTACAAATTTGTGAAGCAACGGTGAAGCAAACTTGTACAAAGACTTTAATAAAACTAGTTTATTTAGTTCCGCCGATTTCCCGACGGTGGAATAAAAACAGCTAAAATATTTTTATATTCTAATCTTTAGCCATTTCACAATATTAAAAATTACAAAACTACTTTAAAAAATATAGCATCAAAGCATTGTCTAACTTATCTATCCGATATAACACTTTTCCCAAGTTCTGTTAATCTATACTTTTGTTTTGAGCTTGTTGGTTTATCTGGTATTGTTAAAGATACAAGATTATATTCTATCGCTGGATTAAGATAGACTTCTCTAAAATTTTTTCTATCATTCAACCCTAAAGAGCTCATTATTTCATCCCTTGACATCTCAACTTTTAATATTTTTAACATATTTTCAACTTGGGGGGTAACTTGGGGGGTAACTTGGGGGGTCAAAATATTTTCTATACCCTCTTTTTTACTAACTTCATGAATCGGCAATGTCACTTGAAAATAAGTATGCTCTTCATCAAACTCAAAATGTGGTTTAGGTGAACCATTTTCAGCCATAGCATCGATGATTTTTTTGATACCTGTTGATCTTCCCTCAGTCATTTTGAGATCTTTGAAAAATTCACCAATTCTTCTGTTTCTATATCTTCTTGAATTTACTCTTCCTTTTTCAAAGCTCTCTAGTTTTACAGACCTATCAGGTCCTGGATAGCTAAGTATGATAATTTCCTCTTGATATATTCTTATCTCTATTGGCTCTCGTATCTCATAAGAGCGGTGATACACAGCATTTACCACAGCTTCTTCAATAGCTGCAAATGGATAGTTTTTGACCCTATCAGCTTCAGCTCGGTTGGGATATTTGATAACAGTTTCGGTGATAAAGTTTCTATCTATAAAATCAAGTGCCTCTTTTGTCATTTTGTGAATTGGACCCTTGAAAATCTTTTCACTAAATTTATCTCCACCCGCTCCCTCTTTACCAAACCAAACAATATCTATTTGAGTGTATGGGAAAAATTCATAAGGTTTAGGATTGAACATCATAAGAGCTATATTTAAAGGAAAAAATGCCTCTTTTGGTCCATCTACGATGTGCATCGCTCGACCAATCTCTTCTATACTCAAACTATCTACTTCATCAGCCAAAGAGCTTTTAATATCTTGTAAAAACTCTTTTATGAGTCCTTTGTCTAAATCTTTGATTGTCGCTCGTTGGTTGTATCTATCATCAAATGGTACTGTTGCAGCTAAAGATAAAAGCTCAGTTTCATCTGCACCTTTTGCTACCACAGAACTTGAATTTTTTCGTATGTAGTATTTGTACTCGCTTCCTTTACCAAGTGTAATTTTAGCTTTGTATGGTCGTGTCATCCCACCTGGTACCCAGATGACAAGTATCACTTTTTCTTGAAATTCTACAGGGAAAAGTATCGGATGGTAGCTTGGCATGATGGCATTGTTTCCTAATCCCAAAAGCTCTTTTTGAATATCATCTATAGTTGATGGTTTTACACCAAAAGGAGGTAAAATAGGCTGACCATCTTTTTCTTCAATTCCAACTACGATATATCCACCGCCAAGATTGTGAAAATCGTTTGCAAATGCACAGATTGAATGTAAGATGTTTTCTGGATTCCAACCTTTTTTGAATTCCAATCTCTCCCATTCTACTGTTGTACCCTTGAGTAAGTCGTTTATATTAATTGGTGGGTTCATAGTATTATTTCTTTTTGATTAAGTTAAAAATTTTCTTTCCAGTGCGTAAATACGGAATAGTATCCATAATCATTTCCAAACCAATTTCACTTAAAATTTCCCCAGCCCCTATATCTTTAAATTCATCTTTTAAACTTTTTACTTGTTTTTCTTTTAAAGCATTACAGAATTCATCAAAAATATGCTCATTTTTAAATATCTCTTTATAGATAAATAAAATTATTGCTTCTTCCTTGCAAGTAGCATATGTACAAATTTGAGTTATTTTTTCCTCTTCAAAGTTATCTATAAAATATTGCAACTTTGTGCTTGCATCACTTGCCATTAAATGCTTTTTGACAAACTCTAAAATTTGTTCAACATCATTTTTTTGTATCTCATTTAAAATCTTTGATAATAAATCTTTATCTTCAACACAAACTACATTCAATATTTGAAGAGCTTCTTTTATTTGTTCTTTTGATAGTTCAACAAGCTTTCCAGCAAATTTTTTTGTGATATGAAAATTTAAAGTATTTTTTATTTCGGGTCTTTCAGCCAATTCATCTAATGTTTTTGTAGCTAAAATAAAAGAGTGTAACCTTAAATTTGGATATTTTTCTTTGAGTTGTTCTTCAATTTTTTTTATCTCAAAAGAAAAAGATATTTTCTCCCATACTTCATCAACATTAAAATTGTTTATCCCTTTAGGATCTAAAAAAATAAAATGTTCAATAGCATCTTGTTGATACCACATAATAAAATCTGGATAAAATCCATTAAAACCTATATGTTTTTGATTTCTAAGAAGGGTAATGTTTGTTTCTTTATTTTTATCTTGCCAATATTTATGTAACTGCTCTAAAAATTTAACTTCACTCTCTTCTAGTCTATCGGGACTTATTTGCAACTCTTCATGTTTTATCAAAAGAGGATTATAAAGATGGTCATGATTTTTTATAGCGAACTGTTTTTTATTGAATTTTTTAAACATATCAGTCATTTTAGATAGTTGTATCTCATAAACTCCACCATTAAAAACTAATTCATTTGTAAGAGAATCTATCACTTCTTCATTAGCAGTAACGGTATAATTAAAAGCCAAATTTTTATCATTTTTATCAATCTCTACATAATCCACATTAGAAAACTCATATTCTTTGAGTTTCGATTTATACCATTGTTCAAAATAGCTAGTAATCATCTTTAAAGCTATTTTATAAAACATTTCAAAGCTATTTGTTTTTAATGTTTTTTTGATTTTAACACTTTTTGTAAAAACAAAATCAACTGTTTTTTCAAACTCTTCAAGAGTCAAAATCAGATGATCTTTTTGCTTTTTGATACTATCTTCATAGAGTTTGTTTTTATTTATAAATGCAGATAAATTTATCTCAAAACCACTCGAAACATCCGTGACCCAACTGTATTGAACCTTTTTAATTATCTTTAAAGACTCTTCTTCTTTATATTTATATTGAAGTTTATGTATTGCAAAATCATTCTTTGCCTTTACAACCCTCAAGTCTTTTAGCTTATCTTCTTTTAGTTCACTAAATTTAATCGTGATACTCTTTTGCTTGATAATGGTATCTAGCTCACTCTCTTCAATAAAGGTTTTAAGATATCCTGCATCATACCCATAAACACTAAACTCTTCAAGCTTTTCATGCACTCCACTTCGTTTGAGATTGTTTTCAATACTTCCATGAAGCCTCACTCCTCTACCAAAAAGCTGAACTATCAAACTCCCTTTACTTTTACCAAAATCAAATAAAGAAAGTGAAGATATTCTTTGGGTATCCCACCCTTCTATAAGTATTCTTGCTGCTATTACGATGTTTATTGTTTCATTGTCACCTTTAGTAAAAAAGTCATTTATCAAAGTTCCTGTGATTTTATCATCTGCTAGTTCTCGCCCTAGATTAGTTACATTTCCTACATTTATGACACCAAAGTATTCTTTACTATTTTCAACTTTGAGTCCAACTTCTTTATCATTAAGCTTATATTCTAAGATTTTCCCTGCACCATGAGAATTAAAAACTTTTTTAAAAATATTATCTATTGTCGTTTTTTCTTCACCTTCTATTTTTTTGATTAGCTCTTTTGTTTCATCACTATTTGTAGAAAATCTATTTAAAAAGTTCAAAACCTCTACCACTTTTGAGTCATTGTTTTTATCATCAACGGTACTACATATGATAAGTTTCAAAGGGTTTTCAAAACGATATTTTTCTATTTCACTTTTACCAAGATTATAATAAGCCTCTTTTTGATAGTAAAAATTCAAAATATCTTTTACAAATAGCTCATATCTTTCATCATCGCTAATCTCTATAAGCTTCTCTTTTGAATCATAAATACTTTTATAGATATTATCTAAACTCTCTTTTGGCTCAAAAGCTGGTTTTTTCCCATAGCCATCATTATAAAATTTATAATACGGATAATCAAAAACTATGGACTTCCCATACTCTTGAAGAAGTCCAATATCTTCTTTTATAGCATGTGAAAATGTAGCACTGTATTCAAAAGCAAAACCATTTTCTCCTATTAAATCGGTTCTATCTTTTCTCCAAGCAGCTTCACTACTTCCACCTTTGTGTCCTTCGTCCACAAATAAGATATTTTGACCACTAAAAATAGTTTTTCGTTTATTGATTGCACTTAGTTGATGAACAGTTACGATTTTGATATCATAGGGTGATTGAAGCATACTATTAACTTTGTTGCTTACACTCTCACTTTTTTCATCATCAATAAAACCTATTTGAGTATCTTTGTAACCAAAACTTATAAGATTTTTTCTATGTTGTTTCCCTAGCTCTTTTGTAGGCACTACAACATAAAAGTTAGCTTCTTTAAAGTGCTCATTTGATTGTAAGATATTTGTATGAAGCAAAACTGTCTTCCCACTTCCCGTAGCCATATAGTAAGCTAATTTGTTAACTTCTTTTAGATACTCATCTTTTGTGATAATTTTCTTTTTTTCTTCTTCGATGTTTTTGGCAAAAGTAGCATTAATTTCACCTGCTTTTGTGAGCTTTCCAAAAAGTTGTGCTACTACTTTATCATCATCTATATCAAACGCATCATCAACTATATAAAGCTCTTTTGCTTTTAATAAGTTTGTTTTTAATAGCTCAATAATTTCATCTTTAAATGCCAAAAACATTTCGCTAAAAAGTACCGAAAAGGTTTGGTAGTCTGTGTACTCAAACTGTTCATCTTTATATCTTGTTTTGAGTTCACTCTCATACTCATTTACTTTTTCTACTATCTCTTCAAGTTGTTCTTTTGAAAAGTGTTTGATATTGTCAAGCACGATACCAATTTTTCTATGTTCATCTCTTCCATAGAGATTTTTAAGCTCACTCCAGCTTGACACACCCAAAATATCTAAAAATAGGTCATACAAAAACAGATAATCTTCTATCTGTTTTTTATTACTAAGTTTCTTTTTTATGGGAGAAGATGGTTCACAGTCTTTTTCTAATTGTTTATTTTTTTGAACTACTTTTACAAGTTGTTCATCTTTTTGTTTAAGTTGTGCTTCAAGTTCGGCTATTTTTTTTAATAACTCTTCACTCATCTATTTTTACTCCCTCAACAAGTAAAGCTCTAAGTTCAAATATACTCTCTTTAGCTACTAACTCTTTTTTTGTATGAGTTTGTGTGATTCCGTTAATATAAAGCTCTTTTGTTATATCGCAGTTTTCTTTGATAAAATCTAGCTCTTTTGCTATATCAAGACTCTCTTTATCAAACTCTCTCCATATCACTACTTCATTTTTTCCATCGACAAAAATATATTTTTTATCTTCAAAATATCGTAGCTTAATACCTTCTACTTCTATCCCTTTGAGGGTATTAAAAGTTTCTACTAAATCCATCTTTTTTTCTACTATTTGGCTATCGATATTCACTATCAAACTAAAATCAAAAGGATTAAAAAATATGCTATCATCCATTAAAAGTGCTTTACTCTCACGAGCTGTAAAATCTTTGTAAAGTGAGAGATATTTCGAGGCATAAAGTTCACTCATGTGTTCTTTCAGTGGTTCAAGTGCTTTGATGTAACTATCTGTATCTGTTGTACTTTGAAGTTGTGAGTTTTCAAGGGTATCTTCGTATTGTTCAAGGCGGTAGTATTTAACAAGTGAACTGTATTTTTCATAATAAACTGTATAGAGAATTCTTTTTTTTAATTTACTATCAAAATATTCATTAGCCTCACAAAGTAAAAAGGAATTTTTTTTATTTTCATTAATATTATTTTGAATAACAGCTTGTCCCGTTGTACCAGAACCTGCAAAAAAATCGAGGATGTATTTTTTTTCAGATATAACTGAATCAATAAGTCTATTAATAAGTTTTAGTGGCTTTTTCCCATTTAAAAAATCTATATATCCCTCATTATCTAAGCCTGTAGTCTTGATATCACTCCAAAAATCTCCACAGTGTAATGTAAGATAGTCATCTGCAAAAAGCAATTTAACTCGTGGGCTTTTAACTTGCATATTGTAACCAGCTTTTATGAAATACATTTTTTGTTGCGATGTTAATATATAAAAAATTTTTCCACTATCAATTGTTGTATTTTTACTATCTGCTATTTCTTTAGCACCACCTTCAAGTGATGCGTCACGGACAATTCTCCAAGCATTTTTATATTTCCATTCATCATCAATTTTAACTTTTTCTTTTGCAGCATAGTCAGATAATGATATCAATTCTATTTTTGATAATATTTTTTCAACTTTTTTTAAATTTATTTCTTTAAAGTCCTCATTGTCTCTGATATTTTTTAGTAAAAACATATCTTCTTTTTTAATATTTATCAAAATACTTTTATATTCTGAATCCCATCCTTCTTTTGGTATTCTTTCAAAGTTAAATCCATTAATTTTATCTTTTTTATAAACTAGTACATATTCTTTTAACTTTGCCAAACCTCCAGAATTTATGACAGAAGCCATTTTTTTACCAGTTGGTTCAGCAGTTTTAACTACAATTGTTTTTGAAGCATATTCATCAAAATATTCATTCATTAAATTTTTTAAGTTATAGAGCTCTCTATCATCAATACTTATAAATAATGGAGTTTCTTGAGAAAACATTTTCTTCATCAAAACCAATCTGTTCTCCATCAGGCTCAACCAAGAACTATCCTTGTATGAATCTTTGTATGCAAATCCATCATCACCAGTATTATAAGGTGGGTCAATATAAACGCATTTTACTTTTTCTCTATATCGATTTTGCAAGAAGTTTAGCCCATGAAAGTTATCGCTATTGATAAGCACTCCGTTAGTTGCTTCATCAAGATTTTCTATACTTTCAAGAATTTTATATTTTATATTTTCATCTTCAAATTTTTTTGTATCAAGGGGAAGATATTTATACTCTTTTTTTAATTCGTCTATATTTCCATCATAAAGCTCATCTTTTTGAAACTCACTAATTAACTTTAACTCTTTCCACTCATCTATTTGTTTTGTGAAATTTGGATGATTCGTTATCTCTTCTAAAAGCTCATGTGAGAGTTTATCAAGAGTGATGATATAGTTTACATCATAAGCAAATTTCTTTTTCTCCCAGAGCATCTTTTGAAGCTCTTCAAGTGAAGCGATAAATCTGATGATAAATTCACCCACTTTTTTAACTACTTGAGTTGTTTTGATATCCACCGCACTAAGAGTCGTGATATCTCTTAATATGTTCGTTTTGAGATAATAATCAAGTTCCTCTTTTAAAAATGCCTCAAGTCTTTTGTGGATAAAGAAGTCTGTTTTTCGCAAATTTTTAAACTTTTTAAGATGATGAGCTATCTCTTCAAGAGTAAGGTTGATTTTGGCATTTTGAGTTATAGCAAAAAGTGCATTTTCATCTACTTCTACTATATCGCTTGATTTATTTTTGTAGTCAAGATAGATATTAAAACCCTCATTTTCTACAAACTCTGCACTTTTAGTAGTAGAAAGTGTAAAAATTCTAGTTGATTTATTGTTGCCTTTTGTATCGTCTATTTCATCTACTACGAAATTTACCGCTTGTGTATTAGTAGAGTAAAAAGCATCGTCATAAAGATTGTCATGTTTTATTTTATAAATTGAAAAGTTATCTATACTTTTGATGTAATACTGGTCTTTGTTTGCCCAACTAAAGATCACCTCTTCGCCATTGTGTCTTAAGATATGATTTTTGGTCGTTGAGTAAATAGGAACTGGGTAAAAATCTCCATCTTGGAAATATCTTTCAAAAAACTCTAAAGTATGATTGTAAATAGTTGTTGGTTCTAGTCCATCTAGGTTTTCTTCGATAAATTGTGGAAGTTTTGTTTCTATAAAACTTCGTATCTCATCTTCTTTGTGTTTAAAAACCCTATACACTCCAAAATCAAGATCAATCTTGTCTTTGTTGTATTGAAATATATTTTTTAATAACTCTTTGAATTTTTCTTGTTTTGACATTTTTATACCTTAAATTTATTTCTCATCCGCAGCTTTACCGCTTTTTACCCAAGCATCAACTTCATCTTTTCTAAAAAGCCATTTTCTACCCACTTTATTTGCAGGCATTTGCTTTTGTTCGATCCATTTATAAACTGTATCTCTTGTAGTGTGCAGGTATTCGCATATTTCGTTGACAGTAAGCCATTTGTCTTCCATGATTAGCACCTTGAATAAAATATCATTTATTTTACTCAAATTTGGCTAAGTGTAAGTTTTATAGATGAATAGTAATGAATAATTTTGCTATCTATATCCAAAAATAAACATTTACACCAATTACAATCAGCATTAGCACTACATCAACTTTCCAGCTCCAGTAGTTAGCAATATTATTGAAACCACTGCCACTTGATTCACTTACTCCATCATCAAAACTATTTGAGCTACTTCCATAAGGTGTAGCTCGTGCATCTATTCCTCCACCTGACATCGGTAAGCCTGTAGTTGGGTTTATATCGTTCATTGTTTTCTTCCTTTTATAAATATCTTTATAGGTATTCATATTTTGGAAAAAATAAATACCCCCTATTAAACTTTTGTACTAGATACAAGTTTATTTTATGGGGTTTAATAGCTATTTATACAAAATATTTTTCTAGAAAAAAGTATATGTTTTTCTAGAATTTTATTATCAAAATTCATTAAGATAAGTCAGATAACCAAGATAACGCTATTTTATAGGAAATGCAAACAAAGTGATAAAAAAGATAGTCAAAGATAGCTCTAAAAAGATATATAAAATTTGAGTGTCAAAAAAGTGGATTTGATGTGTCATTTCTTGTGACAAAAAGATTTTCTTAAAGGGTAAATTTTGAAGAGTTGTTAAAATACAAAATCTTTTATTTATGGGATTTATATAGGTTTTTACTAAAAGTTTCCTTTCTCGTAATAAACTCTTATTTTCAATTATAATCCTTTATTTA
>OBMA010000903.1_pt1 | contig 18059 bp, 17 predicted proteins | sample 1539141 | NCBI WGS metagenome assembly OBMA01 (sample SAMEA3991484, study PRJEB22521) | metagenome | biome: anthropogenic terrestrial biome; feature: sewage plant; material: raw primary sludge | place: Sweden | collected 2012-09-26 | reverse complement strand
TTTGAGCCGATTGAAATCACGCCCAATTTATGGATAGTGCCGACGTGGCACGAAGCGGATGAGTCCGACGCGCAACGCATCAATTTGCGCTTAGACCCTGGGCTGGCGTTTGGTACGGGCTCGCATCCAACCACGCGCTTGTGCCTACAATGGCTGGCGCAGCATGTCCCCAATGCGCAAGGTGCAAGCGTTTTGGATTATGGTTGTGGCAGTGGGATTTTGGCGATTAGCGCGAAAAAACTCGGCGCAGGTGCGGTGCTCGGCACCGACATTGACGCACAAGCGGTGCAAAGTTCGATTGACAATGCGTTGATGAATTACACGGATGTGCAATTTGTATTGCCCGACGAAATGTCCAAAGCCGTGCCGTATGACGCGAAATACCAAATCGTGGTGGCGAATATTTTATCCAATCCACTCAAGTTGCTTGCGCCTGCGTTGGTTAATTACGTTGCGCAAGGTGGGTTTTTGGTGCTCTCTGGGATTTTGGAGCGACAAACCGATGAATTGATTGCCGCGTATGCGCCGTATATGAGCATGGCTTTGTGGCGCGCCGAGGATGGCTGGATTTGTTTGGTCGGGCAAGCCGTTTAAACCAAGCCCATGCAAAAAGCCCACCGATAAGATGGGCTTTTTCACTGCCAAATACAGATGATTACTTATCGCGCAATTCACGGCGCAAAATTTTACCGACATTCGACTTGGGCAATTCGGCACGAAACTCAATGTATTTAGGACGTTTGTAACCTGTGAGGTGCTCTTTGAGGAAGTTTTGCAGTTCATCGGCAGTCAAACTCTCGTCCTTTTTCACCACAAACAATTTCACCGCTTCACCTGCGTAATCATCAGGTACGCCAATGACCGCGCATTCGAGGACTTTCGGATACATGACGGCAACATCTTCAACCTCATTCGGATAGACATTAAAGCCCGACACGATAACCATGTCTTTTTTGCGATCAATGATTTTGACATAACCTTGCTCATTCATCACGCCAATGTCGCCTGAACGGAAAAATCCGTCAGCGGTCATTGACTTGGCTGTTTCATCAGGGCGTTGCCAGTATCCAGGCATGACCTGCGGCCCACGAATACAGACCTCTCCAGCTTCGCCATAAGGCACTTCCTCACCCGCATCATTGAGAATGGCGACATCGGTTGAAGGTATGGGTAGACCTGTATAACCCGTGAACGAGGTCAGTTTAACAGGGTTGATGAGCGCGGCAGGGCTGGTTTCAGACAAACCATACGCTTCACAAATCGGTACGCCTGTGACTTCTTGGAACTGATCCGCAACGGCTTTTTGTACTGCCATGCCACCACCCAGTGCCACACGCAGATTTGAAAAATCGAGTTGTTTAAACTCAGGGTTGTTGAGTAGAGCGACAAATAAAGTATTGACTGCAGGCAAAACCCCAAATGGGTATTTTTTCAAATCTTTGATAAAGGCAGGAATGTCGCGCGGGTTGGAGATGAGCAATACATGCCCACCAATATGCGCCGCGAACAGTGCGTTCACCGTTAAGCCAAAGATGTGATACAGGGGCAAAGCGGCGACAAACACAATGCCTTGAACATCACCAATCGCAGGGTGACACCACAACTCGGCCTGTAAAATATTGGCAATGATGTTGCCATGCGTCAGGGTTGCGCCTTTGGAAACGCCTGTTGTGCCACCTGTGTATTGTAAAAAAGCCAAATCATCGCGGTTGAGTGCCACGGGTTTGAGCGGCAGTCGCGCACCCAAATCCATCACTTGAGCAAAGCCCACGGCTGAATCAATGCGCCATGCGGGCACCATTTTTTTGACATGGCGCAGCACGATATTGACAATTTTACCTTTGAAACCGAGCATTTCGCCCAAAGAAGTGACCACCACATGCTTTAAATCAGGCAGGTTGGGTAAGGATACCTCTAAATTATGGGCAAAATTCTCTAAGATGAAAATCGCTTTGGAGCCTGAGTCTTTGAGTTGATGGGTCAATTCATCGGGCGTGTACAAAGGATTGATGTTGGTGACGCTAAAACCCGCGCGTAAAATCCCTGCGACCAAAATCATGTATTGCAAACAATTGGGCATCATCACCGCCACACGGTCACCTTTTTGCAAGTCCAAACTTTGTAACCAAGCGGCGACTTGTTTTGAATAGCCATCTACCTCGGCGTAGGTCAAACTTTTACCCATATTCGATGCCATCACTCGATTGGGGTAACGAGCAAAGGCGGAGTCAAACATTTCAGGGATGGAGTTGAATCGAGTTAAGTCAATGTGTTCGGGTATGCCCGCATACTGACTGAGCCAAGGCTTATTCATGATGAGTCTCCTGTAAGTATTGTTCAAATCAAATGACATCTTTTTTGTGCCATCTGCCTTTATTTTACACAAAAGTTCAAAAAATGTTGCGTTATTTTAACGTATGGCCATGATTCGCTCTGTGGTTAACATACAGAAATATGTGTTGTGGACAAATTGGAATGCTTGTGTTTATAACTGCGCATTTATGGTTGTGTTTCCAGATGGCAGATGGGTTATCTTCGTCTTTTTAGTCATGCTTAACCTTGCTTGCCTTAGGATTGTTTTCATAGTGTTACAAATCACCCTCATAAAAGGCACATATCAATTTTTTTTAATCATCAACTTAAATTGCTTCGCACATAATCGGTACAATATCAGATGTAATTAATTTTCATCAAGGATGACCATGACGCAAGCGGTACAAACATTTCAAGAAACCATTTTGACCTTACAAAACTATTGGAATGCGCAAGGGTGCGCGCTGTTGCAACCCTATGATTTGGAAGTCGGTGCGGGCACGAGCCACACGGCGACTTTTTTACGGGCGATAGGTCCCGAGTATTGGCGTGCGGCGTATGTACAGCCCTCACGTCGCCCGAAAGACGGTCGCTATGGCGAGAACCCCAACCGTTTGCAGCACTATTATCAATACCAAGTGGTGCTCAAACCCGCGCCTGAAAATATTTTGGATTTGTATTTGGACTCGCTGCGCGCGTTGGGCTTGGATTTGAATGAAAACGATGTGCGTTTTGTTGAGGATGACTGGGAAAACCCAACGTTGGGCGCGTGGGGCTTGGGTTGGGAAGTTTGGCTCAATGGTATGGAAGTCACACAGTTCACGTATTTTCAGCAAGTTGGCGGGATTGATTGCAAACCTGTTTTGGGCGAAATCACCTATGGGATTGAACGCTTGGCGATGTATTTGCAAAAAGTCGAGAACGTGTATGACTTGGTCTGGACGCGCTGGGAAGAAAATGGCGTGACCCGCGAGTTGACCTATGGCGATGTCTTCCACCAAAATGAGGTTGAGCAATCCACCTATAACTTTGAGTATTCCAATGCCGAGGTGTTGTTCCAACACTTTGCCGACTACGAACGCGAAGCGAAAGTGCTGATGGGCGAGAACCCTGACACGGGCGAGGTCATTGAAGGTGCGCGCAAACTGGCGTTGCCCGCATACGAGCAGGTGCTCAAAGCGGGGCATACCTTTAATTTGCTCGATGCGCGTGGTGCGATTTCAGTGACCGAGCGTGCGGCGTATATCGGTCGAATTCGCAATCTGTCGCGCAAAGTGGCGCAGGCGTATTATGAATCGCGTGAGGCATTGGGCTTTCCAATGCGTCCTGAGCCGATTGAATTTGTGGCATGATATGAGCGAGGTTCAATTAACCGAGCTCGATGCGCAAGTGGTGCGCACTGAGGATTTATCAGGCTTGCGTTGCCCGATGCCGATTTTGCGCACCAAAAAGGCACTGGCGCAGATGCAAGCGCGAGAAATTTTAAAAGTCACCACCACCGATCCTGCGGCGGTGGATGATTTGGCTGTGTTTTGTAAACAAACAGGGCATGTGTTGTTGGCACAATCCACATCAGATGATGGTGTCTCTGTGCGCCATTGGATTGCACGCAAACAACAACCAATTTGAGATCAGCAGTAGATGAGGGACGTATGAATACTAAAAAATGGGCAATTTGGGGCAAACGAGTGGCGGTGTTGAGCGCGGCATTCGCGTTGCTTGGCTGTGTGGAGATCAAGGGGCAAGCCGATGTGGATGCCAAGGGTCATGTCAAAGTCGTGACCACCTATGACTTTTCCAAGGTGTTCAATAACATCAAAAATCAAAATCCAACCTTGTCTGATCGCATGGAAGGCTTTGATTGCAAAATTTTCGTGAGCCATAGCCCAAACTTTAAATGTGAAGACGAAGGCTTGCTCAAATACAAGATGAGCGATGCGGCAGATAAACCCATTGGCGTGAGCGTCAATGAGGCGACGCAAGAATTGAGTTTCGATGCGGTGAAATTTTTTGCTGAAGTCACCGATCTAAAAAGCATGGTTCAGCGCAACGCCACACAAAGTTCATTGATTTCAGAGGGCGTTCCAACCTTGCTGCCGTTGCAAAGTGCCCGTCGTGAAATGTATACCAAAGAAGGTTTGAGTATTGTTTTAAAAGTGAATTTTGCCAACGAAATTGTTAGCGTCGATGGACAGCCCACCAAAAATATGGGTAAAGAAATGACCATTAATTTTATGGACATTGCGGACAAACCCTCATATGTGATTGTGACCAAGAAAGGTAATGCCAGCAGCGGTACTTGGTTGTTTGTCATTTTGGTATTGGCTTTGTTGGTATTGGCCGTGTGGTTCTTGTGGCGTAAGAAAAATGGTGGAACGTCGCCGCCGAGCGCGTCGGTGCCTCCTGTTGCGCCCACTTCACCGACTGCAACGTATGAGCAGGGCGAACACGAAATGAATGCCAGCGTGACCGCTGTGCCCGATGAGGTGGTCTCAAAACACAAACCCACACGCGGTGAGCGTTTTGCGCAAGCGATTTCAGCCGCTGCGGTGGGTGTTGGCAGTTCTGCGGTTGGTGGTGGTGCCAATCATACGGTGGAAGAAGTGTTGGCACATGAGGAAGCACTTGCAACCGCTATGGCGCACCAACCACCCCAAGAGGATGGTAATAGTGATGAAGGTTCGGCTGTACAAGAATCCGACACGCAACCGAAAACATGACAGACACGATTCATGCAATCCTCATAAAACAGATGTCCTTAAAAGTGGGTTTTGAATAGTGGTTGGTGATTTATAAAAGGTGCATCGTGCGCCTTTTTTTGTGGCTTGGTGTAAGCAATTTGGGTTATAGTTGAAACCTTAAGGAAACACGGAAAATGAATGTGCTGCTGACCTATGCCATCAAGGCAGAAAAAATTGAGGTGCATCTACCCAACTGCACCGTGCGCTATTGCCCGACTGGGATAGGCAAAGTGAATGCGGTTTTGGCAGTGTCTGAGGCAATCGCGCACCACAGCCCCGACGTGGTACTCAATGTCGGCACGGCAGGCTCAACCCATCATGCGGTTGACAGCATTTTGATGTGCTCGCGCTTTTACGACCGCGATATGGCTCGTGTCAAAGAATTCGGCGTGGATTATCAGCATGATTTTTTTGACCAAGTACGTCAACTTCACATATGTGCGCATTTTGCAGACCATGCGATTGCCCACACGTGCAACACGGGCGACTCGTTCGTGACCGAATGGATTGAACATGCCGATGTGGTCGACATGGAAAACTTTGCCGTGGCGGCTTTGTGTCAACGCAAAGGCATCCCGCTGTTTTCGGTCAAATACATTACCGACATCATCGGCGAGAACTCGGTCAAACATTGGGAAGATAAATTGCGCGATGCGAACCTTGGTTTGCAGCATTTTTTTAAGCAATGGGCGATGGACATCGAATGAATTTTCAACTCACAGACGAACAAAAAAAACACCGTTGGCTTGCCTTGGCAGTGGTCGCGGTTGCTTATATTCTGTCATTTTTTCAACGCTTCGCACCTGCGGGCATTGCGCAAGATTTGGCGAGTGCATTTCATACCTCGGCTGCTTCGCTGGGCGCGTTGGCTTCAACCTATTTTTACGTTTATACCCTGACGCAAATTCCGACGGGCGTTCTGGTCGATACGCTCGGCCCGCGGCGCATACTGGCGATGGGCGGATTGATTGGGGGCGTGGGTAGTTTGTTGTTTGGTTTCGCGCCGACATTTGCTTGGGCACTGGTCGGGCGCACATTGATTGGTCTGGGGGTGTCGGTGACCTTTGTGGCGATGCTCAAACTCATCGCGGTGTGGTTTGAGGAAAATCGTTTTGCGACCATGGTTGGGGTGTGCCTGTTGATTGGTAATTTGGGATCGGTACTGGCGGGCTCGCCATTGTCGGCAACCGCACAAATGGTCGGTTGGCGTTCGGTGTTTGTCGCTGTCGGCATGATTTCGCTGGTGCTGGGTGGTTTGTGTTGGTGGGTGGTGCGCGACTCGCCTCAATCTTCTACCGCATCGGGCGAAAAACCATCCGCCATGAATTTCACGCAGGCTTGGCAGGGTTTAAAGTCGGTGGTGGGCAATCGAGATACCTTGCCCGCATTGCTGATTAATGCGGGGATGTCGGGCTCATTTTTTACCTTTGTTGGGCTGTGGGGCGCGCCGTATTTGATGCAGGCGCATGGCATGAGTAAAGCGTCCGCCTCATTTCATTTGTCATTGTGGGCTTTGGGCTTTGCGGTCGGCTGCTTTTTTATCGGTTCATTGTCCGATCGTTTGGGGCGGCGTAAGCCTGTGATGATTGCGGTCTCTCATCTGTACGCATTGATGTGGTTGGTATTGCTCTCGTGTGTGGCTTTGCCCGTTGCGCTCTCATACACACTATTTGTAGGGCTGGGGGTGTTGACTTCGGGCTTTAGTTTGACTTGGGCGTGTGCCAAAGAGGTCAACGCACCCAAATTATCAGGTATGTCCACCAGTGTGGCGAATATGGGCGGATTTCTCACGACCGCATTGATGCAACCCTTTGTCGGTTGGGTGATGGATTTTGGCTGGACGGGCGCGATGCTCGGCGGCGCGCGTGCTTATGATGTGCGCACGTGGCAATACGGTATGGCGGTGATGACCTTGATGGCGATACTGGGTGCGATGTCGACGTGGTGGTTGCGCGAGACGCGCTGTCGCAATATTTGGCAAGAGAAAAAACAAAATCATTAAAAAAAGGCGAACAGTGCGTTCGCCTTTTTTAGTGAATGCGTGGCGAGGATTTAAGAAAAATCCATACCGCCGACCACTTGGCTAAAGCCGCCATCGACATAGGTGATTTCGCCTGTGATGCCTGAAGCCAAGTCCGAGAGCAAGAACGCAGCCGCATTGCCCACATCTTCAATCGTGACGTTGCGGCGAATCGGTGCAGAGGCTTCAACCTCGGACAAAATTTTGTCAAAGCCTTTGATGCCTTTGGCAGCGAGGGTGCGAATTGGACCAGCCGAAATGCCGTTGACGCGCGTGCCTTTGGGGCCCATGCTGTTGGCCAAATAGCGCACCGAGGCTTCGAGCGAAGCTTTTGCCAAACCCATGGTGTTGTAGTTGGGCACGACTTTCATTGCGCCCAAATAAGTCAGAGTCAACAGCGCAGAGTGCTCAGAGAGCATCGGTTGCGCGGCTTTTGCCAATGCAGGAAAACTGTAGGCAGAAATGTCATGCGCGATTTTAAAACCTTCGCGGCTCAAGCCTTCAAGGAAGTCACCTGCAATCGCTTCTTTCGGCGCAAAGCCAATTGCGTGTACCAAACCGTCCAGTTGTGGCCAAGTTTTGCGCAGTTCAGCAAACACCGCATCAATTTGCGCATCGTCACCGACATCGCACTCGAACACCAAGTTGGAACCAAATTCATTGGCAAACTCAGTGATACGCTCTTTGAAACGCTCGCCGACGTAAGTGAATGCCAACTCGGCACCTTCGCGGTGGCAGGCTTGCGCAATGCCGTAGGCAATCGAGCGGTTGGACAATACGCCTGTGATTAAAATGCGTTTACCTTGTAAAAATGCCATGGGGTTCTCCTAAAATGGTGGACAAATTAAATTATTTTTTCTTTGCTTTTTGGGTGATTTCTTTGGTTTTGGTGCTTTTTTGAGTGGTCTGAGTCAGTGTCTTTTTTGTGGGTTGGGTGCTTGGTTTTTCTAATGTTTTAATTTTGCTGTTTTTGCTTGCGGGCTGAGGCGCTTTTACAACAGTTTTTGCCGTTGATTTTTCGGTGGTTTTTGCTTTTTTGAGCGAGGCTGCAGGTTCTTTGGTTTTTGAGTTTTTACTTGCTGCTGTGGTCACTGGTGGCACTACTTTGTCCGTTTTTGCCTTCAACGGGGTTTTGGTTGCGGCAACAGTTTTGCGATCCGTTTTTTTAGTGGGGGATTTGTTGACCGATTGCGCAATCTCTTTGTCTTTGTTTTTTTCTATTTTGAGTGATTTTGCAGTAGTTGTGGGTTTGGTTGCCATCACGGTTTTTTTCACAGGGACAGCGGGCGCGGCTTTGGGTTTAATTGGATTGCTGGTTTTGACCACGTTTTTAATTGGGCTTGGGTGTTTGACATAAGCAATCGCTTGTTCGCCAGCCTCATTGATGGGTGGATTTTCGATGGTTGTCAAGGCAGCAACGCTCGAGGTTGCCTGCGCGGGTACAGTCTCGAGAACGCTGTTTGCCGTGATGGGCGCGTTGATTGTGGTGTTCGTTTGTGCCAGTTCTTGCGTGGCAAGAATGACGGAGGCAGTCGGTGTGGTAACAGGATTCAGCAGTGGCGCGTCTTGTGCTGAGAGGGTGGGCGTGGTTGTGTTGGTTGTAAGGGTTGTTCGCTCGTCTGGCAAAGTGTGCACGCTCGTGGGCTCGACGCTGACGAGATTGAACGGCATATCTTTTGCAGTGATCTGGGTATCGAGCGAGTTGCTTGCCGCGACAGGAATGCTCGGTGGATTTTTGATTAATTGAGACAAACTATCGGCATCGCCTTGGTGGGCGACCAAGCCAGTGCTCAATTCTTGATTGGTTGTCCATTTGGGTGTGCTCGGCAGCGCACGAATGGTATCGTTGGTCTGCGTGATGATGTTCGCGGCTGTGTTAGCAGGCGTTGAATTGGCCAAATAAATTGCTGCATTTTGATCAATGCCATCGTTAAAGCCAACGCCCCCCGTGCTCGAACGTACCGTTGAGTTCAGTGCCATATAAGGAATTTCATCGTTTTTGTTGATACGTGGGACGATGAGTGTTGAGTTGGCCTGTATGTAACCGTGGTGATTGGGGATGCCGTTGAGTTCGCGCAGACGGTATTCATCAGTGTTGTATTTTTTGGCAATGTCAGCAAGGGCTTCAGAACTGTAGGTGGTGTAGGTGGTGAGCGTTGCCAATTGCCGTGAACGGTTTGAAAATGCATTGCGCAGTTCGTTGGCACGTTCGGTCGGAACCAAAATTTTACTGCCCACTGCAGCGACAACCACAGGTTTTTTGTGTGCTGGATTCAGGCGTTTGAATTCTTCTTCGGACATGCCCGCTAACTGCGCGGCTGCAGACACATCAATGTCGCGCGTGACCACAACCGCTTCATGTCGTGCGCGATTATGTACCTTGGGCAAGGTGATGCCATACAGAGTGGGGTTGCTGACAATGTTTTTAATCGCTTGTAATTTAGGGACGTATTGACGCGTTTCGGTCGGCATTTTGATGTCCTGATAACTGCCAGTACCGCCTGTTGCATAGGAACGATTGATTGCTTTAGAGACGTTGCCTTGTCCCCAATTGTAGGCGGCCAATGCCAAATGCCAGTCACCAAATCGGTCATACAGCCTTTGTAAGTAAGTCAAGGCGGCATCGGTGGATGCAACAACATCGTTGCGCTGGTCGCTGAAGCGGTTTTGGTTGAGTGAATAATCGCGTCCTGTCGCGGGCATGAATTGCCACAAACCTGAGGCTTTGGCCGAAGATTTGGCAGAGGTTACAAAAGCCGATTCTACGAACGGCAATAAAGCGATTTCGCTGGGCATGCGGCGGCGTTCAACTTCATCCATGATGAGGTATAAGAAGTCACTTGAACGCTCGGTCATGCGCCCAACATAGTCAGCCCTCGAGGCGTAGTAATTTTCTTTGGCAAGCACCTCATCATTGTACAAATTGGGCATGGCGTAATTGTCGCGAATGCGTTGCCACAAGTCGTTCGAGTTGGTGTGTATGGGTTTTACGTTATGAGGATGCTTGCTGCCCTGCCCAGTGGGGCCTGTGGCGCACGCAGTCACAAACAGGAGGCTGGTGCAAATGAATACATTTTTTGCAGTATGTATCAAGTTAAAACACTTCATTTTGGTCAAAATGCGTAACATAAACATCCTAAATTTCAACTGATACCATGGTCAATGGTTTCATTGTTTGGGTGTCACGGCAACGTAGAGGGTCGCGCCATGACGGAATGTGTTTTTAAAACTGGTTTTTCAATTCACGACACAGTGAGAATAAGGCAAACGCCGAGCCTTCGGTTTTAATTTGGTGCGCAGCCATTGCGTCGGCAATCTGCGGCTTTTGTGCTGCCAATGCCATCAATCCTGCGACCCAATCGGCATCATCAGGACGCTCAATCGCGCGGCAATACGGATTGATTTGTTTTTCAATCGCCAGTGTGGACGGCAGGCTCGCCAAGCCATTCGCGCGCGCATATTTTACCTGATTTAAGTGGTTTTGCGTGGGCAAATGGTTGCTTTGAATCGCCAAAGCAAAGTTTAAATTGGCTTCGGTGTATTCGTGTGCACAAGCAATTTGCGTGGCATCGGGCAGTTGCATGATGCGCTTGAAACTATCAAACAACTGTTGCATCGTGCCGTCAAACACCCGTCCGCAACCCCCACTAAATAAAGTATCGCCGCAGAATAACACGCCAGTTTGCAACAAATGTGGACAGTAATAACTGATGTGGTCAAAGGTGTGCCCAGCGGTCTCGAGTACTTGCATGACGATGTCGCTGTGGGATAAAATCAAAGTGCACGGCGCGCGAACGCGCTCAGTTAGTCCAGCAATGCGCTCGGAGTCACCGATGATGCGCCCCGTGACCAAAGGCGTGAGTTCGGCGATGCCCTCAACATGGTCATAGTGGTGGTGGGTAATTAGAATATCGGCAAGTATTAAGCCATGCTGCGCGATATAATCACACACGGGTGCTGCCAGCGATGGGTCTATTACCCACGCATGGGTTTCATTTCGGATTAGCCAAATATAATTATCGGTGCGGCACGGCAGGGCAATCAATTGGTAGGGCATAATACGGCGCATCCTTTTTTTATTCAAACAACAATTATCCAACCGTCATCAGGTCATCACACATGAATTCAAATCAGTCCTCTGATTCAACCCATCCCAACCCTTGGGACAATGTTGCGGGGCGGTATGTGACCCAATGGGAATCACAGGTACTCGGACAATGGGTCGGCGATGTATTTGGCTATTATGCCATTCAATTGGGGCATCATGGGCGAATCGCCTGTTTGCGGGATAATCGCTGCTCGGAACGCTACGCGCTTGAACAAGGGCAGAACGATGCTCATTTGAGTTCGCCCGATGCCGATGATGAGGTGCGCAGTTTAGACGTGCCTGATTTTGCCGTATTGCCGTTTGCCAGTGACAGCATTGATTTGGTGGTGTTGCCGCACACTTTGGATGAGCATCCCGACCCGCACGGTGTTTTGCGCGAGGCGTATCGCGTGTTGCGTGCTGAAGGGCGCATGATCATACTGGGCTTTAATCCGCTGAGTCTTTGGGGCGCGCAGGCTAAATATTGTTCTTGGCGTGCAAGCGGTGTCCATTCATTCGGGTTTTATCCAAGTCTGCCTCACCCACCGATTCAAATTGGGCGCATCAAAGACTGGATTGAGTTGCTCAACTGCGATGTGGTGCGGGGTGCGTATGGTTGTTACGCGCCGTTTGTTCAAAGCGAACGTTGGCAAACACGTTGGCACTGGATGGAGGACGCGGGCGACCGATGGTGGGGTTTTGCGGGTGCGGTGTATGCTTTGATGGTGGTCAAACGCGTGTATTCGCCGACTTTGGTTGGCTTGATTAACGAGAAAAAATCGAACAAAAAATGGGTCGCGCAAGTGGCCACGTCCAGTATTCAAACCAGCACTCAAATCAATTCAGACAACACATAAAATGACACCTGTACCTAAAAAAGTAGCGTTATATACCGATGGCGCGTGCAAAGGCAATCCGGGGGTGGGTGGTTGGGGCGCGTTGTTGCGCTATGGCGCGCATGAAAAAGAATTGTTCGGCGGCGAGGTGCATACCACCAACAACCGCATGGAATTAACCGCCGTGATTGAAGGCTTGCGCGCGTTGAAAAAACGCAGTCGCGTCGAAATCTATACCGATTCAAAATACGTCCAGCAAGGCGTGACCGAATGGTTGGCGGGTTGGAAAGCGCGCGGTTGGAAAACCGCGAGTAAAAGCCCTGTGAAAAACGATGATTTATGGAAAGATTTGGATGCGCTATTGGGCACGCACGATTTGAGTTGGCATTGGGTCAAGGGTCACGCAGGGCATGTGGACAATGAACGAGCGGATGAGTTGGCAAACAAAGGTGTTGCCCTAATTCAAGTCGAACAAGGACAATAAGGATACATTAAAAATGCGCTACATCATATTGGATACCGAAACCACGGGTTTGGATCCCAATCAAGGACACAAACTCGTCGAAGTTGGCGCGGTGGAAATGATCGACCGCCAACTGACAGGCAAGCATTTTCACCATTACCTCAATCCTGAGCGAGAGTCGGATGAGGGCGCGCTTGGCGTGCATGGATTGACCACTGAATTTTTGAGCGACAAACCACTGTTTAAAAGCATTGCGCAAGACTTGTTGGATTTTATCGATGGCGCGACCGTGCTGATACACAACGCGCCGTTTGACACCAAATTCATCAATGCCGAACTGGCGTTGCTCGATATGCCCGAAATGCACCGCGTCTGTGTGGTTGAGGACACCTTGGCAATGGCCAAACAAATGTTCCCAGGCAAACGCAACAACCTTGATGCGCTGTGCGAACGGCTGGGTGTGAACAATGCGCACCGCACCTTGCACGGCGCGTTGCTGGATGCGGAAATTTTGGCTGAAGTGTATCTGGCGATGACGCGTGGGCAAGAAACCTTATCGATGGACATTCACGCGCCAGCGCAAGCAGGCTCAGAGCACAGTATTGATGTCGGTGGTTTGAGGCTTGCGAGCATCGCGTTGGACGATGACGATGTGATGGCGCACACCGCTTACCTTGAGCAAATGGCAAAAAAATGCAAAGATGGCGTGGTGTGGATGGCAGGGCCTGTCAACGAAACCCATTCACCCACAATATAATTGAATCATGGAGTAAAAAAATGAGTTTACAATCCGAATCCAGCGTGCGTGCACTGTTGAAATCATTTTTCACCTTTGGGGCTTTGCAAATAGTGGTGTGGCTCATAGCGGGCGTGGCAATATGGTTCTTATCCCGTTGGATACCCTTGTGGATATTGGCTTTTGGGATAATCGCTATTCTTGGATTGTTATTGATTTTGGGCAACCCACAAAACCCACAAAAGCGCGCCGACATGCTGAAAGACATTGAACCACCCAAGTAAGCCATCTGGCTGCAAGCGGTGACCACAGGCGTGTTAGAGTGGTACTTGTTTCAAAAATTACGAGTGGTTAGACTGGTCGTAGAAAGCGTGGTAAAAAAGTAAAACAATAGTTAAATTCACTTAAAGGAGCAATAAATGACAATGATGAAAAAACAATGGTTTGCCACATTGATGGCAACAGCAGCAGTGGTCGGATTGTCCGCCTGTTCAAAATCAGGTGACAGCACATCGGGTACAAAAGACTCGGTGATTCGCATTGCCAGTGGCAGCCCACTCTCAGGGGGTCAAGCCGCAGCGGGTAAAGACTTTGCCAATGGGGCACAATTGGCGGTGGACGAAATCAATGCCAAAGGGGGTATTGACGTGGCGGGTAAAAAATACACCCTCGAACTCGTTCCCGAAGATGACCAAGCCGACCCAAAAACAGGGGCAACGGTGGCACAAAAAATCGTTGATGATAAAAGCATTGTCGCTGTGGTTGGGCACTACAACTCAGGCGTGACCATGGTGGCCAATCCGATTTATGCGCGTGGTAACCTCGCCTCTCTCACGGTGAGCACCAATCCCGATGTGACCCTCAAAGCACCCAAACTCTCGGACGGTTCTACCTCGATTTTCCGTATGGATGCACACGATGGCATCCAAGGGCCTGCATTGGCGACGTTTGCACAAAAAAATGGCGTGAAAAAACTCGCGGTGCTGGACGATGCGACGGCGTATGGCAAAGGCTTGGGTGACCAAGTCGAGAAAAAAGCCAAAGAACTGGGTTTGGATGTGAGTTTGCGTGAATCCGCAACCGATAAAACTGTGGACTTCAAAGCGATTTTGACCAAAATCAAAGCAGCAGGCGCGGACGGCATCATGTGGGGCGGCTATGATGACACGGGCGCGATTTTAAGCAAACAGGCCCGTGAGTTGGGCATTACAGCCATTTTGCTCATGCCTGATACCGCGTGTACGGATAACTACATCAAACTCGCAGGTGATGCAGGTGAAGGCGCGATTTGTTCTTCAACCAGTGTGCCATTGGACACCATGGCGGGCGGTGCGGCCTTTAAAGCCAACTATGACAAACACTTCCAAGGTCAAGTGGTGCAAGCCTACGCGCCCTTGTCGTACGATGCGGTGTATGTGGTGGCTGAGGCGATTAAATTGGCAGGTACGCCACACGACTCATTGAAAATCGCGGCGGCTTTGCCGAAAGTTAAATTTGAAGGTTTGACAGGTACGATTGCCTTCGAGCCAAATGGGGAACGCTTGAATGCGGAAATTGCTATTTTGGAACTGAAAAACAAAGCATTCAAAGTGGTTGAAATTTTGAAATAAACTCATTCATATCGAATGACAAAAAACCCTCCGTATGTGGAGGGTTTTTGTTTGAACAATGAACTTACAAATCTACGATAACAATATCCACAAATAAAAACCCCTGCATTACTGCAGGGGTTTTTGCTGGGTCATGGTGACTCAATTACATCATGCCGCCCATACCACCCATACCGCCCATGCCACCCATATCTGGCATGGCTGGTTTGTCTTCTGGGATTTCAGCAATCATGCAGTCAGTGGTCAAGACCAAACCTGCCACCGATGCCGCATTTTGCAATGCAGTGCGGGTGACTTTGGTTGGATCCAATACGCCTTGTTCAACCAAGTCGCCATACTCGCCAGTCGCAGCGTTGTAACCGTAGTTACCCGATTGGCTAATCACTTGGTTCACAATCACTGAAGGCTCATCACCCGCATTCAATACGATTTGACGCAATGGTTCTTCCATCGCACGCAAAACGATTTGAATGCCTGCGTTTTGTTCCGCATTTGAACCTGTCAAACCACTGATGGCTGCGCGCGCGCGTAACAATGCCACGCCACCGCCAGGCACAATGCCTTCTTCAACCGCAGCACGAGTTGCGTGCAATGCGTCCTCGACGCGGGCTTTTTTCTCTTTCATTTCAACTTCAGTGGCCGCACCGACTTTAATCACGGCTACACCGCCAGCGAGTTTCGCAACGCGTTCTTGCAGTTTTTCACGGTCGTAATCTGAAGTCGATTCTTCGATTTGCGCGCGGATTTGTTTCACACGTGCTTCGATGTTGGCAGTAACGCCTGCGCCGTCAATCACAGTGGTGTTTTCTTTAGCGATTTCAACGCGTTTGGCTTGACCCAAGTGCTCCAGTGTCACTTGTTCTAAAGTCAAACCTGTTTCTTCGGCAATCACAGTGCCACCCGTGAGGATGGCGATGTCTTCCAACATGGCTTTACGGCGGTCACCAAAGCCTGGGGCTTTAACCGCAGCCGTTTTCAGAATGCCACGAATATTGTTGACCACCAAAGTTGCCAAGGCTTCGCCATCCACGTCTTCGGCAATAATCAACAATGGACGACCTGATTTAGCCACTTGCTCCAAAGTTGGCAACAAATCGCGAATGTTGGAGATTTTTTTATCAAACAACAGGATGAATGGATTGTCCATTTCAACCACTTGTTTTTCAGCGTTGTTGATGAAGTATGGGCTCAAATAACCACGGTCAAATTGCATCCCTTCAACCACGTCCAATTCATTTTGCAATGATTTGCCGTCTTCAACGGTGATGACGCCTTCTTTACCGACTTTGTCCATCGCTTCAGCGATGATGGTACCAATCGAATCGTCAGAGTTGGCGGAGATGGTTGCCACTTGAGCGATTTCTTTGTTTGATGAAGTCGGTTTAGAAATTTTGCGCAACTCTTCAATTGCTGCGGCAACGGCCTTGTCGATACCACGTTTCAAATCCATTGGGTTCATGCCTGCGGCCACGTATTTCATACCTTCGCGTACCACGGATTGCGCCAAAACGGTTGCAGTGGTGGTGCCATCACCTGCGTTGTCGGCAGTGCGTGAAGCGACTTCTTTCACCATTTGCGCGCCCATGTTTTGGAATTTGTCTTTGAGTTCCACTTCTTTGGCAACGGATACACCGTCTTTGGTCACGGTTGGACCACCGAAACTGCGTTCCAACACCACGTTACGACCTTTAGGACCTAAAGTTACTTTCACCGCATCGGCGAGGACGTTGACGCCTTCAACCATTTTTGCACGAGCGGCATCGCCGAATAATACTTGTTTAGCTGGCATATTAATGCTCCTTTTTTAACTTCTATTGATAATCAAATGAATTTAAATATTCGATGTTTAGACTGATTTAGGCTTGAATCACGCCCATGATGTCTTCTTCGCGCATCACGAGGACTTCATCGCCATCGACTTTGACTGACTGACCTGCATATTTGCCAAACAACACACGATCGCCAACCTTCACGTCCAAAGCAACTTGTACACCTTGGTCATTGCGTTTGCCTGGACCGACTGCCAATACCTCACCTTGGTCGGGTTTTTCAGTCGCGCTATCAGGGATGACGATGCCAGAAGCAGTGGTGCGTTCGGCTTCAACGCGTTTAACAATCACACGGTCGTGTAATGGACGAATATTCATGGATAAACTCCTTTAGTATTAATGACAATCAAACAAATGTTCGGATGAAACTTGCGGAGCGCATTTTAGCACTCTTCCGCTTAGAGTGCTAATGTTGATGACGAAAGATGCTTTTTCAAGGGTTTAAAAGAAAAATTTTTTACCAATTTTTTTGGGTGGTCACTTTACACGCAAGCGTCTGTTTGTTTTTGACTGACAAATCGGTACAATAGCCAGCACACCATTTATAAATAAGGTTTTCATGTTAGAACGCATCCAACCCCCTGTGACATCACCCCAACAAATTACCATTGTCATGCAAAAAACAGGTTTTGGAGTCTTGTCTCGTGCGGGTGTCAATCATTTGATGGGACTTGATGAGCATGGGTTGGATTTGAATCAGTTAAATGACAGTTGGAGTCATCTATCGCGTGATACTTACCTCAAAGATGGTGGGCGTTACCGTCTGCGCCGTCATGCTTGCTTTACTGTATGTCAAAATGAATTGAGCCAAGTAGCGCATCGAGCGCATTTTCAACCGATTGAGTACAATGCCCTGCATGGCGGTATGCACCGTTGGTTTGAGCCGATGAGTGAAGCGGTGACCACAAGCGCGGTGTGGCAGCAATTGCTGCGTACCACGGCCAAATTGTGTTCTGAAGTGAAACCCGCCCATGACGATACATGGTACATTGAAGCTCATCAATTTCGCATCGACACCACCGATGGCATCGGTCGTCCAACCCCCGAAGGCGCGCATCGTGATGGCGTGGATTTTGTCATGGTGTTTTTGGTTAATCGTGTGGACATCAAAGGCGGTGAAACCCGCGTGTTTGAAGCCGATGGGTCGAGTGGTCAACGTTTTACTCTGACCGAGCCTTGGTCATTGATGTGGATGGACGATGAACGTGTGGTGCATGAATCCACGCCGATACAACCCATGGGTGAGTACGGCTATCGCGATACGTTGGTTTTGACTTTTCGGCGCAACGGTTTTTTGGGCGACACATAGATCACCCAAACACTGAATACTGGTACGATACACACCCGAAAGGCGGCGTTTTCAAGTAAAATGCCGCCTTTATTGTGTCCATTCAAACCGACCCAAACCCCCGATTCAAACTAAA
>OBMA010000902.1_pt1 | contig 18069 bp, 17 predicted proteins | sample 1539141 | NCBI WGS metagenome assembly OBMA01 (sample SAMEA3991484, study PRJEB22521) | metagenome | biome: anthropogenic terrestrial biome; feature: sewage plant; material: raw primary sludge | place: Sweden | collected 2012-09-26 | reverse complement strand
TTACTGGCCAAGGGATTTTAAGTCCCTCGTGTCTACCAATTCCACCATTGCGGCAAAGGAATTAATAACTATTAATAAACAGTTGAGCGGAAAACGGGACTCGGACCCGCGACCCCGACCTTGGCAAGGTCGTGCTCTACCAACTGAGCTATTTCCGCGAAAAAGTGATGCAAAGATAATGGTTAATATTCAAACTGCCAAATGAATTTACACATTTTAAATATTAATTCGTTAATTGTACACGCTTAGCGTTCCGTAAGGACCTGTTGTGGATGCACGATATCGGGTAAGTTTATTGCCCTTGTCACCACTTATTATTATGCCGCTGTTGTTGAGGTCGTATTGACGTTTGCACACATTGCATGTGGCTATACCACTTGTAGAGATAGATAATTTTTTACTTCTTACAGGTATGGCGTCAGGATCAAAACAATTAGGGCATTCCAAGTCGTAAGCATAGAAAGTAAGAGGATCGCTGAGCTTTCCATATCCTACAATCAGTCCGTTGTTAAGTCCCAATATATGGGTGCGCTGCTTGTCAAGATCTGTAAGGATTGTCTTTTTGAGCCCAGCATTATTTGTGAATGCATAATACTGCGCTCCCTTTTCGTTTACAAGACTTACCGTGCAGAATACTCCACTATATGCTGTCATGGCTTCTGCAAGTCGTGAATTGTTGTGATTGCTGTTTTCAAATACAAAATAGCATTTGTTACTACTGAACTCATTCTGCACATTGCTGCATGAGTTGGTCAGTAGTAATAAAATAAATGCTATGATTATATTTGTCTTCCTCATTTATTTCAGAAGTTCTTTTTCTGCATCAGTCATACGTTCAAAGTTGAAACCTTTCAAAGTATCTTCCATAAGACCTTGTATCTTGTCATTGCAAAGATTTCCGATACTTCCCTCATGGGTATGATGAATGTTTCTGTCTGCCTTGAATGTACCAGCCTCTATTTCCAGTCCCACCTTCTTGTATGCATCGCGGAAAGGCATTCCAGCTGAAGCCAGTTTGTTTACTTCCTCAACGGAGAACATAGGATCATACATAGAATTATCAAGTATATGCTTGTTGACCTCCATTTTGTTTATTATGTAGGCAGCCATTTGCAGACAGTCTTTCAATTCGTCGAATGCAGGCAGGAATACTTCCTTTATAATTTGTAAATCACGGAAATATCCAACAGGAAGATTATTCATAATAAGCATAATCTGCTGTGGCAAACTTTGAATTTTGTTACTCTTGGCACGTATGAGTTCAAAAACGTCTGGGTTTTTCTTATGCGGCATAATGCTGCTTCCTGTGGTACATTCCTTTGGAAGTTTCACAAAACTGAAATTCTGACAGTTGAACATGCATGCGTCGAAAGCCATCTTCGCAAGCGTTCCAGCAACTGTAGAAAGTGCAAATGCAACATTGCGTTCCATCTTGCCACGACCCATCTGTGCATAGACAACATTATAGTCCATTGAGTCAAATCCCAATAACTTTGTCGTCATAGTGCGGTTCAATGGGAAACTGCTGCCATAGCCTGCCGCCGAACCAAGAGGATTGCGGTTTGTCATCTTATATGCTGCCTGAAGAAACAGCATGTCATCGGCAAGTCCCTCGGCATAAGCACCAAACCAGAGTCCGAAAGAACTTGGCATCGCTATCTGTAAATGAGTATAGCCAGGCATAAGAACATCTTTGTATTGATTACTCTTACCGATAAGTTCATCAAAGAGTATCTTTACACTGTCTACAATCTCTTTAAGTTCATGACGAGTATATAACTTTAGATCTATAAGCACTTGGTCGTTACGGCTTCTTCCTGAATGTATCTTCTTTCCCATGTCTCCCAGTTTCTGGGTAAGCATAAGTTCTACTTGTGAATGCACGTCCTCTACGCCCTCCTCAATTCTGAACTCGCCACTCTCGCATATAGCGTAGATGTTTTTCAGTTCAACAAGGAGCTTATCAAGTTCGTCCTTTTCAAGTAGACCGATACTCTCAAGCATTGTGATGTGAGCCATAGAGCCCAATACATCATATTTAGCTAGATACAGGTCCATATCTCGGTCCTTGCCCACCGTGAAGCGTTCAATTTCCTTGTTTACTTCAAAGTTTTTCTCCCAAAGCTTATTTGCCATAGCTATATATACCCGTTATTCGTATTTTATCATTTGCAGTAAATCGGCAACCTTTTCGAGACCATCCTGCAATGGTTTTGAAACCATACCCTTAATGAATGGATTGAGTTCTGCCTTTATAGTAAGCTTCATCTTGCAACTGTTTTCGTCTACAGGCAGGATCTGAATCCACAAATTAAAAGCCAACGGACTTTGTTCTGTCTCAAACTTGATACTAGTCGGTTCTTCACGCTCAATAATATTCAATTTCACAGCACCCATAGGAGAGCTAATAGAAATGGAATTCTCATCGAATGTGAGATCTTTTATCTTGTCTTCGGGCAGACGGTCTTTTATTTTTTCGATATTACTTAAATCGCTCAGTAGATTGTATACATTCTGCTGAGGATAGTTTATCTCTCGGATAGTACTTTCGAATTTTGCCATATATTATTTATTCCAATTTGCTGGATCTTTGCGCCATTTGTGTAAAACTTCTACATCTTCGTTTGCTATATATCCTGTTTCAAGAGCCTCTGCTACAACATGATCATAGTCGGTAAGTGTTACCAATTTCACTTTAGCGTCCTCGAAAGCCTTTTCAGCGACAGGGAATCCGTAAGTGTAGCTTGCAATCATACCAATCACGTCACAAGCATTGTTGCGGATAGCTTCAACTGCTTTAAGACTGCTGCCGCCTGTAGAGATAAGGTCTTCTACAACAACAACTTTCATTCCTGGTTTCAGTTCACCTTCGATAAGATTTTCCAATCCGTGATCTTTTGGTTTAGAACGAACGTAAACAAAAGGAAGGTTTAGTGCATCGGCAACAAGTGCGCCCTGCGCAATGGCTCCGGTAGCAACTCCGGCGATAGCCTCTACATCAGGGAAGTGTTCCAAAATATTGTGAACAATTTCCAACTTCACGTAGTTACGCAAGTCAGGATAAGATAATGTCTTGCGGTTATCGCAATAAAATGGTGATTTCCAACCTGAAGCCCAAGTAAATGGATTGTTTGGTTGCAATTTAATGGCTTTTACCTTAAGCAACTTCGAAGCGAAGTCTTTCTTTAAAATGTCCATTTTCAGTGTGGTTTTAATTATAAATTAGTGCAAAGTTAGTGGAAATATCCCACAATACAAATTTTTATTGTGAATTTTACTTTTATTTACGGTTTAACAAATCCCAGAGAAACAATGCTTATTTTTATGCCCTCTGCCTTCATCAACTGCTGTGAACACGCAATTGTTGTAGCGCCTGTCGTCACGATGTCGTCGACAAGCAGAATATGCCGATTGGCAATAGCCTTTGTATTGATAATTCTGAATGCGTCTTTCACGTTTTCCTTGCGGTCAATCACGTCTTTGTGGGTTTGACTTTCCCTGAAAAGTGTTCTCTTAACGATATTATTGTTGATTTTTATTCCTGTCACATTACTTATTCCTTTGGCAATCATCATACTTTGGTTGTAACCTCTGTTGTGTTGTCTTTTTTTTGTCAAAGGTACTGGTATGATGGTGTCTATACCTTCGAAAAAGTTTTCATGGCTGAATTCTCTTGCGGCAATCTCACCCAGACTGACTCCTATTTCTGGGCAATGATGATATTTTAAATCATAAATGGCTTTGCTCACGGGTGCCTGTGCATTATAGAAAAACAACGCTGATGTCTTCTCGATAGGTATCTGTTTCCAATATAGGCGGTTCATCATATTATCATAGGGCGAGCGTTCATACCATGTGCGTGGAATATGGCGGTCGCAACTGCTGCACAGTGTCTGTTCGGTGATACTGAGTCTACATCCGCAAATTGCGCAACAGCGTGGTGCGATAAGGTCTATAAGTCTGCTGAAAAAACTAATCATCTGCTAATTCTTCAGCTTCGTCAATACACATACGAATGATTCTCATGTCGAAACCTCTTCCCATAGCGAATTTTATAAGTTTCATGGCTCGCTCATATTCGTTGCGTGCCTTTATGGTAGGATATTTCTGTTTTATAAGCGGGCGCAACTTTTCAAGATACATCTCATCTGGTATTTCTTCAAACACAGGATCTGACATGCTGCGAGGAATACGTTTTATATACAAAGCCTGTTCTACTTTTTTTCGTCCCCATCCGTTATACTTTATTTTGTCTTTGACGAATGCTACGCAAAAACGAGCGTCGTCAACAAACTTATTCTTAGTGAGATATTCCATGATGCGCGCTTGGGCATCTTCTGGTATTTCCCATTTATTCAGTTTGTCGATAAGTTCCTGTGTGCAGTGTTCACCTTGTGCGCATAGAGATGATAGTTTCAGTTGTGCTTCTTTTTCAGATATTTGTTTCATTTATAGCAGATTGTGAATCGTTGTTTACCAAAAATATCACTAACGGTTCTTATATTTTTATAATTAAGTTCTTTAAGCATACAGATAGTCTCATTTGCATAGATTGGGTTTATCTCAAATGCAAGCATGCCGTTACGTTTTAAAGATTTAATACCATATTCGGCAATAGCTCTGTAAAACTTTAATGGTTCGTTGTCAGGAACAAACAATGCTGTATCTGGTTCATACCTAAGCACATTTTCTGTCATATCTGTTTTCTCCTTCTCACATATATATGGCGGATTGCTCACAATGATGTCCCACATATTAAAATTCTCCTCAGCAATATTCAATGCATCTTTAAGTTCAAGATTTACTTTCGCTTCAAGTCTATGTGCATTTTCACGTGCAATGATAAGTGCGTCAGAAGAAATGTCCCATGCAGTGACATTAGAATTCCAAAGGTCAAGAGCCAATGTTATCGCAATGCACCCGCTTCCTGTACCAATGTCCAATACATTTATTGGTTCCGGAGGTTGAAGCCCACAGTATGGTCGATTGTATTCTTTGATGATCTCTTTACACAACTCGTAAGTTTCAGGTCTTGGAATTAATACGCCTGGTGCTACCTTGAATATTCTACCGCCAAACTCTTCCTGTCCTAATATATATTGTATAGGTTCTGATTTCCGGAGTCTTTCCATGCAGTCGTTCAACACTGTGATTTCATCACCAGAAAGTTCTTCTATTTTTCCGCACAAAATATCGGTGAGATTCATTCCAAATCTCACTTCGAACAGTAATCTCACAATGGCTTTGGCTTCGCCGTCATCATATATATCAGTAAGGCTTCGCCATAATTCATTATATGTCATGGTGCAAATTTAATGAAATTTGCTCTAATTGACAGCAAATCATGGAAAATAATAATTTTAGAAATGATGATTTGTTATTTTATATTACATGGGATTTAGTAGAATATATATAGCGTAAATATTGTTTTTTGTTAGAAACAAATGTATTGGCATTATAAATTACAAGAAACAAAACTATTATATTTATTTGGTAATGATAGATTTAATGGCTACATTTGTAAACACACATTGTTATTTTGCAATAGATATGGAACACGAATATTATATGCGCCGTTGTCTTCAATTAGCTCGAAACGGTATGCTTAACGCAAAACCTAATCCTATGGTAGGAGCTGTTATTGTTTCTGCTGATGATAGGATAATAGGTGAGGGGTATCATGTGCGTTGTGGCGAAGGACATGCTGAGGTTAACGCATTCGCCAGCGTGAAACCTGAAGATGAACATTTGCTTAAAGAATCTACAATATACGTAAGTCTTGAACCATGTTCGCATTACGGAAAAACCCCACCTTGCGCCGATCTTATCATAAGTAAAGGAGTAAGACGATGTGTATGTGGATGCGTAGACCCTTTTGCGAAAGTGCAGGGAAGAGGAATACGCAAATTGCGTGACGCAGGAATAGAGGTAATCGTGGGCGTGATGGAAAAAGAATGTCTTGAACTCAACCGACGTTTCATAACATTCAATACTCATTGCCGACCATATATAATATTGAAATGGGCGCAGTCTGTAAATGGCTTTATTGATAATGATTTTAAAGCTTTTACATTTTCGACACCATTCACAAAGATGTTATCTCATAAACTAAGAGCTGAGAACGATGCAATACTTGTGGGGCGCATTACAGACGAACGAGAACATCCAATGCTGAATGTGCGAGAGTGGTACGGTAATAATCCCATGCGCATCGTATTAACTCATGATACTGACATTAATGAAATGCTGAAGGAACTTTATTCCAAAAACATACAGTCAATGATTGTTGAGGGTGGAGCAAAAACTCTTAATTCATTCCTTGATTCAGGTCTGTGGGATGAAATACGTGTAGAGACATCACCTATAGATGTAAAGAACGGAACTAAAGCCCCAATGCTGTCTTCCAATTTAATACTAACAAACAGTATTGATGTTGACGGAAATAGCATAAAGACTTTTTTAAAATACACAGAGTAGAAATAAAAAATCATCTCCACTATATTGTGAAGATGATTTTTTATTATTTGTTTTTTCTGCCGAAGTCTGCAGGAACTTCTCCCCATTTCTTCGTTTCCCATTTTATTATGGGAATATTTATTTTATGTGTACGTAGCCATTGTTCGGCACGCGCTACAATTTGATATAACTCTTCTGTGCGAGGATTACGTTCCAACTTTGTCTTACAAGCTTTTTTGTTTACCCAAAGTATGGCATTATAACTGTCAGAATAAATCACCTTGTCCTTAATTCCTTGTTTTTCCATAAGTGCCAGAGCATGGACAATGGCAAGAAACTCACCAATGTTGTTTGTTCCATGTACAGGACCGAAATGGAAGACCTGAGAACCTGTGGCAAGATCTATACATTGATATTCCATCGGACCTGGATTGCCAGAACATGCAGCATCAACAGCCCACGCATTAGCCTTTACTTCTAAAGGCAACGGCAGTATGGTATCATTGCGCCAGTCGGGCGGATTTGTCAGATTGGAATTTGTCATAATCAGTTAAATGTATTACATTCTTTCCGGAACTTCGATACCAAGTAGAGCCATGCCGTTCTTGATAACCTTGGCAACATTCTGTGCCAATACAAGACGTGTTACCTTCTCGGTTTCATTTTCAGCATTTAGGATACTGTAGTCATGATAGAACTGGTTGAAGTCTTTTGTAAGCTCATAGCAATAGTTTGCTATTCCGCTAGGACTGTAATCCTTTCCTGCCTGTTCAAGAGCAGCCCCAAACTCATTCATCTTCTGAATTAGTTCTGCTTCCTTATCGTTAAGCGGAGCATCTGCATTAAGCGATGCAGGTATATTGATGTTCTCGGCATGAGCTTTACGGAGAATAGAACGGATACGTGCGTAAGTATATTGAATAAACGGACCGGTATTGCCATTAAAGTCAATACTCTCGGCAGGGTTAAACAGCATGTTCTTGCGTGCGTCAACTTTTAGGATAAAGTATTTCAGCGCACCAAGACCAACGATGCGTGCTACTTCCTGCTTCTCGTCATCAGTCATATCCTTGAACTTACCAAGTTCATCGCTTGTCTTTCTTGCGTCGTCAACCATTGCTGCGATAAGGTCATCAGCATCGACAACAGTTCCCTCGCGGCTTTTCATCTTTCCGTTAGGAAGTTCTACCATACCGTATGAGAAATGTACAAGTTCCTTGCCCCATTTGAAACCAAGACTATCTAGCAAGAGAGAAAGAACTTGGAAATGATAGTTCTGCTCGTTACCTACAACGTAAATCATCTTGTCGATAGGGAAGTCCTTGAAGCGCATGTCTGCAGTACCTATATCCTGTGTCATATACACAGAAGTACCATCGCTTCGGAGCAACAGTTTTTGGTCGAGACCATCTTTTGTCAGGTCAGCCCATACACTGTTGTCATCCTTGCGGAAGAAAAGTCCTTTTTCCAGACCTTCTTCTACCTTCTTTTTGCCCTCGAGGTATGTATTTGATTCATAATAGATCTTGTCAAAGCTAACTCCTAGCGCCTTGTATGTTTCGTCAAATCCTGCATAAACCCATGCGTTCATCTTCTCCCATAGAGCACGGACCTCAGGATCGTTGTTTTCCCATTTCACAAGCATGGCATGAGCTTCCTTAATAAGCGGAGCTTCATTCTTTGCCTTTTCGGTAGCAGCTTCCTCTCCCAAACCATCTTTAATATATTGAGCTTTCAGTTCCTCGCATTCAGCCTTATAATGCTTGTCAAAGGCAACATAGAAGTCACCGATAAGGTGGTCACCCTTTTTCTTAGCTTCTTCAGGAGTTATTCCATCTCCCCATTTCTGCCAAGCAAGCATGCTCTTGCAAATATGGATACCGCGGTCGTTGACGATATTTGTCTTTACAACCTTGTTACCATTAGCTTCCATAATCTGGGCAAGTGACCAACCAAGAAGGTTGTTACGAACATGTCCAAGATGAAGTGGTTTGTTGGTATTTGGAGAACTATACTCAATCATCACCAGTGGAGAATTCTCTGTAACTTGCTTCTCACCAAACTTTTCATTGGCATTGATATCATTTAGTAGACCAATCCAAGCCTCTTTAGCGATGACAAGATTAAGAAAACCCTTAACAACATTGTAACCTGCTATTGCGCTACAGCTCTTAACCAAAGCCTCACCAATTTCATTGGCTGTATCTTCAGGTTTCTTCTTTGATATCTTTAGAAAAGGGAAAACTACAAGAGTAAGATTACCCTCAAAGTTACTACGTGTCTTTTGCAGTTGCACCATATTTTCGTGCACATCCTGACCATAAAGTTCTTTCACCACGCTGATGACAGAACTGCATATTTCATTCTCAATATTCATACCGGTAAATAATAAAATTCGAATTCATGTGCAAATTTACAATAAAAAGGAAAAAGAACAAAATAAAACAGTCAAAATATGTTGGCGCGTTACTTTGCTAATTATCTAATTCGTTTTGTATTCTTTCATAGAACTGAGTGACAACATCCAACATATCATCTGGCAGATACTCGTAAGCTTTTTCAATCATGCTATCTGGAATTTCATAATATGCCTCGGCGATGGCTCCGCATATTGCTGTTTTCGTGTCAGTATCACCACCAGCTGCAACAGCAATTCTTATGGCATCTTCAAAGTTGTCACTTTCCAAAAAACAACTTATTGCATAAGGAACGGTTTCTTTGCATAATCCATCGAAATGACCTTCACTACCAATCTTATATATATCTTTAATCGGAGGAATTGAATACCCGAAATTGCGCTTTACTGCACCCTCAATTTCTTCTTTCGTTATTCTGCACGTACGAAGCCAATAAATTATTGTTGCCACACATTGTGCACCTACTATTCCCTCTGGATGATTATTGCTTACTTCGGCGCAGTTTCTTGCTTCATCTTGTATTTCGTAATAATCATCAAATAGCCAACCTATTGGACTTACCCTCATTGCTGCATCATTAGCACTGCTATTGTTGCATTCTTGATGATCTTGTTCTATCCATTTGCTAAAAGGCGAACTATATCCCTTAAATGGCTCTGGATATTTTCTACACCAATAAAGAAGTGAATCTTTGTATGTTTTTTTATTAAGAATTGCATCAGCTATAGCAACATTACAAATAGTTTCATCGGTATAGTTGCAATCTTTATCGAATAATGTAAAATTCGGTGTAGTCTGCTTTGCAAATTCAAAGCGTGAGCCTACGATATCTCCAATTATTGCTCCGATCATAGTATTAGGCTTATAGGTTTATAATAGTTGATGAGTTATAAAGACTCATTGTGGTCCCACCGAGAATCGAACTCGGATCTAATCTTTAGGAGAGACTTGTTCTATCCATTGAACTATAGGACCATTTGATTAGTGGCTATTCTGATTGCGAAAAGTGCCAATCACATTTGCAAAGGTAATGCTTGTTACGATAAGAACAAAATAAATTCATTTATTTTTGTTCCAAAAATGGTTTATTGCAATAATATTACTATTGAAATTAAAGTAAATGCTAGTAGTAAAAACTAGCATGGAGTTTTATGTGTCATAATTTTTAGCACCATATCATCTGTCGAACACATTGCTTCTTTGCCAATGCTTGTAAGGTTATGTATGCTTTGGTCTACATTGTGGTCAATGATTCCTTCAGCAGAAGTTACATGTTTTCCTTCGCGCGCCAGTACTGCACTCAGAAGAGCTGTACTAACCCCAGAGCATATCTTAAGTGAACAACTTGGTTTAGCTCCGTCACATATCATACCTGTCAGATTGGCTATCATGTTTTTTACAGCATGACAAACGTCTTTGTAGTCGCCTCCCATAAGATATGTAATGCCACAGCTTGAACCTATACTTGCTACAACACATCCGCAAAGTCCGCTTAGTTTACCAAGACTCTGCTTGATATAAATAGCAGAAAGATGACTTAGCATAAGTCCACGGATGAGTTCTTCTTCCGTATTCTCGTTTTCTTCGGCATAAACGGCTACAGGATTTGTAGCGCATATACCTTGGTTACCTGATCCTGAATTACTCATTACGGGAATCATTGCACCGCCCATACGGGCATCACAAGCAGAGGCTGTCTTGGAGATAATATGAGAAAATATACTATTTCCGAAAATTCCACGACTCAACGGACGGTCCATCGTTTTGCCTAAACAATGACCGTAGTTTCCTTTTATACTTTCCTGTGCAGCTTTTAAGTTGTATTCCTTCGTCTTTAAAATGAATTTAAGTTCTTCGGTAGGAGTTGTCATGGCGAAATCCCATACCATTTTCATGTTGAGACTAATGTCGGTTTCTTCACTGTCGCTGTTTGTATCATTTAGCTTATCAAGAAGAACCTTTCCATTAAGCTCTTCATAAATAAAATTCGTGTGAGAACCTGATATTATCGCTGTTGACTTATTGTCGCCTGATTTACAGATAACCTCAATATAGAGTTTCTCTGTAATATTTGGCTTTAAACTTATTTCTATATGTTTTTCGCATACATATTTCTTCCCCATTTCAAGACTCTCAGGCGAAATGTCTTTTATAACTTCAAGCTGATATTTACTTTTTCCGATGATAGCGCCAAGAGCTATGGATATAGGTAATCCTATCATTCCAGTACCAGGAATGCCTACTCCCATTGCATTCTTTAGAATGTTAGCACTAAGTAAAACGGTTATCTTTTCAGGGATTTCTTTCAATATTTCTTTTGCACGTGCTGTGCAAAGTGATACTGCCATAGGTTCGGTGCATCCTACGGCAGGAACCACCTCTCTGTTTATCAGCGAGAGAATCTGTTTACGAATATTATTGTCTAGCATTGCGATATTTATCTAAGCCTTTTTGCAGGAAAGCCGTGTATTCTGGAATATCCTCCTTATAAGAATAACTGCCGTTTAGCGGATTACCCTCATTGTCAACCGGGACATAGAATGGTTGAGCATTAGCACCAAACTTGCTACGTTGCAGATAACTCCATTTGTCGCCAACAGTACGTAATGTTCGCTTTTGTCCGTTTTCTGTTATCACCATAGGTTTCTCCAGCGGAGTCTTATCATCCACAAAAAGAGATATTAATATATAATCTTTGCTTATCTTCTCTGCAACTTGTGGGTCGGTCCATACGGCAGCTTCCATTTTACGGCAGTTGACACATCCAAATCCTGTAAAATCAAGAAGAGCTGGCTTACCGGCAGCTTTTGCCGCCGCCATTCCTGCTTCATAATCTGTATATTGGGCTTTTATCTCTTTCGTGTCAAGGTTAAAGTCCTGAGTATTCATTGGTGGTGCAAATGCGCTTACAGCTTTACATGGTGCACCCCATAATCCAGGCACCATATATATTGCGAATGCCAATGAGCATAGTCCAAGCATAATGCAAGGCACGGGCATTGGCTTATTTATATCACCACCAACCTCATCACTCTGGAATTTAAGTTTCCCGATAAGATATAGTCCGAGTGCACCGAATATAACAATCCACAATGACAAGAAAACTTCTCTGTCTAATATATGCCAGCCATAAGCAAGGTCAGCAACACTAAAGAATTTCAGTGAGAATGCTAATTCGATGAATCCCAACACTACCTTTATTGTGTTCATCCATGAACCTGACCTTGGTGCACTCTTCAGCCAACTTGGGAACATTGCAAATAACGTGAATGGCAATGCCAAAGCAAGTGCAAATCCAAACATGCCTATTGCAGGACCGAGTATAGAACCTGATGTTGCGAAATCCACAAGTAGGAATCCTATTATAGGACCTGTGCATGAGAAACTTACAAGAGTAAGTGTGAAGGCCATAAGGAATATTGAAAGCAATCCTGTTGTTGATGTAGCCTTTGTGTCTACAGCATTTCCCCACTTTTCTGGTAAGCGTATTTCAAACCATCCAAAGAAACTGACGGCAAACAGAATAAGCATTAGGCAGAAAAGAATGTTGAATACGGCATTAGTGGCTAAAGCGTTTAGTGCCGACGCTCCAAATATTCCTGTAACAGCAAGTCCTAGAGCTAAATATATAACAACAATAGATATTCCGTAGGTTATAGCGTCGCGTATGCCTTTCTTCTTATTATCTTTTGCACGTTTCAGGAAGAAACTTACTGTCATTGGTATTATTGGCCATACACATGGTGTAAACAATGCAAGCAGACCACCAAGGAAGCCCATTAAGAATATGTAAGCCCATGATTGACTACCACTGTCAGTAGTTCCATTCTGTTGACTTAATTTTCCTATTACTGGTTTCCACAACGAAGTTTTGTCTGCAGAAGAAAGACTTGCGCTGGTAATTGAGTCTTTTTTTGAAATACTGTCTCCTTTTAGATTAGCAATACTGTCTGCCTTTATTTTAGCAAGTGCAGCCTTTGCTTCAGGGGCTCCATTTGCGGCAGCAAGCAATAATGCTTTTTTGTCAGCAGCAGAAGCGTCATTAGTTTTGCTTGTTGACGCAGCCGTAGCTGGACTCTTTCCGCTTTTACTAATGTCTACTGATGTTGGAGGAAGGCAATTTTTATCATTACATGCGCCATATTCAAGATATGCACTTATGTTATAATTTGGTTTTGTGAATTTCACCTTCTGTACAAATTGCACATTGTTCTCAAAATATCTGAGTTTCATTTCAAACAGTTTGTCATAGTTTGAAATTTCATTTCCACGTGCTGTTAATTTGCCTACAAGTTCAACTCCGTCAAGTTTGTTTACGTTGAACGTAGCCGAAATAGGACCGTCAGCTCCTAAGCCAGTGGAATATACATGCCATCCTGAATTTATGTGTCCACTAAAAATAATTTCTGCCTCCGCTGTTCCGTTTGTCTTCAACTGTGAAGAGAACTTCACTGGATTTAGAATTTGTGCTTGCGCCATAACTGCAATCAAAATGATTATGGCTAATGATACAGTCTTTTTCATATTTCTTTCTCGTCTTCTATTGTTACAATACTTCTATTAATAAAATCGACAATAAGATATATGATAGATTATATTCAAAAAAATGACATATAATCTATCATTCTGATGCAAAACTACAAATAATAATGCTAAAAACTCATATTTAATGAGTCTTTTTTACACATTTTTAATTCAAAATAAAAATATAACTAACAAACTAATTCTAGATGTTTTCAAGAATTTGGCTTGAGTGTTCTTTTACTTTTATCTCTTTTGGACCGATAATACGTGTTATAACTCCATCTTCGTCAGTTATAAATGTTGTCCTGAATGTTCCCATCGTGACCTTTCCATACATTTTCTTCTCACCAAATACACCTAGTTCCTCAACGAGTTTCTTTTCAGTGTCTGCAATAATAGGAAATGGTAAGTCGTATTTCTCAATAAACTTTTTATGCGATTTCTCATCTTGAATGCTTGCACCAATCACTGCATATCCTTTATCAAGGAATGAATGATAGTTATCACGCAAGTCGCAGGCTTCACTAGTACATCCTGGTGTACTATCTTTAGGATATACATATAGTACAAGCTTTTTACCATTGAAGTCACTTAACTTCAATTCCTTTCCGTCTTGGTCTCTTCCGAGAACTTCCGGTAATTTTTGTCCTACTTCCATATCATTTAAATTTATAAAGTTTGAGCAACGCTTTGTGCGTAGCCTTTAATAATTTACTATAATAATACTGTATCTTTTCGCTCATAGAAGTCCTGAATGATCGTTACTATGGCTCTTGAAATACTCTTGTCTATATAAGAATATTTGTTTCCGCTACTTATTGACTTAAGAAAAGACACCAATTCATATCTTATACCCTCACCTTCGAGTGGATAGAAATGACGTTTGTTGTCGGCAGGGTTCTCATATCTTACCTCAAAATAATCAGTTTTCCACCATGGAGCCGGTACGTATATGTAACCCTTGGTTCCTGATATAATTAGTTCGCCCTCAGATTTAACACCTTGCCCCACCTTTATTGAAGCAACAGCATGTGGATAAATTAATGATATCTTTGTAAACGTGTCATAGTCTAAGTCCTCACGCAGTAAATGTGTGGCAATAGTTTTTGAGGCATAATCAGTACCAAGTAACTGGAATACTGGTAACAAGGCTGTAGGTCCCCATGCACATACACTGTTCCATATATTTGCCAACATACCATCATTATCTATCTCTACATTGTAAAGGCTGGTACATGTGGCATCAACAGATATAATTTTTCCTATTATTCCACTTTTTGCCAGTAGACACAATCTGTAATAAGCCAGACTGTATGCGGTTTTAATCGAATCCATCAGTATGCAGTTGTTGCTTTCGGCAATAGCATATAATTCAGCGAGTTTGTCTTCACATATTGTTATTGGTGACTCACAGAGTACATGCTTGCCTTTGCTCAATGCGCTTTTGATATCATCGTAATGATGTTTAGGACTTGATATAATATATACACCGTCTGAATTCTCTAGCAAATTTTCTATACTGTTATAATTAGTTAGTTTTTTCAGTTCGGCAGAAAAACATGTTGTATCTCTAGAATATACACCACTTATAGATAAACCATTTACATATTGGCTCTCTCGTTCAATCTTGTTTAGTATCGGTGATTCTCCTACAAGTCCAATCTTCATGTCGCGTTTCTCAGCACGAATTTCAGAGCTGGATATCCCCTGTGTTCTTTCAAGATATACCACTTTGCAAAACTCTTTCAGATAGTCGAAATGTCCTTCCCAGTCAGAACCTACGGTAAATATATCAATGCCAAGTCTCTTGATATCGTCAATCTTTTGTCCTTCATATTCTTCAACGATAATTTCATCGGCAAGTCCGGTAGCTCTGACAGCCTCTATTCTTTCAATTAGAGACTGCTGCACGTTTATTTTACCACGTTCGCGATCGAAAGAATCTGCTGTGACTCCAACAATTAGATAGTCGCCAAGGGCTTTTGCTCTCTCAAGTAACCGGATGTGTCCCTTGTGTATTACGTCGTATGTGCCGTAGGTTATAACTTTTATCATACTTTGTGTAGATTAAAGAAGTCCTTTTTTGTTAAGGTCTGCGAAGGCAGCAATGAGCTTAGAGTTGTCGTCTTTTGACAATGCTCCGATATGTCCAACACGGAATACTTGATCCTTCATGTCGCCTCCGTTGGGACATATCCATATTCCATATTCATCTTTCAACGTAGTGAAAATATCATAAGCTGAAACATTTAGGGGATGTATAGGCGTTACGGCATTTGAAAGAGATTTTGATACAATCTCAAAAGGTAAATCTTTTATTCTGTTTCTGAAATCAGTGGCAATACCATGAATTTTATCAATCTCAGACTGTGCACCGCCTGCAGCATCAATTTCCCTGAGTCTCATGTTTATCTGTCGCAGGATTCCTACTGCCGGAGTAAACGGTGTTTGACCTCGTTGCGCATTCTTCAATGCGTCTTTCAGATCGAAATACATGCTTCTCACGTTATTGCCGTTTACCCTTTCAACTGCTTTTTCTGAAAGAACAATTACTGATATTCCTGGAGGGCATGCAAGAGCTTTCTGTGATCCGGTGATCATGACGTCGGCATGCAACTCACACATATTAAATGGATCTGCAAGAAAAGAACTTATTGCGTCGACAACAAGAAACAGGTTGTTTCTTTTGCAGAATTCGCTAATAAGGTTTATGTTGTAGTGTACTCCTGTGGAAGTCTCATGAACGTTTACAAGGAAACCTGTATATCCCTTGTTGTCAAACCGTGAAAGGAGTTCTTCAGAAATGTCTTCACCGAAAGCTGGATTTATCTCATCGTAGGGTATTTCATGGATTTTGCATAGTTCCACAAATCTGTGACCGAAGCTGCCACCGTTGATGATGAGAACTTTGTCACTAGAAGTAAAGACATTCATCACTGTTGCTTCCATTGATGCTGTGCCTGAACCTGTTATGAATAATACTTTAGCCTGTTCTTCAGCCTTGGAGAATTTTTTTATCAGTCGTTCGTTTTCAAGCATTATTTCAGAAAACTCAGGTGTTCTGAAATATGGTACTTGTTCGCCTCCAATCTCTCTTACGGCATCAGAGGACATCACCGGTCCTACCGTGAAATTTAGCATATTCTTCATCTTATTTTTATTTCGATCGCATTGATTTATTACACAATCGTGCACAAAAATAATAAAAAATATTCAGATATTGTTAGGTTATTCTACATTAAATAGCTACCTTTACATTTAAAATTAAGTAATTTAATATGAGGATAGTTTTATTTTGTGAAAATAAATATGCGATAGATATACTTTATCCGTTGCAGAAAGAAGCTGAAGATGAGGGTGTAAATGATATTTTGTGGTATGTTCACGAGAAGCGTATTCCTGATTTTCCTTTGAAAGACAGTGTGAATTGGACTAATAGCATGCAGAAGGTTTATGATTTCTTTCCAGATGCTGTATATGTACCTGGAAATATTGTACCATACTATCTTAGGGGAGTAAAAATACAGATATTTCATGGTTATGCGGCAGAGAAAAAAGACCATTGGATCATAAGAAGATACTTTGATACTTATTTCACACAAGGTCCTTATTTCACGAGAAAGTTTAAGCAACTGTCTTATAAATATAAAGACTTTGAAGTTCTAGAGACAGGATGGACGCGACAGGATTGGATAAGTGACCATCGTTCATCATTTGATATTGAAAAGAATGAACTGCTGCAAAAATATGGAAAGAAACAGATAGTTTTGTATGCTCCTACATTCTCTCCTAAACTTACTTCGCTGCCATTGATAAAGGATGCTTTAATCAAGTTAACCAAAGAGAAAGATGTTTTATTGATGATGAAGTTCCATCCGCTTACAAGTCAAGAATGGATTGACGAATATCGTCAGCTGGCAAATGAGCATGACAACATGATATTTGTTGATGATATCAGTGTTACTAAATATTTGCTTATGGCTGATGTAATGATTAGTGATACATCATCTACAATTTATGAATTCCTTTTGCTCAATAAACCTGTTATCACGTTGCGTGCAATATCAAAGGACATCTATTGGAAGAACATTGATAACCCAGAAGAACTGTGCGATGCTTTCGAACAAGTTCAGCATGACAAAGAAATAATCTCATTGCGTCACTGGGTTATACAAAATTACGATCCATATAGTGCTGGAGGAGTGGCACAGAGAATGCTTGAGGGCGCACGCGATTACATACGTCGTCATGGCGTGCCTAAAAAGAGAAAGCTTAATTTGTGGAGAAAATATACAAGTATAAAAACATTTGGAAAGGTAAGACGTTGATGTTCTTACCTTTTATGATGTTTTAGTTGTACATCAATAATTTATTTTATAGCGGCGTTGCTTAAAAAAGAAATTGTAAGAGAGCTCAAATAATTATGGCTCATTAGACAAATACATATTTTTAGAACGCTGGGGCTTATAATATAAATATGATTTAGACTATCAATAGTCCGTTAAATAATTACTTAACTATCTCAGTATCAATGGAATATATTAACAATACTTAGTGCGTAAAATTTGGTTAAGTGGCTGATTTTCAGTAACTTTATGTTCTCTACACATAAGTTAAACATGGAAATATCAGGAGCACTTAACCAATATATGAATATCTGCAGAGATGCCTT